>JADMIO011721372.1_pt1 | contig 146191 bp, 115 predicted proteins | sample 8958161 | NCBI WGS metagenome assembly JADMIO01 (sample SAMN16585339, study PRJNA669376) | soil metagenome | isolation source: Crop rotation soil | place: USA: Cullars Rotation, Alabama | collected 2011 | reverse complement strand
GCCGCGACTTCAAGTCACGTGAATTCCAAGCTTCGGATCCCACTGTGCTGGAAAGGAGCGCCTGCACACCTCGAAGGCCGAGGTGATCCGCCGCGCCGTGCGTGAGATGAAGGAACGCTCGGACCGCGAGAAGGCCGCTCCGAAGCCCTTGGAGGCTCTGGACTGGCTGCAGAATGGCGGCGGCTTGGTGGCTGAGGAAGCCGCTGAATATCGCAGCGCCATGATCGCCGAGCGCAACGCCAAGAAATACTGGTGGGAATCGTGATCCATCTCGATACCAACATCCTGATCGACATCGTCACCGCGCATTCGGCGCAGGTGGCCTTGATCCGGGAATGGTTATCCGAGGGCCGGGTTCTCACTGCGTCGTCGGTGGCTTGGTCCGAGTTTCTCAACGGCCCGCACTCCCACGGCCAAAAGGACGCCGTCCGGTCGGTGCTGGGGGGAGGCATCCGTCCCTTCGATGAGGAACAGGCGGAGTTGGCATCCCGCCTGTTTCACGTTACAGGACGTCGGCGCGGTTCTCATGCGGACTGCATGATCGCCGCGGCCGCTCTCGCTAAACGCGAGGTGGTCGCCACCCGCAACATCAAGGATTTCCAACGCTTCGTCCCCCACGGCCTCATGCTTGAGGCCATTCCCACCGTCGATTGATTTTTTTCCCATGATCACTTATACGAAACTGCCCCATCCGCGTGAATACCGGCTCATCTTCAAGAACGTGGACCGCATGGGCTGGGACCCGTCCATCGAGTGCTACCTGAACGACGGCGGCTACGAGGATCTCAAAAAGGCGTTCACCATGCAGCCGAAGGACGTCACCGAGGAGGTGAAGAAATCCGGTCTGCGCGGCCGTGGCGGCGCGGGTTTCCCCACCGGCATGAAGTGGACCTTCATTCCGCCTAACAACACGAAGCCCGTCTATCTGATCTGCAACGGCGACGAATCCGAGCCGGGCACTTTCAAGGACCGCTACATTCTCCATCAGGATCCACACCAGCTCATCGAGGGCATGGTGATCTCGTGTTACGCCGTCGGCGCGCACACGGCCTACATCTATCTGCGGGAGGAGTTTCCCGAGGCGGCTTTGATCGTTGAGAAGGCGATCGAAGAAGCCCGCGCCCGCAATTTTGTCGGCAAGAATGTGTTAGGATCAGGCTTTGATGTGGAACTCTACGTCCATCGCGGTGCCGGCGCCTACATCTGCGGCGAGGAAACCGGCCTCATCGAGTCGCTTGAAGGCAAGCGCCCGTATCCGCGCATCAAACCGCCGTATTTCCCGGCCGCGCTCGGCCTCTACATGAGCCCCACGATCGTGAATAATGTGGAGTCGCTCTGCCATGTGAAACACATCATCCGCATGGGCGGAGACGAATACGCCAAACTCGGCGTGGCTCGCAACACCGGCACCCGCATCGTCGGAGTTTCTGGCGACGTGAAAAACCCGGGCTACTTCGAGATCGAGGTGGGCAAGGTGACCATGCGCGAGCTGGTCTACGACATGTGCGGAGGTCCGAAGGATGGTCGCGAGATCAAGGCGGTCATTCCCGGCGGATCATCCTCGAAAATCCTTCGCAGCGACGAAATCTTCAAACTCAAGAACCCGGACGGCAGTGAACGCCAGCTTCCGTTCTGGGAAATCCCGCTGGACTTCGACACGCTGGCCGCCTGCGGCTCGATGGCGGGTTCCGGCGGTGTGATCGTCATCGATGATTCGCGCAAGATGTCCTGGGTACTCAACAACCTGAACTCCTTCTATGCTCACGAGTCTTGCGGCCAGTGCACGCCCTGCCGCGAAGGCTCCACCTGGATGAAGAAAATCTCCGATCGCATTGTGGAGGGCGACGCCAGTCCGGAAGACATCGCCACTCTCGAAAGCGTGGCCTATCAGATCGACGGCCGCACAATCTGCGCCTTCGGCGAAGCCTCGTCATGGCCGGTGGAAGCGATTATCGCGAAGTTCCGCGACGAACTCCTAGCCGACACCAAACCGGAAAACTCCTCCAAGTCGCATAATGCGGAAACGGAAGCCCAGCAGCGCTACATGGCCGGCTGCGGGAGCCACTGAACGGCGAATCGTCTCCCATGATGCCAAAAACCCCGATTGAAGCGCTGGCTCTCATCGCCCGGGTTTGTCTGGGCTGCTGGTTTGTTTACAGTGGGGGATACAAGGTATTCGGTAGCGGCCTCGACCGCTTCGTTTACGATATCTCCAACTACAAGCTGGTAGGCCCTCCTTGGGACACCGTAGCGGCCTACACGGTGCCGTGGTTTGAGATTGTGGCCGGGCTATGCCTGATGCTCGGGGTTTTCCGCAAGGGTGCGATTCTAACGATCGCCGGCTTGGTCTGTGTGTTCGCGTTCTGCATCGGCTGGGCGTGGGCGCACCAGCTCAACATCGCCTGCGGCTGCCACGGATCGGACCAGAAAATCCAGTATTGGTCGAAGGTGGCGGAATTCGCCGGGTATTTCATCGTCCTCGCCTTGCTCTGGCTGGCGGAACGCGCGCCGCTCCAAGAGGAGCAACCTGCGCTTTGATGGCATCGGAATTGCTGTCCATCCCCTGACGTGTATGCTCCCGGCCGTGGCAGGACTTTCGCTGACATTTCTTGGAACGGGAACCTCGGTGGGCATCCCGGTGATCGGTTGTTCCTGCCCGGTTTGCGTTTCCAAAGACCCGCGCAACCAGCGCTTGCGCTCGTCCGTTCTCGTCAGGGCAGGGGAGGTGTCCGTGCTCGTGGACTCCGGTCCGGACTTGCGCGCCCAGGCGCTGCGCGAGGGACTCACGGAGATCAACGCCGTCATTTACACCCACGCGCACCTTGATCACGTCGCGGGTTTCGATGAACTGCGGGCATTCTGCTGGCGCAAGGATGAGTCGCTGCCAATGCATGCGACCGCTGGCTGCATGGCGACTCTCAAGACGATGTTCGGCTGGGCGTTCTCTCCGTCTAACAGCTACAAGGGTTATGTGAAACCCGAGCCGATCCTGATCGATGGCGCGTTCTCATATGGAGACCTGGCGATCACCCCCTTGCCGGTCGAGCATGCGTCCGTGGAAACCATCGGTTTTTTGTTCGAGTGCCCGGGCTCCCGCCGGATCGCCTACATTCCCGACGTGAAACGCATTCCGGATGCCACCTATGACCTCATCACCGGTGTCGATGTGCTCGTCGTGGATTCGCTTCGTCCCGCCGAGCATCCCACGCATTTCTCGCTGCATCAGGCGCTGGACGCGGTCAACCGATCGAAGGCGCGCAAGGCCTGGCTCACCCACCTTGGCCACGAAAACGAACATTCCGCCCTTCAGGCGGGACTGCCCCCCGGGGTGGAGGTTGCGTGGGACGGCCTGCGGATCGACCTTTGACACTCGCGGGTCTTGCATGTGCCGGGACCTCCGGGCATGGTTTTTCCCGATGCGCGCGTTCGCCAAACTCCTTTTCCTGCTGGGGATTTTTTCCCCGGTGGCAGGTGCCGCGCCGGATCCGGAATCCGTGGCAATCCTCTACAACCGCTCCGTTCCCGAATCCCGGAAACTGGCGGAACTCTATCAGGAAACCCGCGGCATTCCGGCCGACAACCTGATCGCGCTGGAAATGCCGCGGACGCAGGACATTTCCCGCGCCGAGTATGAGAAAACCATCGCCCGTCCGCTGCGCGAGGAGTTCGATCGAAGGTCCTGGTGGAGACGCGGAAAGGATGCGAGCGGAATGACGCTCCCCGTGAACAACCGGATCCACGTCATGGTGATCATGCGGGGCGTGCCCCTCCGGATCAAGCAGACGCCGCAGCCGCCGCCTGCTCCGCAAAAACCCGGTGACCCACCCGCACCTCCGGCGGATCCCTTCAAGGGACACGACGAGGCTTCGGTGGACTCCGAGCTCGCGATGTTTGGCGTCGAGGGAGTTCCCACCGAAGGCGTCCTGCTGAACAAGTTCTATCAGTCGAAGAATCCCATCGAAAAGGCGGGCATGCCATACCTTGTTCTAACCGCTCGGATCGACGCCGCATCCGCGGCCACCTGCGAGCGCATGATCCGAGACGCGGTGGAAACTGAGAAGACTGGTCTCTGGGGCATGGCCTACGTGGACATCGCCAACAAGTTTCCCCAAGGCGATCAATGGCTCGAGAATGTGGTTAGGGAAAACGCGAAGACTGGAATTCCGACGGTGGTGGACCGATTCAACGATACTCTGCCGAAGAACTATCCGATGCGCGATGCCGCGCTCTATTACGGCTGGTATGATTGGAACGTCAGCGGTCCGTTTCTCAATCCGAAGTTCCGCTTCCGCAAGGGCGCGGTGGCGATGCATCTGCATTCATTCAGCGCCGAGCAGCTCAATGATGTTTCGAAGAACTGGAGCGCGGCTTTGTTAGATAGAGGTGCCGCCGTCACCATCGGCAACGTATATGAGCCCTACCTCCATCTCACTCACGATTTCGGGATACTCCAACAGAGCCTGCTCGCCGGCGATACGTGGGTGGAGGCTTGCTGGAAGGCGATGCCGGTGACCTCATGGCAGGGCGTGGTTTTAGGAGATCCGCTTTACCTGCCTTTCTCCCATCTGGATGGCAGCGGAACCATGGCCAAGGAAGACACGGACTACCGTGCGCTCCGGATGGCGATGACCCGCTGGCCCGGCGAACCGAATGAACGCCGGAAACAGCTCGAAAAGGCCGTGGAACGCACGCGCAGCGGCGTGATCGCGGAGGCTGCCGGACTTGATTTGCTAGGGTCGAGCCTGCCAGCCGAGGCGGGTGTTTGTTTTCGAAATGCGAAGGGCCTTTATTCCTCCGATGAGGACAAGCTGAGGATGGATTTCTACCAGATCGCCATCGACCGCGCGGCTGGCCGCAAGGACATCGCCGTCCGTGGTTTGCGCGATGCGCAGGTCCGTTACTCGGCGCTGCCCGAGGTCGATTGCGTCAAGGGATGGCTGGACATCCTCGATCCACCGCCACCGCCGCCCGCGGATCCTAACAAAAAGTCGCCAGCACCCGGCAAACCCTGATTCCACGAAGCCGCATGACCTACGGATTTTTGTTGGAATCAGTCTGGCATCCGCCCTTGGCCTTTGAGGAGGCCGCGGACAACGACCTGCCCGGTGAACTGGAACTGCAGGCCTTGTGGTTCTCCGGCGCGTTTGGAAGGGATTTCCGCAGCACCTCCGGCAAACAGGTGCGTGTCGTCCAATTCGGCGAATGGAACCGCGGGGCGGGACCGGATTTCATCCAGACGGCCGTGGAGATCGATGGAGAACTTCGCGCCGGTTCGCTGGAACTCGATCCCGACTCACCGGCATGGGAAGCGCACGGACACGCGGTCAATCCGGCCTTCAACGATGTGGTGCTGCATGTCGTTTTCCAACAGGACACGAGACGAACTTTCATCCGCACGAGTGAGAATCGCGAGGTGCCGCAGATCGTGGTCAGCGAGATGCAGCTATCGGACGCGCTCAATCGACCGCAGCGTCAGGTTGCCATCGCTCATCCGGGCCGCTGTGTGCATCCTCTGAAACATCTTTCCCCTTCGGCGGTCGAGAGCCTGCTCGACGAGGCCGCCCAACATCGCGCGTCGATCAAAGCTGCTCGTTGGGTGAAAACCGCGGATGCCCACGGCCGCGACGCCGCGCTCTTCCAATGCACGGCTGAGACACTCGGCTACCATCTCAACGCGCTTTCAATGCGCTTGCTCGCCCAGCGGGCTCCGCTTTCCATGCTCAAGGCGGAAGCCGAGGCGGCCGAGGCCGTCTTGTTCGGCACTGCCGGATTCCTTGCGCCCTACCTTCATGAGTTGGCTCCTCCGGAAACGCGCGATTACCTCCGGGGGCTATGGGACAATTGGTGGAAGAGCCGCGCCCGTTTCGAACTCACATCGAATCGCTTGATTCCATGGAGAAGCTCTGGCCAGCGCCCCGCCAATCATCCCCATCGCCGCGTGGGGGCTTTGTCGGCCTTGGTCAGCCAGTGGCCGCAATACCGCCGCCTCGCGCTCGCCAGGCCCTTCGACGCAAAGCCGCTGATCGATTTCCTTCAATCGCTGGCGCATCCGTTCTGGTCGCATCACCACACGCTCACTTCCACGGAAGCAGCTCAGAAGATCGCCCTGTTTGGAAAAAACCACGCGCTCGAACTCATCGCCAATCACCTCGCGCCCGTCGCGATGCTTGAGAATGGCATGACCTATCATTCCTACCGCAAGCTCCGCAACTCCTCGCCCAACGACAAGGTCAAGCGTTGCGCGTTGCGCTTGTTCGGATCGGCCAAAGCCGCACAACCATGGACTCGCCGCGTCTGCCACCACCAGGCCCTGCTCCAGATCTATCAGGATTTCTGCCTTGAGGACGTGTCGAACTGCCTCGATTGTCCCTTTCCCGAACAACTCCTCCAGTGGAAATGAGCGCCCCCGATTCTATCGTCCTTAACGGTAAACCCCATTCGATCGGCGGGGAACTGCCGTTGACTGGACTCCTCGATACCCTCGGGCTCGCGGGAAAACCCGTGGTCGTCGAACTGAACGAAACCGCCGTATTTCCCCGTGATTATCCACAAACATCCGTCAAACCCGGAGACCGCGTGGAAATCGTCACCCTCGCTGCAGGCGGGTGAATAGATACTCCGGCTGCAGCCGGGATCGAGCTGACCGCAAAAGTGAGGAAATGCGGAATTTTTCCCTTGCCACAACCCACCCCCCGAATCCATCGTCCGCCCGCGTTCGCAAGAAGGCAATTCCGGTGTAGCTCAGCGGCAGAGCGGGTGGCTGTTAACCACTAGGTCGTTGGTTCGATCCCAACCGCCGGAGCCAATTTTGGGTGGCGAAAAGCGCGATTGAAACACCCAAGCTGAACGCTAAGAATTTCCATTCTTCATCGCAGGGGGCTCTCGCCGAAGTTTCCACGTCAAACCCGAGTGAGGGAAGTTGGGGGCAAGTTGACGGTGTTGAGATCCTTTCCCGACTGCCATCTCGCTGTCACCCAATCGCCATCGGCGGCCACTACGACCATTTCGGGCCCTCCGGACCGCAGAGTGACCCAATCGCCGATTTTAAACTCAGGCGGAGAGACCACGACATCAAGCCGCTCAAACAAGTCCTTCGCATAAAGCACACATAAGTCCCTGATCGTCCCATTTGCGGCGTCATACCAATCGACTTCAAAACCCTTCCCATAGATATTTCGGATCGTCATGCGAGGGCCCCCCGATTTCAGGCGCACAACATCCCCTTCGGTAAGCGTGAGCGTGGTGGTCATGGTTTCATTCGCTCATGGCAAAAGACTTTAAAAATGGCAACGAAAAACCACGCGTGCCGGAGCAAGCGTGGCTGTGAATTCTACAAAGGGCCATGGGAGGGTTCCGATTAACCTCACTCGACCGTCAAATCGGTGGAGGCATTGGCTCAATCTCCCAAGGCACGCGTTCCCAAGGCGTTCATCTTGGTTGCGCGCACCAAGCAAAACGTAGCAAAGCCAGCGTGATTATAGGCTCGGAGGTATTTTCAACGATTCTGAGCGTCGATCTTCTCCTTGGCCGCTTTGGCCGCGGCGTCCGCCTTTTTCTTATCCGCATCGATCTGTGCTTCCTGTGCCGCTTGCTGAGCGTCCAAGCGGGCTTTTTCGGCGGCGGCGTCGGCATCGACTTGTTCCTTCGCGAGCCTGGTTCCGGACTGCAAGTTATCCCGCTCTTGTTCGAGCGCTTCTTTGGTGTTGTCCCGTTGTTCGTTGACGGCTTGTTTCCGCTCGTTGCAGCCAAGTAGGGCGGAAGTAAACGCCACAATGATGATTGAATGCATCGGTTTCATGATCTGTTGGTGTTTGGGTTTATTTGCTGGAAATGGTTGGCTTCCTAACACTGTGATTCGGCGTGATCCACCAGACCTTGCTCGCCTGCGCTTCGCGCGCAGTGGGCGGAGCAATAGAATGCGCCTTCATCGGTTTCGACACCGTGACCCAGGATGCGGCATTCACACTTGGCGCACACCGGGGCAAGGCAATGAATGGCGCATTCGAAACAGTCGAACGTATAGGTCTCTTCTCCCATCACGATATCGAAGCACTTGTCGTAGGAATTGCCGCAATGATAGCAGGTCTTCATAAGCCGCAAACTCGCATGCGGCGTGCCAAGCCGGTTTTCCCCGGCATTGGCGCGGGAATTCGATGAAATTGTCACGATGGGTCGGCAATGTGCATTCTCTGCCGCGGGGTTGCGTGCATTTCGCAAGGTTCAAGCCGCGATCGGTTGCGGGGGTCGCGTTTCAATGGGCGGGTTGCGCTCTGCACCGTGATGCGATTTCGAAGGCGCAACATGCATTGCCTTCAAAATGGCGCCGGTTTCTTAAATGCCAGAGAACGAATGTGTTCCGTTCATCGGCGGATTTGGAATGCCTTATGCGAGGAACCAGAAACGGCGACCTGCTTCGCGCGGATCGTTCTGAAACACCAAACTACAAATATCATGAAAACACGCTTCAATAACAACGGGTCTCAATATTCACTCTGTCTTGGTGAACAGCAACGAACCTCAACGGGCCGCTGGGCAGCGGCGGCGGTTTCGCTTCTGATCATACCCAGCGCCTTTGCAGGAAAGGCGGATGGAAGTTACGAGGTTGTGAGTGCCAAGGGATCGATCGAATATGCCGGCAAATCGATCAAGGTGCCCGAACGTCTTATCGAACGATTCCTGCGGGTGGATAACAGTCACCTCACAATCACTGACAACCGCATTTCCCTCTACCGTCCGGGGGCGAGTCGCTTCGCCAAACGGCTTGGCGACGAGATCGGGATGGATTTAACGGTCCGCGTCAGCGGGCCGTCTTCGTTGAAATTGGTGAAGCAGGGCAATAGCTTTTCCGGAAGTACCACGGAAGCGCTCGTCGTTTCATTCGAGCATGATTCGTTCTTTGATTTCAAGGGAACGTTGAAGGTGCAGGTGAATGCGGAACTGACGGACGGGAACCTGACGTTGACGATGCCATTGGATGGCAAGTTCCTATCCAAAAAAATCGGCGGCAACATTGTCGTCGTGTGCAGGCGCTAAGACCGGCTTCCGGCAGCAATCAACTGAACTCAAAAAAGACAACATCATGAAAACACTGGAAATCAAAGGTGATTGGAACATCGCAAAAGGGAAACTCAAACAGAAGTGGGGAAATCTCACTGATGACGATCTGAAATACGAACAGGGGAAGGAAGAGGAACTGATCGGCCGCATTCAAAAGCGGACAAGCCAAAGTCGCGAAGCGATTGAGGATGCGCTCAAGAAATCCTGCGAATGCTGACACGGCTGTGATCGCGCCGCCCTGAGCCATCGGGGCGGCGCCATTTTATTCTGTTTGGGGGGATTTTCTGGAAAAGCGATCGGCTTTTGTGCGTTACACGAGGCTCTATGCGAGACCTTCTATCGATGATATCGCGAATCCTGACCGCTCTGACGCTGGCCGCCCCGCTTTTCGCCGCCCCCGCCGAGATTTCCGGAATTTATCCCGGGCTCGCCATGTTCAACGACGAAGGCGAGTGTGGCACCGGGGCAATCGTTCCATGGGATGACCGCTTGTGGGTGGTAACTTACGCGCCCCACGCGCCCTCGGGCTCGTCTGATAAGCTCTACGAGATCACGCCGGAGCTCCAACAAATCATCCGCCCGGAATCGATCGGGGGCACTCCGGCCAACCGCATGATCCATCGGGAGTCCAACCAGTTGTTCATCGGTCCTTATGCGATCGACGCATCCGGAAAAGTCAGGACAATCCCCAGCTCGGACATGTTCGGCAGACTCACGGCGAACGCGCGCCATCTTACGGATCCCGCGAACAAGATCTACTATGCGACGATGGAGGAGGCGATCTACGAGGTGGACGTCAAAAGCTTGAAAGTGACCGAGCTTTTCCGGGACGAGGCGAAGAAAGGCGGTCATCATGCGGATCTTCCGGGTTATCACGGCAAGGGCTTGTATTCCTCCCAGGGACTGCTGGTTTACGCGAACAACGGCGAGTATGGAAACGCCGCGCAAACTCGTGCGGAGACACCCTCGGGTGCGCTCGCGTCTTGGGATGGCACGAGTGTGAATTTCAATATCGTGCGGCGCAACCAATTCACTGAAGTCACGGGACCGGGAGGCATCCATGGCAACTCGGAGAGCGGTGATCCGCTCTGGACCATGGGATGGGACCACCGGTCGTTGATCTTGATGCTGTTGGAAAATGGCCAGTGGCACAGCTTCCGCCTGCCCAAGGGGTCCCACTCATACGACGGCGCACATGGATGGAATACCGAGTGGCCGCGCATCCGGGAGATCGGAGAAGGTGACAAACTGCTCGCCACCATGCACGGCACATTCTGGACTTTTCCGAAGACGTTTTCGCTCAAGAACACGGCGGGGATTTCTCCCCGTTCGAACTATCTCAAGGTCATTGGGGATTTCTGCCGTTGGAACGATCGGATTGTTTTTGGCTGCGACGATACCGCGAAGGCCGAGTTCCTCAACAAACGGAAGGCGAAAGGCGAAATCGCCGCGCCGCAATCGCAATCGAATCTGTGGTTTGTCGAGCCCGGCCAGCTCGATCATCTCGGTCCGGTCATCGGGCGTGGGGCCTTGTGGATGAAGGAGGACGTGAAAGCCGGCGTTCCCACCGATCCTTATCTGATCTCCGGCTATCAGAAAAAGGGCCTGCATCTCGCTCATGATGGAGCGGAGCCCGCGGTAATCATGATGGAGGTGGATGCGGACGGCACGGGTTCCTGGCGGAAGGTCCGCGAGGTGAAACTGTCGAATCCCAACGAATGGGTGGATCTATCCGACATGGTCGGCGTCTGGCTGCGCTTGAGTTCCTCCGTGGATCTCAAAAACGCCACGGCCTCGTTCATTTTTTCTAACATAGATGAGCGCGGCGCCACGCCCGATCCGATTTTTGATGGGCTTGCGAAGCCCGCGGATCGTCAGGTCATCGGCGGGCCGGTGCGCGCCCGCGGTGACAACAAGAGAACTCTCGCGTTCGCCGCGATGGGACCGGATGGGAAAAGCCTCGGAGGATACGAACTCGATGCGGATTTGAACCTCAAACCTGCGGAAGCCGGAGTTGAGGCGCACACGCTCGAACACGCGAGAATTCCTGTGGGCGTGCTTTCGTCGGACAGCGCTTCTGTGGTTTTCATCGATGACGGCGGCAAACGTTGGAGACTGCCGAAGGGCGATGCTTCCTTGGATCAAGCCGGTCCTTTGGGAGATAGCCGTGTGGATCGGGAAGTGGCCACTGAGCGCGACCTCTTTCACGCCAGCGGCTCGTTTTATGAACTTCCCGCTGACAACGCCGGTGGCATTTCAAAACTCCGCCCGGTGTGCACTCACAATCTCCGGATTCACGATTATTGTTCCTACCGCGGGCTTTTCATCATGACTGGAATCTCCACCGATGCGCCGACTTCTAACAAGCACATCATCCATTCCGCGGATGGCAAGGCGGTGCTCTGGGCCGGGGCCATTGATGACATCTGGAAAATGGGGAAACCGCGGGGCAAGGGCGGCCCATGGAGGGAAACCAAGGTCAAGGCTGGGGAAGTCTCCGATCCTTATCTGATGACCGGCTACGACCAAAAGACGCTCACGCTCGCCAGCAATGAAAGCTCGGCCATCTCCGCCGAAATTGACCTAACCGGTGATGGCAACTGGGTGGCGTGGAAGAAATTCGGCGTTCGGGCGGGCAAGTCGCTGAATTTCCATTTTCCGGATGCATTCTCCGCTTATTGGATTCGTTTCACCAGTGATCATGACGCGGTGGTCAGCGCGCAGCTGGACTACCGCTGAATCCGGATCTCACGGATTGGAGCGATTCCGCGCTCATGTCTTTGCCGGTCACCGTGTCACCGAAGAACTCGCCCGCTTCGGTCACTCGGTTCCCGGCCGCGTTGACGTTCGCGCAAGCGGCGAGCCACACGAGGGATTTCCCATCGATGCCGTAGGAACCACCGGATTCGTTGGGTTTGCGGGTCATCACACGGTGGAAGGTGTTGTTGGTGATGCGCAGATTTTCGGTGGAGCTGACGACGATCGACGCTCCGTTGATGTCTTCGAAGCGGTTGCTTTCGATCACGATGTTCTTGAATGCTCCCGCGGAACGCAAGGTCTTGCCGGAGCCGCTGGCGGTGATGGAAACGCTGCCCGCCTGGGTGTTCCACCACGATGGGCAGAAGTAACCGGTGCCGCTGAAGCGGTTGTTCCGGATGGTTAGATTACTGATGCCGAACGATCCGTTTCCACTGGTCTCCGGACAAACCGTGACACCGGAGTGGCCATCGGCAATTGTGTTGTTTTCGATCTGTCCGTCACCTGCCTTGATGAGAATACGGCCCGGGCTGTGGAGTTTGTTGTTGCGGAAAACGAATCCATTGCCTTGGCGATCCGGGCAATAGACGGACTCACCGATTTCAAATGGGAATTCGCCGGACACCGTGACTTCGATCGCTTTTTTGCTAATACTCCATTCGGTCCATTGTGCGGCTTCCTTGAGCTTCTTCTCGATCTCCGGCGTCACAAAGGGCGGACGAAGTTCGGCCGCTTTTCGTGTGACGATCACCGTGCTGGCGGATTCCAGAGAGCGTGCCAGGCGATCACCTGCGAGCGGCCCTTGGCAATACTCGTCGCGGAAGGCGATGACCGCCGTGGAACCACTCTTTGCAACGACCAGAAAGTCCGATGACTGCACGCTCCACGAATCGTCACCGGCATCGCGGATCTGACAGCTTTCGACCAGCGGACCTTTACGGATGGTTTTCGACTGCATCGCGTCCCACGATGTGCCGAGCAATCGTTCTTCGCTAGCTCCTTCGGGTTTCGGACCGGGAACGACTTTGCATCCGATGAAACTGGAACCACCATCGCCATCGCATTCAAGAATGCCCATGCCGGGCGCGCTATGAACCGTCACATCCCGCAAGGTCACTGCCGAGCAGTTTGCGATCGAAACGGCGTGAGGGATGCCATCCACCGCCGGGCCGGTGCTCAGTGATGCGAGATCGCCGACCGTGGCGGTGTTGCCGATGCCCTTGAGGGTGACGCGCACGACATCCTCGCTTCGCATTTCCGCCTTGGTGCCCCAGAGGAAAGGCATGCCGCGTTTCCGGAATCGCGTGGCGGGATCCACTACATCGATGCGTGCATACGGTTGGCGCGGATAGCCGGAATCGAGCTTTACATCGATCCAGCTCTTGTCATCCGCCACGGTGGTGACTTTCCCCTGGGTGAAGGGGAGGGGATCATAGTCCACTGTTAGACCCTGAAGGCGCAGATTCGTGCAATTCCCAATCTCCAGCGCGCGGGTCAGTTTGGTGGAGAGCAAGGACACCCCGTCAGCGATGATCTCTACATCACGGATGTTTTGAAGCGTCCACACCGTCTTCTGTCCGGCCACTGGAGCGAGTCGATAGGCGCCGGGAGAGATCACGATTTTCTTTTCGCCACTCTTCAAGGCATCCGTGACCAGAGGACGGAAATCCGCGATATCGGCGGCGAGGGTGCGGGAAACAAGAATGGCGAGAATGAGAGACTTCACGATATTATCGCCATGTATTCGGAAAATGCGGCCTGTCCTTTTCATTTCATGGGAAACGAATCGTGACAGCCCCGGAGACCAACGGTCCGTATTACAGGCCTGCCACCGTCCGCGAGCCACATGTTTTACCAAACCATCACCTCCCGCAGACAATTCATCGGACGCACCGGCTCCGCGGCGCTGGCATTGCTCGCAGGCATGCGGTCGGATCTGCGTGCCGCAGAGGTGTCGGAGGAATTCCTATTCATCGGGGCCGAGGGTTTTGACAGCCACGGCGGTTGGGACCTCGACCAGCAGTCCATGGATCAGACGGGCTCGCCCTATCTTCTGGCCCATGGCTTGGGAGTGCCGGTGGCGGATGCGGTGACCAAAGTCACGTTTCCATCCGCGGGAACCTATCGCGTGTGGGTTCGAACCCGTGATTGGGTGGCGCCATGGAGTGCGCCGGGAACTCCGGGAAAGTTCCAGTTGCTCATCGACGGCAAGCCGCTTGAGGAAACCTTCGGCACAAAAGGCGCGGATTGGCATTGGCATGACGGAGGTGCGGTGACGGTTTCGGAAAAGGCCACCATCGCGCTGCATGATCTAACGGGATTCGAAGGTCGTTGTGAGGCGATCCTGTTCTGCAAGGACACAGGCTTCACTCCGGCCAATGATGTGGCCTCGTTGACGAAGTTCCGCCGCAAGCTGCTCCATCTTCCGGATCAACCGGACGACGGAGGTTCCTATGATCTCGTGGTGGTGGGTGCCGGACTCGCCGGTGTGTGCGCTGCGATTTCCGCCGCGAGGAATGGCCTCAAGGTGGCGTTGGTGCAGGATCGCCCGGTGCTCGGCGGCAACGCCAGTTCCGAAGTCCGCGTGTGGCCGGAAGGTCATACCAATCAACAACCGTTCCCGCACATCGGTGACATCGTGAATGAAATTCTGGTTCCGCGTCCGAAGACCAGTGGCACTCTCAACGGAACCGGCGCGGAGAATTTCGATGACGCGCTAAAACTCCAGGTTGTCAAAAACGAACCCAACATCACCGTGTTGACCAACCACCGGTCGATCGCCACCGAGAGGAGCGATGATTCGATCCGCGCCGTGATCGTTCAAAGCACGTTGACTGGTCGCCGCCAACGTCTACGCGGAAAGTTCTTCGCCGATTGCACGGGCGATGCCGTGGTCGGCTATCAGGCCGGAGCGGATCACGAATTTTCGGTAGGAAACAACATGGGATCCACCAACCTCTGGCGGCCGCTTGATGTTGCGAAGGAAGAGGAAGTCCTCAAGTGCGAGTGCAAGGACAAGGACGCGCTCGCCGCCGCCTTCAAGGAAGGAGGCACCGCGCAGCCGTTTCCGCGCTGTCCGTGGGCCATCGATTTGACGGACAAGCCGTTTCCGGGAAGAAAGAACTCCAAGGGCCAGTGGGGAAGCGCCGATCCGCTCGCCAATCTCGGAGGCTGGTTTTGGGAAAGCGGATTCGACAAGAACCCCATCGACGACATCGAACGCATCCGCGACCTCAATCTCCGCGCGATGTACGGCGCCTGGGACGCGCTGAAGAACGTCGACAAGCTCTATCCGAATCACCGGCTCGGCTGGGCCGCGTTCATCGCGGGGAAACGCGAATCCCGTAGGCTGTTAGGCGATGTCATTCTCACGGCCGACGATTTCCGCAAGGGAACGAAATTCGAGGATCCGGCGTTTCCATGCTCCTGGCACATCGACATCCATGTGGCGCACGAGAGTTTCAGCAAGGAGGTGAAGGGCGAGGAGTTCATCTCCAAGGCCACGGAAGGCACAGGGTTCAGTTACAAGGGGCCTTACTGGGCACCTTATCGGACTCTCTATTCACGCAACGTCACGAACCTCTTCATGGCCGGGCGCGACATCTCCGTGTCCAAGGATGGTCTCGGTCCGGTCCGAGTCATGCGCACCACCGGCATGATGGGGGAAGTGGTCGGCAAGGCCGCCGCGATTTGTGTGAAACGCAACACCTCGCCACGCGGCGTCTATCAGAACCATCTGGACGAACTGAAGTCGCTCATGAGCAAGCCGGGCGGCGAACGCGTGGCCTGAGCGATTTCGATGGGGTGGGGCGGGATGGAGTTTGAAAACCCGGAAAACATTCCGACGAAAGTTGGCACGGCGGGTGCTTTTCTGGAACTCGTTGCGACACAACAGGCGGTCCGACTGAGATGCTGGTGGTTAATGGGTTTTCCGCTGGATGATCAGTCGGGCCGCTTTTTTCTTCCGCCGAGCCGGCAGGGATCAGTGGGAGTTCGGCCGGCCCTCGAGGGCATCCCGAGTGATGGTCACCGGCGTGCCGACGCGGATGGCCTTGTAAAGCACTGGCGCGAATTCCTTGGGGAGGCGGACACAGCCATGGGACTCAGCCGCGCCCGGGCGGGGGATTTCTCCTGCATGAAGGCCGACCCCATAGTGGGTGATGCGCATCCACCAATACATCGGGGCGGGCGAATAGTGGTTGCCCGGAGGCACCGGGGTTTTCGGAGTGGCGTCGGCAATGGTGGTTTTCCCGTGTTCATCGGAGATCCAGCCGTAGCGGTCCGAGTATTTGACGTCGAATTTCTCAGTGATCGTGTAGAGTCCCGGGGTGGTGGAATGGCCCTCCTTGCCGGTGGAAACGAAGGACCAGCCGATGACTCGGTGGTCCCGGCGGTAAGTGGCGATTTGTTTTGTGAGATCAATCTGGATCGCGACTTCGCCCGGGCCGCCGTCGTCGCGCCATTCATAGAGCACGGGCTTGGCCTTGACGGGTGTCGTGGGAAGCAACCACGCGCAGGAGGGCAGGAAAACGGACGATACAGCGAGGGCCGTCCAATAGTGAAATCGTGAAACCGACATGAGCAGGGTGGGTGACGCGGCGCATCATCCCCAATTCCATCGCCTTGCCAATCTCCGAGGTGGTTTTCCCCGATGCGGGGGCTTGCAAGCGCCGGAGGCCGTGCTAAGCACGCGGGACATGGGTGATGATTCAAAAGCGAAGTCCGGCGGCGGCTGCCTCTCCAAGCTGGTAGTGTTGTTCCTGCTGGGGGCTGCCTTGGCGCTTGGCACCGCGGTCTTCTTCGTCGCCCGGCCGCAGGACCTGTCCGACGTAGGGGGCTATGGTCCGGCGAAAAGCGGTAACGTCCGGGATCTGAAGGTGGTGTTGCAAAACGCGATCAACCGCGGCTACGCGGTCACCTTGAGCGAGGCGGAAATCAACCAGTGGCTCGCGAGTGTGCTGAGTTCGAAACAGGGCGGGATGTTAGGCGGAAAGGTTTCTCTTGATCGCATATGGGTTCGCCTGCTCGATGGGCACGCCGAGGTCATCATGGAGCGTTCGGTTTTCGGGCGCTCATTCACGGTCTCGATGTTTCTGCGTCCGGAGCAGCTTCAGGGGCTCAAGGGCGTGGAGAACAACGTCCATTTGGATGGCGGTCCCTATCATCCGGACGTCCCTTATCCGCCGCGGGGCGGACGCTTTGGCAAACTCGTCGTTCCGCAAGGGTTTCTCATTCTGGTGAAGCCCGCTTATGAGAAACTGGCCGTTCTGTTCAAGGACGAGATCCACCTGGCGTTCGAGTGCATGTCCCGCGTCAAGATCGAGAAGAACAGCCTCGTGCTCGACCCGCGCGATCCTCAGGACGATGTGATGAAGCTGCCGATGACGTTCTAACAAGCCATGAACCCGCGAGTCTGGATCCTCAGTTGCGTTGCCGCCACCTTGTGTGCCGCGGAGGAGGAGACGCCACGCGCCATTCGGGTGGCCGAGCCTCCGGCGAAACCCGCCGATCCCTTGGGGGAAACGGTTTTCAGCAAGTCGCGGCAGTTCCGGGTGAGGAGCGGCGACGCCCATTCCCGCGGCACCATGGCCCTGCTCGCCGAGGAGGCGAAGGAAGAGCTTCTCCAGCTAACAGTCGAGAAGGACGAATGGAAGATCCCGATCGGAATCACGCTCCATGGCCAGCAGGGCGATCCGCTGCCCCAGCGAACCGTCAACATCAAGTTGATTGAAATCGGAGGTGATCGCGAATTGCGGATCGACGCGCATTTAAGCCGTGGCATCGACCACGAGCGGTTCAAGCGGGTGGTGACAGCTGCTTTGTTATACGAGCGCGCCCTGAAAAACTTGCCGGCCGATGGTTCGGATCAGGACTTTTTCGTGCCGCCTTGGCTCTCGGACGGCCTGCGCGAAGCCACCGCGTGGCGGCTCAACCAAAGCGACCGCAGGCTGTATGAGGCGCTCTTCAGGCGCGGCGGTTTGTTCAAGCTCGATGACCTTTTCGCCATGGGCAACCAGGCCTTCGAGGACATGGACGGTGCCACCCGCGCGGCATTCCGTGTTTCCTCCGGCGCGCTGGTGATGGCTTTGCTGGAGCAGCCGCAGGGCAAGGATGGCTTCCGCGCCTTTCTGGGCGAGGTGGCGGCCTATCAGGGGGAAATGCCGGGACTGCTCCGCAAACACTTTCCGGAACTCAATCTCTCGGAAACGAGCCTTTCCAAATGGTGGGCGCTCCAACTCGCCAACAAGGGCGGGCTCAACCAACTCGTGGATATCTACACGGTCACCCAGACGGAAACCGCGCTTGGCGAGGCCCTGCGCCTCAACTTCCGCTCGCCCGAGGGCATTTTCCAACAGAAGGAACTCAGCGCCTGGACGGAGCTCGCGCCGCTTCAGGAAACCGAGCGGCTGGACGCGGTGCGTCCCGCGGAGGACGCCCTCGTGCGCCTCAGTTACCGTTGTTTTCCGTCCTATCGTCCGCTCCTATCAGAATACCAGCTTGTTCTCGCCGCCATCGCCAGGAACAAGACCAAGGACGTCCCCGCCCGTCTCGATGAGCTCGCGAAAACCCGCGCCACGATGATCGCGAGGGCCACGCACGCGAGGGATTACCTCGATTGGTTCGAAATCACGCGCGCCAGCGAAACCAGCGGCGCGTTCGAGGATTACATGCGTCTCAAGGAGCGGCTCAAGTCTCCTCCGACCGCGCGCAAAGACCATGTTTCGGATTACCTCGATCGCATGGACAAGGTCTTTTACCGGGAACAGCAAGGTAGCCCCGGTTTGCCACAGCCGTGATTCTTGTTGCAGCAATGCGGTTTCAGCCAGGCCGGCTTCCAATCCTGTGGCGGCGATCCTTCCTCGCACACTTGGCCCCTTTGCTGCCGAGTTACGAGTTCGAGGCTTTTATCGCCCAAGCTCAAGGTCGAACGCGAGCCTGACGTTCCGTGCTGAATAAGTTGACGGGAAATGAGGTTCCCGATTGCTCTTGCCAGCAGCGATGACCTGCAGAAGATCGCGCGCGTTGCGAGATAGCCGTCGTGGCGGAATGGTAGACGCCACGGACTTAAAATCCGTTGAGGGGCAACCCTCGTGGGGGTTCGAGTCCCCCCGGCGGCACCATGGGTCCTACTTTCTCGCTTGGGATTTCTCCGGTTCGAGCAGCGCCCGGATGGCATCGGCGGGAACGCAATCGTGAATCACCATTTGGAGATCTCCTTTGGTATTCTCTTTCGGTTGGGTCGGCTTGGGTCCGGTGTAGATCGACTGGGTGCTGGAAACCATGCCCACCACCTCGCCGGCCGCATTGAAAACCGGTCCGCCCGACGAGCCTTGGGCGTAGTCGGCCGTGATGCTCATCCAAGTGGTTTTCGGCTGGTCCTTGCCCATCGAACGTTTCGCGTAGCGGGCGACTGATCCTTCGGTGCGGACGAAGTGGTGCCCCATTGGATTGCTGATAACAGAGATCGCATCACCGACGTTGGCCGGAGCGCCGATCGGGACGGCTTGGAGGTTTCCGGCCTTCACCCGGAAAATGGCCACATCTGAGGGAATGTCGTAGCCGATTAACTCGACGACAGGATAGGCGTGGCCGTCCCGGTCGACCACGGCCATGGCGGCTCCCTTGGCACCTTTGAAGACGTGGGCGTTGGTGACCATCAGACCATCCGAAGTCAGGCACCAAGCGGTGGAGGTCCCGCCGCGGTGCCAGTGGTTGCACTTGTCGCATTTGAAGACGGATCCGACGAGAAACACCGACTTGCTGAGGGTTTCGTAGTCCTTGCCCGGGGCTGGAACGGCGGCAGGGAGGGAGGTTTGCGGTTTCAGGCGAGGCCCTTGTTTGGTCTTTGCCGCGAGGTCGTCCGCACTGGGGCTCTCGCCGCTTTCGGCGAATTCTCCCGCCTTGTTGGTGAGGGTGTTGAGGATTTCCTCGTCATCAATGACGGGGACTGCGGACAAAGTGCCGGCCAAACAAGCGAACAGAGCGGCCATCCGAACCGAAACAGCAAACGGGATCATGGCAGGGGAACGTCGCCGGATGGCCCGATTTGTCTGGATTTTTGCGGATTTCCCCTTGCCAAGCCTGCCGGATTTCCTTACCCCCTCCGCCCCCTGACGCCGCCTTTTCACCAAAGAAGATCCGGGGAACTCCAAATGCGGCGGGTCTTCAGAAATCGCCCGGCCTGAATCAAGGCGGGAAACCACAGACATCATGATCAACGAACTCATCAATGAAATGGTGGACGCCGGCGTCCACTACGGCCACCAGACGAAAAAATGGAATCCGCGCATGAAGCCCTTCCTCATGAAGGACAAAGGCGGAATCTACATCATCAACCTTGAGAAAACCGTCCAGCAACTCGACAAGGCTGCGGAATTTCTCGGTGATCTGACCGGCAAGGGTAAGAAAATCCTTTTCGTCGGCTGCAAGCGCCAGGCCCAGGACGCCATCCGCGAAGCCGCGGAAGCCACCGGACAATTCTACGTCAACCACCGCTGGCTCGGCGGCATGCTCACCAACAGCGCCACCGTGCGCAAGTCGGTCGAGCGCCTCAAGTATCTCGAAAACATCGAGAAGCAGCCGGAATTCAAGGCCATGTCCAAGAAGGAACTCGCCGCCCTCGGCCGCGAGCGCGAGAAGCTCCTGCGCAACCTGCGCGGTGTGCGTGACATGGACCGCAAGCCGGATGCCGTGGTCATCGTGGACTCCGCCCGCGAAACCATCGCCGTGGCTGAAGCCCGCCGTCTCAACATCCCGATCGTCGCCATCGTCGACACCAACGCCGATCCGGCCTTGGTGCAATACCCGATCCCCGGCAACGACGACGCGATCCGCTCCATCCGCGTGATCCTCCAGAACCTGGTGGACGCGATGGTTGCCGCCCGCAAGAACTGATTCGTTTTCCAGATTGCGGGCGTCCTGTCTCACGACAGGCCGCCCGTTTTCATCTCCACACCTCACATTATTTTCCCATGATTACCGCATCAATCGTCAAAGAACTCCGCGACAAGACCAACGCCGGCATGATGGACTGCAAGAAGGTCCTCACCGAAACCAACGGCGACCTCGACGCCGCCGTCAAGCTGCTGCGCGAGCGCGGCATCGCCAAGGCCGGTGCCAAGGCCGACCGCGCCGCCAACGAGGGCATCATCACCGCCCGCGTCAACGGCACCGCCACCACCGGCATCCTGCTTGAGGTGAACTGCGAGACCGACTTCGTCTCCAAGAACGAGAATTTCCAATCCTTCGTCGCCGAAATCGCCGACACTCTGTTGGCCGCGAACGCCGCGGACCACAGCGCCGCCCTGGCCGTGAAACAAGGCGACCTCACGCTCGAAGACACCGTCAAGGCCAAGGTTGTGGAAGTGGGTGAAAACCTCCAGTTCCGCAAATACGTCCGCTTCGACGCCGCTTCCGGCGGAGTCGTCGGTTCCTACATCCACATGGGTGGCAAGGTCGGCGTGCTCATCGAAGTGGGCACCACCAAGCCGGCAACCACCGGCACGGAATCCTTCAAGGAACTCGTCAAGGACCTCACCCTTCACATCGCCGCCTGCGCTCCCAAGGGCCTGTCCCGCGAGGACATCTCGGAGAGCGTGATCGAGAACGAGAAGGACATCTTCCGTGCCCGCCTCCTCGCCGAGGGCAAACCAGAAGCCATGATCGAAAAAATCATCCCCGGCCAGCTCAACAAGTTCTTCGCCGAAAGCTGCTTCCTCGAGCAGCCCTTCGTGAAGGACGGCGACGTCAAGGTCTCCGCGCTTCTCGAAGCCAAGGGCAAGGAGCTCGGCGATACCCTCAGCGTCACCCGCTTCGTGCGCTTCGGCCTCGGCGAGTGATCTAGCAGACTCTATCCAAATGCCCGTCTTCCATCAGGGAGGCGGGCGTTTTGCTTTTCCGGGCCCTCCCACACGATCAGGTGATGCTTTTGGACGGGACCCCAGTGACAAAACTCCGGAGACTTCATTGCCCTCCGCGATCCAGTCCGAAGTCCGGGGACCTTCGATCATGCCTCAGAACCAACAGATAGATCGTTTCGTCGTCCACCTCGTAAAGCACGTGATACGGAAACTTCCGGAAATTCGCCCGGCGAAGTCCGCAGGAATCGAAATGGTGGCTGCGGGGATTTCTCTCGATGGAAGCTAACGCCTGGTCCAACTCCCTCCAAAATTCGGAAACCACCCGCTCTGAAATCTCCGCGTAATGTGCCGCCACATCTCGGATATCCTCAGCCAGCTTCGAATGTCGGAGGATCCGCATGACTTACGGACGTCCGCATGCTTTCCAAAACTCATCCTCGGATAGCCCTTTCACCGTGCCGGACTTCAAATCCGCAAGGCGTTGAAGGGCCTCCTCGTCACTCACATGGTGGGGCCTGGGATCCAGATCCTCCAGCAGCGAGGAAACCAGCTCCGCGCGATCCCGCGCATCCAGCTTGGAGGCTTCCCTGAGCAATTCAGCGACTTGTGACATGTCCATAGCTTATCAGCGACCGGGGCGCTCCGCCAGTGGGATTTCCATCGCCGCCTACCCGCCGCTGCGGACGCTGCTTCCTCGAGCAACCCTTCGTGAAGGACGGCGACGTCAAGGTCTCCGCGCTTCTTGAAGCCAAGGGCAAGGAACTCGGCGATACCCTGAGCGTCACCCGCTTCGCGCGCTTCGGCCTCGGCGAATGATCTAGCAGAATCTATCCAATCGCCCGTCTTCCATCAGGGAGGCGGGCGTTTTGCTTTTCCGGGCCGGCTCACTTTTTCTTCGTGGCCGTGATCACGATGGTGCCGGTCTGGGTGGTCGTGGGATCGATGGGCTCGACCAGATCGGCGGTCATGCGGAACCCGGTTTTGGAGAATTTGAGGTTGAGCGTAACGGTGGTTTTACCCGGCCCATTCTTGACACCCTTGAGGACCACTTTGGACGTGATTTTCTTCCGCTTGAACGTGTATTTGCCCCTGGCGACTCGGGGATCCTTGGCGGAAAGGAGTCCGGTGACGGTGTCCTTGCCATTTTTGCCGAATATGAAGTGCGTCTTGATCTTCTGGCCTTCCGCCTCACCCGTGACGAGGATCGTCGCGGTTCTTCCATGCCTCGTGGGGGTGAAGACGATTTTGATCGGAACGTTGAAAGTCTCGAAGGTGGCTTTTACCTTGAGGTTGCCGGTGTAAGTGCCTGCATAGGGAGTGAATTTCGCCACCTTCGCCGAGGTGAGCTGGACCGAAGCCACAAGCAGGACGAGGAGAAGTGCGAACGAACGGAGGGGGGGGATTTTGAACATGCAGCCCTCATAGGAAAAGCTGTTGGAAAGCGCAAGATCGTTTTCCCAAGGGGCGACCCCGGTAAATCGGTCTAATGGCTCGGAGACTGTCCGGCGGGCTGGGGGCGTTCTTTGACGACCTGCGGATTGCGTCACCCGCTTCGTGCGCTTCGGCCTCGGCGATGATCTGGCAGGCTCTATCAAAACGCTCGTCTTCCGATGAAGGAGATGAGCGGTTTGCTTTTCCGGGAACTCCCCAATATACGACAATGCTTGTTAGAGTTCGGAGTGTTGGCGACTCCGTGATGTGGGCGCTTGCTGACGGTGTAAGGAGGTGCGGCCTTATTGCCGCACATTGCGGAGGTGTCGGCGCGTGGGACGTGGCGTTTCGGGCTCTCCGCATTCGCAGGCACGACAATAAGGTCGTGCCTCCTTATGCAGGAAACGCTCGTTGATACTTCATTTTTCAGCACTCTTCAAATCACGGTAGAATGTGAATGAATTGCGATCCATGTCGTAGAGAGCAAACTCGCGTGTCCCCCAAGGCGTGTCGCGGATGCCGCTGGCACTGCACTCGACACCGTGCTGCTGGTATTCTTCAAAGAGAACATCCGGATCTTCCACCAGAATGCGCAATCGAATGGTGCTCATCTCATGCTCGTACTGGAACTGCATGTGGAGAGTGACCTGATCGCGGCGGAAGCCGACGTAATTGGGTGTGTCGGTGTCGTCTTGGAAGGCGAGTTGAAAGCCAAGTCGCTGGGTATAGAACTCGATGGCGCGTTTGATGTCGCGGGTGCCGATAATGGGATGCGTTTCTCTGAACATGGAGTTTCGAGTGTTTCGGCGCAAGGGTGTGGAGGGGGCTAACAAATCAAGTCAGGCACCTTGGCGGGCTTCATAATCTGCGATTCGCGCCAGCACCAAGTCCCGAATGTCAGCTGGAAGTTGCGTGCTTCGGAGCATGAACTCACGTTTGATCTGTTCGGTCGGAAATGCTCCATCCGCGACGAGACTCGGGGTGCGATTCGCAGTTGGCTTGGACTCGCCGGTGTCGACTCCAGCATGGAGAAATCCTCCTTTGCGTGTCCACGTGAGAGCACGTTCACAACCAAGCTTGTCGTAGCAGAGCTGGAATCCATGAATCTGATCGCCCGACTCATACCACACGATCAGGTCGAAATACTCATCGGAAATCCATCGGCGATCCAGATCGCGCGCCACGGATCTGATGGGTTGGTTCGTGAGCATGCGGGGGTGATGTGTTTTACGTTCAAATCCACCGATGACCGGCGATTGAGTTCCGGTTGGATTGGTGATTAGTGAGCTTTTTGGTCATTCGGTGCGATGCCTTGTTCGATTTTTAATACTGACTACTCGAGGTAGAACTTCGTCTCAGCGCCCGAGCACTGAATTATCCGGCTATTCTCCGCTCCTCAATGCATAAAGGCTCTTTTCGCCTTCGTCGTTTGATCTCGATCAGCACGACACAAGCCACGAAAAATAATCCCAAAACGATCGGAACAATATCGTCGAGAATATTGGGGAGCTCCGCTATTGGTGCATTGTTTTCCAATTTGGACGGATCGTATTTGACCAACACACGACCAGTTTCGAGGGCCTTTTTCCATTCAGCATCTGGCAGTCGCGACCATAGTCCGTTTCCGCGTCCAATCGGCGTTGAGGTCGGTGTTTCCGAAAATGAGTACCGAATATTATGGGATATTCCAAAAATGGACAGCATGTCCCGGCTTTCGATGACGTGAGCTTCGATCACTTTGTCACTTTTTCGTAAAGCGATCGTTTCTGAAATGCTGGACATACCCAGACCCAGGAAACCGAGGGCCAGTAAGAGCGCGAATGCGACCGCAAACCTTGGTGGTAATTGGGGTTCTTTCATTTTCTAATCGAACGTCTGGGCCGTCCACGGCGGAGTGGGGAGGTGGAATTCAAATTGTTTCGCTACCCGCCGTTAGATGAGCCGGCTTGTTGTGCCTCACTTTTAATGGCGCTAGGCACGAATATGGAGATGTCGTCTGATAGTGATGCCTGATTCGCCTTCTTCACGTCATCAAAGGACCGATTTGGCCCTGCCGATCTGATCAACCAGCCACCACTGCACATATACACTTGATACGGCGTGTGCCAGGCATCACACCTCAACCCCTCAGAGTCTTCAAACCTGCTAGGGATCAGAAACTGGATTCCCTTCGGATTCTCTCCTTTCAATGCAGCGTAAAACTTCCTGGGCAGTAATGGAGGATCTGAATTCTGTTCTGCTTGATAGTAATTTATGGCCAGCGCAATCCTGAGCAAATCCCGATGCACGTCTCCTGCTTTGGTATGTGAAAAATTAGGGACTTCTTGGCTACCCCAAATGATGGCTGAAATAACAATAGCCCCGATAAGCGCCATCACCACCAAGAAGTCCTTAGAGGGTTTTCTCATTTCAGCACAACAGTGTTATTGAACGACCAGTCGGGTTTAGGGGGATCAACGACCGGTCGATGATCAGGGAAAAGGCGACCCGGAAGTGAGGAATTTTGGCCGCTTCGCTCATGACTTGCTGGATAGCGGGGCCATGCTGGCGAGCCAAGTTGGAAATGGGTGATTGTGAGTCGAAGTGGATGGAGGGCGGGTAAGATGTTCCGCAGGGCGGGGCCGATGTTTTGCGGGACCGGGAAAGATGCAGCGTGGGGACAGATTGTCCCCACGACGGTCTGGGACGGATCGTCCCAGCCACGATTACGACTCCGAGGGCGGAGCGGCCACTTGGGACAGCGCTTCCATCACCGCGGAAACGGCGTTCGGTTGCAGGGCTTCCGGCACCACGGCGCCGAGCACGAGCGTGCCGTAAGCGGTGTCCACTGGAATGACTTCCAGCGTGGCGGCCGCGCCGATCTTGACGTGAACGTTGCTGGAGGAGGAGCCGGGTCGGCGCGAGGCCAGCGCCAGCGAGCGGGCGAGGAAGTGCAGGCGGCCGTGGTTGCTTTCGTCGAAAATGACGGCCCCTTCGCGATCGAGGATGAAGATGCCCGAAGCGGCGAAATGATGGTGCATCCAATCGCGGAAACGCTGGATGCGGTCGAGGAAGGGCCCGCGGACCGTGGTGGTCACCATTTGAGCCGGGGCTGGCTGGCCGGGAGTCGCCGGAGTCGAAGTAGTTTGGGTTGGACCTGTGGAAACGGCGGGCTGAGGCGCAACGGAGGGTTCTTCCGGCGGAGAGACGACGCGTGCGGGAACGGCGTGGACTTGCGCGGGAGGCTGGACCGGAGCAGGGGCAGTCGCCGGTTTTCCCGTGGCATAGCCGACAAAGGCATCATCGAATCCCGCGTCCGCCACGGTGAGTGCCTGGTCGCGGACGGGGCGGATGAGCCGCTCGGCGAGGCGGCGGACTTCAACGGGGTCGAGCCATGGATTGATCGGATCCATCAGCCGTGGGAGGCGTGTCGGGAATCGCCGGGTTCGAGTTTGGATTCCACTTCGGAACGCAGGGCGTCGAACACCGTTTGGGCGCCGGCTCCGTCTTCAAGCACGCCGACGGGCAAACCGCGGGCACTGGCGCGGACGAAGAGTCCGTCGCGCGGGATCTGCGTCTGGAAGAGCATTTCCGGTGGGAGGAGCTGGCGCAGGGCGTGGGCGGCCTCGATGCTCTCGGCGAGGTCGTGTTGCACCATGGTGAGGCACACGCCGAGCACGCTGAGACGCGGATTGAGCACGCGCAGGCGGTTCAGGCCTTCGAGCAGCTTGGGAACGGAGCGAATGCCCAGCGGTTCCGCCTGCTGGGGAATCATGATTGCGTCGCTGGAGGCGATGACGTCCCCGGTGACGCCGAATAGCCCGGCGGCGGTGTCGATTAGACAGAGATCGAATTGGCGGGCCGTCACGCTGCGCAGGAAGGCGCGGACGCGGGCGAGGTGAGCACCCATCGCGCCACCGGCTTCGTAGTCACTGGCCTGGCCGCTGGCCACCAGCGAAAACGTTTCCAGCCGGGTGGGGACGATCAGGCGGTCCAGCGGGATGCCGGGGTCCGCGAGGTAGTCGTAAAATCCGGTGAGCAGGCGGGATTGCCGGGTGAGCGAGAGTCCGACAGACCCTTGCGGATCCGCGTCCACGAGCAGGGTGCGCACGCCCGCGCGGGCGAAGGCATGGGCGAGGTTGATGGAAAGGGTGGTTTTACCCACGCCTCCTTTCTGGCTTGAGACGGCGATGCTGATCACTCGGTGTCGGGAATTGCGGCCGGAGGATAGCTTCGGCTTGCCACATCGGAAGTCTTTTCTTCATTCTGCCCACGCACCGGTCGCGGTTTCCCTCCATCCTCATGAAATTCCGAGTTTCCCTGAAGTGGGCCGTTCTACTGCCGATGCTCTGCATGGTCGGTGCGCCGTCGTGCCGTAAGACCGGGGCGGTGGTGGCGACTGTCGGAAAACCGCTGACGGTGGAACGGGTGGCCACCTTGGAATCGAACAACCTGAAGGACCTGCCGGGAGCTGTCTATCAGAGCCAGGTGGATTCGCCGATCCATTGGCAACCGTGGACGAAGGAAACGATGGATGCCGCGAAGCGCTCGTGGCGTTTGGTTTTCTGTGTGATCGCACTGCCCCAACAGCCGGAGTATCTTGGCGTGCTGAAGCGGCTTTCCTCTGATCCGGACGTGGTATCGATGATCAACCGCGACTACGTGCCGGTATTGGTCGATGGTGACGCGTCTCGTGAGATGGGAATTCTAACCGCGGACTTGTGCGCGGAAATCCGGCGGCCCTTGCAGCTTCCGTTATTGCTTTGGATGACTTCCGAAGGAAATCCGGTCGCGTGGCTTCCTGCCAGCGGCTGGGATGGCGAGTCCACGGTGGTGTCGATGTTCAGCCAGTCCCATTCGATGGTCTACAAGACCTGGGAGGACGATCTCAAGATGATGGCGCGCGAGAGCAGGCCGAGTTACGTGATGAACAACAGCGCGCTCGACAACGCGACGCGCCGTGAACGGCTGGAAAGCCGCAAGGTGACCAGTTCGATGAGCGAGCAGCCGGCGGTGGACGTCTTGCGCAGCCTGCGCCAACTCGCGTCGTTGTATGATCCCTACACGCACAGTTTCGATGAGACCGGCGGCTTGTTTCCCGCCAGCTCGCTGGAGGCCATGGCAATGACCTCGATGCGGCCGGGCCTGCCCGACGAACTGAAGGTGCGCTGCGTGGAAACGACTCGCGCCCTGTTGGACGACCTGCTTCCCAGCGCGATGTTCGATCCCTTGGATGGCGGAGTGTTCAGCTCCCGCCGCGGGACAGATTGGGAACTGCCGTCATTTATCCGCGATTGTTCCACGCAGGCCCGGGTGGCAGTCGCCTTGATGAAGGCCTCCAGGGCCACTGGCAACAAGCGTGCGCTGGATCAAGGGCTTGCCCTGCTGGACTTCGCCGGAAAGGAATTCGTGACCGCCGATGGTCTGTTCTCCATCGGTCTTTCGCGCGCGCCGGAAGCCAAGCAGTGGATGTGGACGGTGGAGGAAGTGGAGAAGATCTTGGGCTCGCAGGACGCACCTTGGTGGCTTAAGGCCACACGCATGAAAGGGCTTGGAAACCTGCCGTCCGAATCTGACCCGCGGCGCGAGTTTTTCCGCAGCAATTCCATCGGATGGAAACAAACGCCGGCGGAAATCGCGATGGGGCTGGGAATGACTCCGGAGGAATTCGCACCGCGGTTCGAAGCGGCGAAGTCGAAATTGCGGGCGGTCCGTGAAGCGAGGATCGGCGCTAGTGCGAAGGATTCCACGGCCCGGATTGTTCCCACCTTGAGAATGGTTAGCGCTTACGCGGAGGCCTATTCGGCAACGGGTGACGAAGCGTGGAGAAAGAAGGCGGTGGACTTGCTGGGGAAAGCCAAGGCAGCCTTTTCCAACGGTCCACACCTGAGGAACTTCGCCACGGCCCAACCGCCGACGATCGGCGAGGGACGTGCCTTCGTTTATGGCCTCGCGCTGCAAGCGGCGCTCGATGTGCATGCGATCACGCTGGACGAGCCGTGGCTCGATTGGTCGGAGGATCTTGCCACCACCGCAGCCGAAATGTTTACGGGAAATGGTTTCCTCAAGGAATGTCCGGACGACGCCCGGATGATCGATCTTCCAGTCACCGACCTGGTGATGCTGTTTGATGACTCGACGGCTGGCCTCGTTTCCTCGGCCGAGTGTCGTCTCTCGGTGTTGGGTCGGCCTTTGGTGGCGAGTTTCAGCGAACTCGCGATGCCCTTGCCCTCCTACACCGTGGATCGCCCCGTGCTTCATACGGATCTGTTGCAGGCGACCGTGATGAGACACTATCGGACGACGGTTCTGCTCGGAAAAGATCTGCCGGATGCGTTGAGAAATACCGTGCTGCAACTGCCGCCCCGCTCGGTGATCCGCCGGCCCGCCAAAGCGGATGAGGCGGTCCCCGCCGGCGCGGTGAAGGTACTGCTTCCCGACGATCAATCACGGATCATCACCACGCCGCATGGCCTCCGAGAAGCGGTCTTGCCCTCTGCTGGAAAATAACCGATCTTCCCGCGCGGGCGGCCGCTCTCCCGCAATTCGCGCCATTGAATCATGAAAACCCGGACACAAGCCCTCATCCCGCTCGTTTTTCTGTCGCTCGCCCTGCCAGTCATGGCGGACACTTTCATCCTGAAGGATGGCACCAAGCTCGATGCCAGGATATTGCGTGAGGACTCGACGAACTACGTGCTCGAAGTGCAGGTTACCAAGAGCATCAAGGACGAACGGACCATCGCGAAAGCGGACGTCGCGAAGGTCGAGCGAGTGAAACCGGACCAAGTCGCCTTCGATGCGCTCGCCAAATTGAAGGACGTGCCGGATCTTGCCAACCAAGCCGAATACGAGCAGCGCATTAACGCGATCGAGAAATTCATGAAGGAATACCGCGATTCCTCGAAGTATGAGGAAGCGCACGTCCTCGCCGAAAATCTCAAGAAAGAAGCGAACGAAATCCTCGCCGGCGGCATCAAGCTCAATGGCGAGATTGTTTCCCCGCAGCAATATCAGGCAAACATCTACGAACTCGACGCTATTGCGGCAGCCGCAAGGATCCAGAGGATGGTCAACGCGAAGCAGTTCATGCCGGCGCTGCGTGCCTTTGGTGACTTCGGCAAGGATTACAAGAACACGTCCGCCTACAATGATCTCCTTCCGCTCATGATCCAAGTGATGAAATCCTATCTCGCGGAGATCGGTCAGCTTTCCACTACCTTGGACGCGCGCACCAAGGAACGCGAAGTGGGACTTCAGCGCATGGATCAGTCGGACCGCAACGTGGCCGAGAGCGCGATCCGCGAGGAAAACGCGGCGTTCGAAGAGCAATTCAAGAGGGAGAAAGACGCCCACATCGGCTGGGTCACCGTGCATCCCTACCTCAAGGCCTCGATCGATGAGACCCTTACTTTTGGCAAACAGGAGATCTCCCGTTTGTCCGCTCCACCCAGTGGCACGCCGGTGGACGCCGGCAAGCTCTATCGGGATACGCTCTCGCTGATCCAGAACAAGGGCGGGGATGGCACCGCGGTCAACAATGCCATCAACAACGCGAAGAACGCCCAGATTCCGGCGCGCTACATCTCAAGGCTCGAGGGTGCCGCAAAATCCTCCGGTTTCAGCAAGTGACCGTTTTCACGAAGTTCGTTCATGTCCACATCCCGCACCGCAAGCCGCAGCCGCAAGACCGCGGAAACCTCCATCGAGTTGTCGATCGATATCGATGGCTCGGGCATTTCCACGATCGAAACCGGTGTCCCGTTCTTCGACCACATGCTCACCTTGTTCGCGAAGCACGGGTTGTTTGACCTCAAGGTGAAAACCGTCGGCGATATCGAGGTGGACTATCATCACACCATTGAGGACACCGGCATCGTGATCGGCGATTGCCTGCGCGAGGCTCTCGGCAGCAAGGAGGGCATCCGCCGCTATGGCTGCTGCTATCTTCCGATGGATGAGACGCTGGCCCGCGTGGTCGTGGACTTGAGCAATCGTCCGCACCTTGAATTCCGGGCTCCGGCTGGCACGCCATCCGCACCGAACATGCCCTTCACGCTCGTCGAGGAGTTTTGCCGCGCGGTCGCATCGAACCTGCGTGCGAACATCCACGTCGAGCTGTTGTATGGTCGCGACGGACACCACATCGCCGAAGCCATTTTCAAGGGACTGGCCCGCGCCCTGCGCGACGCCTGCGAGCGCGATCCACGCGTGAAGGGAATCCCCAGCACCAAGGACGCGCTGTGAAGGTCGCACTCATCGACTACGGCGCGGGCAATCTCCGCAGCGTCGCCAATGCCTTGCGCGGACTCGACGTGGAGCCGGTCGTCGCCGCTTCGCCGGATCTTCTCAGCGACGCCACCCACCTCGTGCTTCCCGGCGTCGGCTCGTTCGGCGATTGCATGGAGCAGCTCGCCCGGCGCGATTTGTTAGGTGCGATTCGCGATTGGGTGAAGTCCGGTAAACCTTACTTCGGCATCTGCCTCGGCTATCAAATCCTATTCGACTCCAGCGAGGAAACTCCGGGCGTTTCCGGGCTCGGTTTGATTCCCGGGACCGTGAAGCGTTTTCAAGAACAACCGGGCCTGAAAATTCCGCACATGGGATGGAACTCGGTGGTTCCCGTGAGGCCGGACGCCGGAAATTGGGTGGGCCTCGGTGCGGAACCGTATTTCTACTACGTGCATTCGTATTTTCCGGTGCCCGCCGATGATTCCGTCATCGCCGCCCGGACTTCCTACGGTGCGGATGATTTCGCCGCCGCCGTCGAACTGCCGAATCTGTTAGCCTGCCAGTTCCACCCTGAGAAAAGCCAGAGCGCGGGCCTGCGGTTGATCCGGAATTTTCTCGGTTTGTGATTTCCCCGAGTAACTTCATTGAGTTCACAATTTCTCAGCCGTGAGCCGCTGCGATCCCCACACAGCGAGGAACGTGATCGCTAACAGCAAGGTGCTCAGCGCGTTGATCACCGGAAACTCGCGGCTCTTCTTGATCATGCTATAGATCACGACCGGCAGCGTGTCCGCTCCGGGTCCTTTGACGAAGAAGGTCACCACGAAGTCATCGACGGACAGTGTGAAGGCCAGCAGGCCGCCAGCGAGGATTCCCGGAGCCAGCAGAGGCAGTAGGACCTTCATCATCGCCTGCCATCGGGTCGCACCGAGGTCGCGCGCGGCATCCACAATCTGGAAATCGAAGTCCTGCAGGCGCGCCTGCACCACCAGCGTGACGTAGCTGATGCAGAACGTGACATGCGCGATGCCTACGGTGATGAGACTTAGCTGGACACCCAACGAAACGAACAACAACAACAGGCTCATGCCCATCAGGATCTCCGGGATCACCAGCGGCATCGTGATCAGGATCTCGTGCGAGGTTTGAAGCCGCGAACGGTGCCGGTGCAGCGCGAAGGCCGCGCAGGTGCCGAGGATCATCGAGCCGACACTCGCTACCGCCGCCACTTGCAGCGAATGAACAAGGGCGATCCAAAGATCCCGCCGATCTAACAGGCGCTCATACCACTGGAAGGTGAAGCCCTGCCAGGTCGTGCCGAAACGCGAGCTGTTGAACGAGTTGAGGATCAGCAGAATGATCGGCAGATAGAAAAACGCGAGAACGAGCAACGTCGTGACCAGCGGCAGGCGGCTCGTTTTCATGGCGTGTGTTTAGGATCCGGGTTCGGTTTCCCGCCTGCGGAGCAGCAGGGGAGCGAGCACGGCGAGGGTGAGGATGGCGGACATGGCCGCCGCCGCGGGCAGGTTGCGGTCGGAGAAATTGCGCTGCGCGATCTTGTTGCCGATCATCTGTCCGTCCGTGCCGCCGACCAGGTCCGGCACCACATAGGAACCGAGCATCGGCACGAACACGATCACCGCGGCGGTGGTGATGCCCTTGCGGATGCCTGGCAGAAACACCGACCAGAACGCGCGGAACGCCGAGGAGCCGAGGTCCCGCGCAGCATCCATCAGCCCGAAATCGAACTTCTCCGCCGCCGCGTAGAGCGGCAGGATGGCGAAGGGCATGAAGGTGTAAACGCTCACCACCAGCACCGCGCCGGAGTTGAACAACAGCGACTCGTTCTCTCCTAACAGATGAAGCGCGCGGAAGGTCCTCGCAAGCAGTCCTTCGGAATGCAGAATCTGATTCCATGCGAACACGCGGATCAGGAAATTCGTCCAGAAGGGAACGATGACCAGCAACAGCAATCGCGGCCGCCATTCCTTTCGCACGCGGGCGATGAACCAAGCCACGGGCAGCGACAGAACCACGCAGAGCAGCGTTGTCAGCGCGCTGATCCACAGGGTTCGCCACAACAACACATGAATGTTCGTTTCAGAAAAAATCCGGAACTGTCCCAGCGTCCATTCCGCCCCGATGCCACCGGCGGGATCCGTCACCCGGAACGCGAAGGTCAGCACCAGCAGCGTCGGTATCAGCACGAACACCGCCAGCCAAGCGAAGCTGGGAAGAGTCGCGAGCAATTCCTGGCGGAGTTTTTTCAAGGTCAGGGAATTCAAAGCCCTCGTCCGACGCTTGGCGATGGTTTTTCTCCGTGGGCATTCGAGGAACATCGAATGCATGTGCGCAGTATCTAACATGTGCTTGGTTCCGCTTTTTTTGCGGGTACACGATCATTCCCTCATCTCCACCAGAGCCTGCCCGCCACGCTGACTGCGATGGAATGCTTCCACCTCCTCTGGATTCCGCGATCGACCAGGGCGGTGATCAGCGCTTGGCCAAGTAGCGACGCTTGGCGGCATCATCCTCTCGGCCGAAGTTCTGGTCGATTTCCTCGATGCCCTGGCGGCAAGAATTGCGGGAACGAGTGGGCAATGTTGCCGTTATGGCCGTTTTTGGGACCAATTGTCCGGAAATGGAACCTTTAAGATCTTTTAATATTTAAGATTTCTGAAATTTTCAACTCGTTCCGGAAGACCACGGTCGACCGGGATACCAACCTCAAAAGCAAACTCGGCAAAATGACTAGGTTCCGATCTCCGGGGGGAGATCTACCGAACAGAGCCGATCAAGAGAGAATTGGTCGAAGCCCGCATCGGGGCCCAGGGGGGAAATCCGATGCGGGCTTTTCATCGACAGTGATGAGAAGTGGGCAGCCAAAAGATAGCCGATTTAGGCGTATTCCGGCGCACTTGGAAAGAATCCGGGAATGGCCCAGGCTTCGCTGCAATTCCCTTATCGTAAGGGTTTTGAATGGCGGAGGGGGTGGGATTCGAACCCACGGAACCTTTCGGCTCTCCGGTTTTCAAGACCGGCGCAATCGACCACTCTACCACCCCTCCGTTCGGGTGCGTGGTGCGCGCAGAGGGTATGGCCGCGGAGTTTTGTGATTTCAAGAAAAACCATTCCGCCCGGGGCGAGGAAGGGGCCCGGGCAGGTGTGAAGTGCGGCTTGAAAGATCGGAAAGTGCCGCCCAAGGTCCGCGCGTGATTCCCAACGTCCTCGCCGAACGCTACGCCTCGTCCGCCCTGCAAGCCATCTGGTCCGCCGAGGGCCGGATTGTCCTCGAACGCGAATTCTGGATCGCCGTGATGAAATCCCAGCGCGACCTCGGTTTGGAGATCCCGGAGGAGGCCATCGCCGCTTACGAAAAGGTGAAGAACCAGGTGGACACTGGATCGATCATGGCCCGCGAGCGGGTGACCCGCCACGACGTGAAGGCGCGCATCGAGGAGTTCAACGATCTGGCCGGTCACGAGCACGTTCACAAGGGCATGACCTCGCGCGACCTCACGGAAAACGTGGAGCAGCTTCAGGTTTACCGCTCGCTTCTCTTGATCCGGGACAAGTCGATTTCCGCGCTCCGCCGTTTCCGCGAGCGGGCAGAACAATGGAGCGATCTGATCATCACGGCTCGCACTCACAACGTCGCGGCCCAGCCGACCACCTTCGGCAAACGCGTCGCCATGTTCGGCGAGGAATTGTTAGGCGGGCTTTCCGCTTTGGAATCCCTCATCGGCAGCTACGCCGTGCGCGGCCTGAAAGGAGCCGTCGGCACGCAGATGGATCAGCTTTCCTTGTTTGAAGGCGATGCGGCGAAAGTGGCCGAACTCGAAGCCCGTGTCGTCGCCCACCTCGGCATGCCCGCGGTGTGGACAAACGTCGGCCAAGTCTATCCGCGATCACTGGATTTTCGTGTCGTCGCGGTTCTGACCGACCTTTGCTCCGGCCCATCCTCATTCTGCAAGACCCTGCGCCTCATGGCCGGTCACGAGACTGCCAGCGAGGGTTTCGCCCCGGGACAAACGGGATCGAGCGCCATGCCGCACAAGATGAACTCCCGTTCCTGTGAGCGCGTGAATGGTTTCCACGTCATTCTCAAGGGCTACCTCGCCATGGCCTCCGGGCTCGCCGGAGACCAGTGGAACGAAGGCGACGTGTCCTGCTCCGTGGTGCGCCGCGTGATGTTGCCGGACGCGTTTTTCACCATCGATGGCATGTTCGAGACCTTCCTGACCATCCTCGATCAAATGGACGCCTATGAGGCCGTGATCGCCGCTGAAACCGAACATTACCTGCCCTTCCTCATGACCACCACGATCATGATGGAGGCGGTGAAATCCGGAGTCGGCCGCGAGTCGGCGCACAAGGCGATCAAGGAGCACGCGGTGGCCACCGTGAATGATCTCCGGTCCGGAAAAATCGACCGCAACAACCTCGTTGAGCGCCTGGCAGGGGACTCCCGACTCGGTCTAAGCCGCGAGGCCTTGGATGCGATTCTTGCCCGGGGCGACCGCGAATCCGGCGCCGCCCATGCGCAAATCGCTGCGTTTTCGGATGCCGTGAGAAAACTCGAAGCCACTCATCCTCAAGCCGCTGCCTACGGCCCGGGCTCGATTCTTTGAATTCAGCGGCCGGACGTCGGAGATCGGAAACCGATTGAGAGGTGAAGGGTGTTTCACATCCTCTGGCTTCCGACCCCCGATTTAGGGCAAAAAAAGGCGCGTCGGAATTCCCCCCGGATTTCGCGACGCGCTTTTTTTTTGGTGCCACCTCGGCTTTGCCTTGTCTGACCGACTTCCCCCCGGAGATCGAATCAGAGCTTGTGGGCTTGGCGCTGTTGGCGGCGGTCCGTTCCGTTTGGCCTTGCGGCTGCGGAACGACCAAAGAATGCCTGAAGTTCAGGAATTCGGAAGGAAATAGAGGGCCCAAATCCGGACATGAAGTCCCAAAAGCGGCCATAAGGGGTTAAAGCCGGATTATTTTTGAACGTCTGGGAAAACGCATTTCTGGAAACGCATGAATTTCCGGCTTTGCGAAGCGCTGGACAGCCCTTGAGCACGGAACAAATCGCCTGATTGGCTGACCCTCCATTTTTGGGGGTAGGGGAATCGCTTCTCGCGTTCGTTCGGGACAGCTATCAAAGTTCCTTGAAACGCTGATGAAGCCATCCATGTCCGCACTCACCAAACTGGTCGCCCTCGTGTCTCTGCTGCCTTGCGCGGCTTTCGCCGAGGAATCTAACAAACCTGCTCCGCCCGCGGTGCTGCCGGGAGTGACCGCGGATCCGCACCTCGCGGCTTTCGGCAAGACCTTCTATCTCTATCCGACCACCGATGGCAGCGAGGGTTGGATGTCCACGAGTTTCCATGGTTGGTCATCGCCGGATCTCGTGCATTGGAAGGACGAGGGCGTGATCCTCGACCTGCCGAAAGATCTTACCTGGGCCGACGTCCGCGCCTGGGCTCCGGCCATCGCCACCAAGGGAGGCAAGTTCTATTACTACTACTCGGCCGGTCAGAGCATCGGCGTCGCGATGTCCGACAAACCAATGGGCCCCTTCAAGGATCCGTTAGGAAAACCGCTCGTTGCGAAAGGACAATATCCGAAAGTGCAGTCGATCGATCCGATGGTCCTCGTGGATGACGATGGCTCGGCCTATCTCTACTTCGGCCAGGGCCGTTGCAAGGCGGTGAAGCTCAATGCGGACATGATTTCCTTCGATCCCGCCGGAGTGCAGGACATCACGCCGCCGGGCTACAACGAGGGGTCCTTCGTGTTCAAACGCAAGGGGACCTATTACCTGAGCTGGAGCGAGTTCGATACCCGCGATCCGCGTTACTCCGTCGCCTACGCCACTTCGAAGTCGCCGTTAGGTCCTTACAAGAAGGCCGAGGTGAACCCGATCCTCAAACAGAACGGTGAGGTGAAGGGCGCGGGCCATCATTCGGTGATGCAGATTCCCGGCACTGACGAATGGGTGATCGCCTACCATCGTTTCAAGATCCCGGGCGGCAACGGCTACAACCGCGAAACCTGCTTGTCTCCATTGCGATTCGATTCGGTCGGCAGGATCGAGCCTGTGGACGTGTTCGAGCCGGTGAAGGCCGTGAAACCCTGAGCGGCGATGAAACCATCCCTCTGGATTCATGCCTGGATCGCCTTGTTTCTGATCACGCGGGCCGGAGCGGAGGAGCCTTGTTTCCTGTTCTCCTATTTCACCGGAAACGGCGAGGACGGATTGCATCTCGCATGGAGCAAGGACGGGCTCCAATGGGATGCCTTGAAGGGCGGGGCCTCGTTTCTAACACCCAAAGTCGGAGGCAAGCTGATGCGCGATCCCTGCGTCCTGCGGGGACCCGATGGCACGTTCCACATGGTGTGGACGGACGCTTGGAAGGGAACCACCGTCGGCTACGCATCTTCGAAGGATCTCATCACCTGGTCGGAGCAGAAATCGCTGCCGGTGATGAAGGACGAGCCGACCACGAAGAACTCCTGGGCACCGGAACTCGCTTACGACTCGAAAGCGGGACGGTTCACGATCTTTTGGGCTTCCACGATTCCCGGGAAGTTTCCGGAAACGGACTTCGACGGCAAAAACGACAGCAACCACCGGATCTACGCCACCACGACGAAGGACTTCGTTGAGTTCAGTCCCACGAAGCTGTTTTTCGACCCGGGTTTCAATTGCATCGACTCGACGATTCTTCTGCATGACGGCCGCTTCGTCATGTTCTTCAAGGACGAGACGAAGAGTCCGAATCCCATGAAAAACCTGCGGATCGCCACGGCGGATTCGATCTCCGGAAACTGGCAGGTGCGGGAGAAACCGCTCACTGATCCTAACAGTTGGGTCGAGGGCCCCAGCGCACTGAAGGTCGGCAACGAGGTGATTCTCTACTTCGACGCCTACACCAAGCACCACTATGCGGCACTGAAATCCTCCGATCTCGAAACCTGGACGGATGTGACCCCGCAGCTCCAAATGCCGAAAGGTATCCGCCACGGCACCGCATTCGCTGTTTCCCGCGACATCCTCGAAGTCCTTCTCAAACCCTGACGCCCATGAATCTCATCGCCCTTTCGCTTCTTCTAACCGCATCCCTCCTCCCCGCGGATGAGGGATGGAAAAATCCCATTCTTCCCCAGCGCGCGGATCCCCATGTGTTCCTGCACAAGGATGGTTATTACTACTTCACCGCCACGGTGCCGGAGTATGACCGCATCGAGCTTCGACGCGCGAAAACGCTCGGCGGACTCAGCGAGGCCAAGGCGGAGGTGGTTTGGAAAAAGCACGCGAAGGGCCCGATGAGCTATCACATCTGGGCGCCGGAGATTCATTTCCTGAATGGCAAGTGGTACATCTACTTCGCCGCAGGCAAGGCCGAGGCGATCTGGGACATCCGCATGTATGTGTTGGAGAACGCATCCGCCAATCCGCTCGAAGGCAAGTGGGAGGAAAAGGGTCAGATGAAGATGAACTGGGAGTCGTTCACCCTCGATGGTGACACTTTCGCCCACAAGGGAAACCGTTACTTCGTGTGGGCTCAGAGCGTGCCGGAGGAAAAGGGCACCAGCATTTTCATCGCGAAGATGGATACACCATGGTCGATCACCGGCAAGCAGGCGAAGATCACTCGTCCCGACCAACCGTGGGAGCGGATCGGTCACAACGTGAACGAGGCACCGTTTGTCATCCAGCGCAACGGCAAGGTGTTCCTCACGTATTCCGCCAGCGCCACGGATGCGAACTACTGCCTCGGCATGCTGACGGCGGATGAAAACGCGGACCTGACGGATCCCGCGTCGTGGAAGAAGTCCATGGAACCCGTGTTCAAAAGCAACCCCGCCACCAGCCAATTCGGCCCCGGTCACAATTGCTTCACGACTTCTCCCGATGGGAAGACGGACTACCTCATCTATCACTCGCGGAATTACGAGAAGATCAACGGCGACCCGCTGAACAACCCGGACCGCGCCACCCGCGCGCAGGTGCTGAAGTGGAAATCCGACGGCACTCCGGACTTCGGAGTTCCCGTGGCGGACGGGCCGTATCAGCCGTGATCAAACAGACGGATAGGACCAACGGACAAGGAGCGGCGGAGCATGTCCGCCGTGAGAATGAAATGACGATGAAATCCCTCGTTAGCGACCCAGCGTCGGTGCACTGTTCGCGTGGGCGGACGCGTTCCGCCCCTCCTTGGGTGTGAATTTCGGCGCGTCTCACATCCGCATACCAATCTTTTCCCGCTCCCGGCGACTCTCCGTCCCGCACAATGCGCTTCCGTTCCGCGAGGTAAGGCGTAGGCTTGCGGCCGATGATGAGAAGAAGACGATTCCTTGGAATCACCGCCGCCCTGCCCGCCGGATTGCTTGCCGCCTGCGGGAAAAAAGAGGTTTCCACTGATCCCGCGGCCACCGGTCCGGTTTTGCGGGTAGGCATGGACCTCAGCTATCCGCCGTTTGAGATGCAGGACAAGTCCGGCAAACCCGATGGGGTGGGAGTGAAGCTCGCCGAGGCCTTGGCCAAGAACCTCGGTCGTCCGTTGGAGATCGTTCCGATGGATTTCTCCGGGCTCATCCCGGCGCTCAAAACCGGAAACATCGATCTCATCCTCTCCTCGATGACCGCGACCGACGAACGCCGCAAATCGATCGATTTCTCCAATCCCTACGCGTTCACCGGCCTCGCCTTGTTAGTGCGGAAGGACTCGCAGGTCCAATCAATCGACGATTTGAAGAAGTCCGCGCGCAAGGTCTCGGTGAAAGCCGCAACCACCGGGGAGACCTGGGCGATCAAGAACCTGCCGGGGGTCGAGCGTTCGGTCTTCGAGGACCAGACGGCCTGCGTGCTTGAGGTCGCGCAGGGCCGGGCGGACGCCTTCATTTACGACCAACTCAGCATCTACAAATACGCGGAGGAGAACAAGGCGACCACGCGCGGACTCTTGAAGCCGTTCGTCGAGGAGTCCTGGGGCATCGGTGTCGCCAAGGGGAATGCGAAATTGTTAGATGGTGTGAACGCCTTCCTCGATGAGTTTCGCAAGGACCACGGCTTCGAAAAACTCGGTGAGCAATACCTGAGCGAGGAGAAGAAGTTCCTCGAGTCCCAGGGCATTCCGTTCATTTTACGATGAGCCGGAAGTTGTGGATCGCCAATCTGGGTATCGCCGTACTGATGGCGGCCGGCTTCGCTTGGCTCTGCACCTCGGTGTTTTCGATGCTCGGCAAGCAAACCGACTGGTCGAAGGCTTGGGAATACCGCGAGACCCTCTGGCAGGGCTGGAAAATCACACTTGGCATCTCGTTCGCCGCGCTGGCGGGCAGCATCTTCTTCGGTCTCTTGTTCATGCTCGGCCAGCGCTCGCATCTGGTCGTCATCCGCTGGGTGTGTCGGGCTTTCCTTGAATTCGTGCGCGACACGCCGCTGCTGGTGCATCTTTTGTTCGGCTACTTCGTCATCTTCGCGCCGCTTGTCTCGCGCCCTCTCGGCTACTGGGGTGTGAACGACAAGCTCGCCATCGGCATCCTGCTGCTATCACTTTTTGAGGGCGCCTACCTCGGTGAGATCCTGCGCGGCGGAGTGGAGAGCATTCCCAAGACGCAATTGGAATCCGCGCGGGCGGTCGGCTTCAGCCCCCTGCAGGTCTATCGATATGTGATCTTCCCGCAGGCGTTGCGCCGCGTGCTGCCGGCCATGGCGGGCTTGTTCGTCTCGCTGATCAAGGATTCGTCGCTTCTGAACGTCATCGGCGTGACCGAGTATTTTTACAATACGCGCAATTTCATCTCCCGCTCCTACGCGGGACTCGAGGGTTACATTCCGCTGGCCATCGGCTATCTCGTGCTCACGCTGCCTGTCGCGTGGTTGTCCCACTGGCTCGAAAAACGCTTCCGCCATGAAACTTGAGATCAAGGGGCTGAGCAAACACTACGGCCAGACGAAGGCCCTCGATGGGCTTTCGTTGGTGGTCGACAGCGCGCGCGTACTCGTGCTCATCGGCCCTTCCGGCGGCGGCAAGAGCACGTTTCTTCGTGTCCTCGGGGGATTGGAAACCGCGGATTCCGGCGGCGTGGCGATCAACGAAGGTCCGCTCGCCACCGATGCCGCGGGCTTGCAGAACTACCGAAGGAAAAACGGTTTCCTCTTCCAGCAGTTCAATCTGTTTCCGCATCTAACGGCTCTGCGCAACATCTCGCTGCCTTTGGAGAAAGTGCATGGGCATTCTCCGGAAGAGGCGAGGAGGCTGGCGGAGCAGGCCTTGGGTCGCTTCGGATTGTTAGAGCACGCGCACAAGCTGCCAGCACAGCTTTCCGGCGGACAACAACAACGTGTCGGCATCGCCCGCGCCGTTGCCCGCAAGCCGGAGATCCTTTTCCTCGACGAACCGACTTCGGCGCTTGATCCCGAGATGACCGCCGAAGTGCTCGAACTCATCCAGGAACTCGCCGAACAGGGCCAGGACATCATCCTCAGCACCCATGAGATGGGTTTCGCCCGCGCCGTGGCCGATCAGGTCGCCTTCATCGCCGCGGGCAAGGTCGAGGAACACGCAACGCCGGCGGACTTGTTCGGTGGCCCGAAATCTTCGATCTGCCAGAGATTCCTGTCGAAGGTGATGCGGTATTGATGGAAAGACTGGGAGAGCGGAACTTATTCCGCTTCTTTCCATGTTCTCGGGAGGGCGGATCCCGCGCTTCCATCCATTCCACCGGGCCTACTTGGACTTGGAGCGGGAATCTCGCTGACAAACGGATTTGCAAATGGCGCGGACAGGTCACAATTTTAGAGAATGTGGCCGTACTTTTCGCGGAGGCCACCTCTCACCCTTATGAAAAACATCAAGTCCAGGATTACTTCGTCGGAGGCGATCATCGGTATCTGGACTCTGCTCGTGACGATCTTCGTCGTGGCGACGTTATATTTTGCGCGGGAAATTCTCATTCCACTCGCGCTTTCGGCATTGCTGACCTTCCTGCTCGCGCCGCTCGTCTCGCGAGTGGAGCGTTGGATCGGACGTGTCGCGGCGGTGCTGGTTGTCGTCGCGTTCATCTTCACCGTGTTCGGCGCCGCGGGTTGGATATTGAGCTATCAGACGATCGATCTCGCGAAAAGCCTGCCGGAATACAAGGAGAACATCCGGGCGAAAATCCGGATCTTCCGCGCGCCCCAGGGTGGCGCAATCGCGACCCTCTCCGAAACAGTGGAGGATTTGAAAAAGGAGTTGCCAGGTGCCGCAGTTGCGCCCGCACCACCTGCGGGCAATCCGAAGTCGGACAAATCCGGGGTCACGGACGGCCCGAAGACTCCGCCGCCGCCGCCGCCCGCGGTGCCCGTCAAGGTGATCGAAAGCCCGAAGGGCAATCCGTTTCTCCTCGCTGAATCCATGCTGGCTCCGTTGTTAGGCCCATTGGGGACCGCGGCGCTCGTATTGCTGCTGGCCATCTGCATGCTGCTCCAGCGAGAGGACCTGCGGAACCGCTTCATCCGCCTCATCGGCCAAGGCCGGATCAGCACCACCTCCCGGGCGATGGACGAAGCTGGCAGGCGGGTCTCGCGCTATCTGCTGATGCAGTTGTTGGTGAATGCCACCTATGGCGCGATCATCGCCATCGGCCTCTATTTCATCGGAATTCCCAATGCCGCGCTCTGGGGTGCGCTCGGCATGGTGCTGCGCTTCATTCCCTACGTCGGCCCCTGGGTGGCGATGATTCTTCCTACGCTTCTCTCGCTCGCCATTTCTCCGAGTTGGACGACGCCGCTGCTCACCGTGGCTTTGTTTGCCATCGTGGAACTGTTGCTCAACAACGTGATGGAGCCGCTCCTCTATGGCGCGCACACCGGAGTCACGCCGATCGCCTTGATCGTCGCCGCGGTGTGTTGGACATGGTTGTGGGGACCCATCGGGCTGGTGCTCGCCACTCCGCTTACGGTATGCCTCGTGGTTATCGGCCGGCATGTGCCGCGATTCGCGTTTCTCAGCATCCTGCTCAGCGATCAGGATGCGCTCACCCCGGCGGAGGATTGTTACTATCGGCTGCTTACTCCGGGAGAGCGCGACGAATGGGAGTTTGTCGACGCGTTTCTCAAGCACAACTCGCGCACCGCACTCTACGACACCGTGCTGCTTCCCGTGCTCAGTGCTGTCGAGAAGGACGCGCGTGCCGAAGCGATCGATGAAACCCAGCGTCGCAATGTGGAGGAAAGCATGGCGGGCATCGTCGAGGAACTTGGTGGAAGGTCAACCGTGCCCGAAGTCGAGGATTTAGAGGAAGCGGATGCTCCTTTTATCGAACACGACGTTTATTGCCTGCCAGCGCGCGCGGATCGTGACGAACTCGCCGGTGCCATGCTCGTGCAGTTGCTTAAGGAACAAGGCTTCGCCGCGCGGAACTTCGAGGGCAGTCTCGCCATGGGTGAAATGCTGCGTCTCGTGGAGACCACCTTTGCGGAAGTGGTGATCATTTCCGTCGTGGCACCCACCACCGCCACCCATGCACGCCAACTTTGCCAACGCCTGCGCGCGCGCCTTCCGCAGACGAGCATCGTCATCGGCTTGTGGAACGCGGTGAAGGATCTCGACGAATCCACCAAGCGCCTGCGCGACGCGGGTGCGGATGCGGTGGTGACGACCTTTGCCGACGCTTTGGTGCAGGTTTCCCAACTCGTTCCCGGGTTCACCGATGAGATGCTCATGGCACCTGTGCCCGCCGATGAAGAACAACGTTGTGCCGCTCTGGATGGACTGCGGATCGCGGATCTTGGCTCGCCTTCGTTCGATCGCATCTCATCCAAGCTCTCGCGCGTCTTCGCCGTGCCCGTCGCCTACATTGCGATGGTGGAGCGTCACCGGCAGTTTTTCCTCGGTCAGAGCGGTTTGCCCGTCGCCCTTGCCACCGCGCGCCAGACTCCGCGCAATATCTCCGTCGCCGGTCATGTGGTTGCCGCAAACGAAATCCTGGTGATCGAGGACCTTGCCCGGGACCGGCGTTTCGCGAACAATCCGTTTCGCCTTGAATACGGCGCGCGCTTCGCGGTCGGCGTGCCATTGCATGCGCCCGATGGCCAACCTGTGGGCGCTCTCTGCCTGATGGCTCCCAAGCCGCGCCGCTTCACCGCCATGGAAACGCGGCTGATCGAGGAATACGCCGTGGAGATCGAAGAGGAGCTCGCGCGCAACGTGAAGGCGGATTCCGGCGAGGTCGGAGACCGTTCGTGAATGCTTCGAACCGAGGTATGTAGTTCCACATTGATCTGGAACTTAAAGAATCCCCGTCTGCTAGAGTTCACGCTAAAGTGCAATGCCTTGAACGAATCAGGTTTTCACAGCACCGATGGTGCGGAATAAGCCAGCCCAGGGCAACGCCCTGGGTAGGCGTGTCATCAAATCCAGAGCCCTGAGGGGGCGATACAATCCTTGGCGCGTTATTTCGCCCCTGCAGGGCTAAAGATTTTTGAATCCAATCCCCCAAGGCGTTGCCCTGGGCTGGCTTGTTTCAGGCCGTTGGCCAGGAAGAGCGGCGCTTTGCCTCCAATCGAATCCTTAAAGTCATTGCGCTAAAGCGTGCCCGCAGAAGACAAGCCTGGACTCATGGCATGGACGTTGAAGTCTCGATGGGTGAAATCGTTGCGACATCAGATCTAACTACTACGCTCCAACACCCCGCGAGATCTCACCGTTTCGATTTTACCGTCCCGAAAAACGCCGCCACCTCCTCAGAGCTCCGCGTGTTGAACACATCCTGTTTCCTCAGCCAGCCCTTGCGGGCCAGCCGCGCGCCGATGCCGAGGAAATGCAAGCCCATCGTCGAGTGGGCGTCCGGATTGATCGAGCAGAGCACACCCTTGTCGCGGGCGCGTTTCCACCAGCGCCAGTCCATGTCCAGCCGCTGGGGATTGCAGTTCAGCTCGATGATCGTGCGGGTTTCTGCGGCGCAGTCGATGATGGCGGCGTGATTCACCGCGTAGCCGTCGCGCTTGAGCAGTAGACGTCCGGTGAGGTGGCCCAGCATCGTCACGTGCTCGTTTTCCATCGCCCGGCAGATGCGACGAGTCATCTCGTCTTCGGTGAGATTGAAAAGGTTGTGTACGGAGGCCACGCAATAATCGAGCTGCGAGAGCGTGATGTCGTCATAATCCAGCGCGCCATCGCGAAGGATGTCCACCTCGGATCCGGCGAAGATGCGGAACTTTTCAAACGTCGCGTTCAGCCTCCGGATCTCCGCGATCTGACCTAACAGCCGCTCCTCGCTCAATCCGTTGGCGATGACCATCGACTTCGAGTGGTCCGCGATGCCGAGGTATTGCAGGCCGAGCTCCATCGCCTCGTCCGCCATTTCCTCCAGCGTGTGGCGTCCGTCCGAGGCCGTCGTGTGGTTGTGAAAGGTGCCGCGCAGGTTGTCGAGCTCCACCAAACGCGGCAAATCGTTCGCCGCAGCGGCCTCGATCTCGCCGCGGTTCTCGCGCAGTTCGGGTTCGATGAAGCGGAGGCCGAGAAACTGATAGATCTCGCGCTCCTCGTTCAAGCCGATGGGGAGTTCCGCCGCGGTCTTCGCGTTCTCCGCCGGAGTGAAGCCGTATTCGTTGAGGGAGAGTCCCTTCTTCAGCGCGAGCGAGCGGATAGCCACGTTGTGCTCCTTCGATCCGGTGAAATACATCAGCGCGTAGGGAAACTGCGCGTTCGACACCGCGCGCAGATCGCACTGGATGCCGTTTTTCAAGCGCACCGACGCCTTCGTATCGCCGCAGGCGATGATGCTCTCCACCTGCGGCAGAGTAGTGAAGTCCTCGCAGACGAGCGCCGTTTCCCGGGTGGAAACCAGGAAGTCGAGATCATGCACCGTTTCCTTCGCCCGTCGGAACGATCCGGCCACGGCGATGCGGCTGATCTCCGGATGCAGGCGCAGCGTGTCGAGGATCTCGGTGACCAGCGGCGTCACATCGCCTAACAGGAACTCGCCCGCGTGGCTCTCCTGCCGCGCGATCTCCTCCAGGATCTTCGCCTGCGTCTTCGCGCCGAATCCCGGCAGACCCGCCACCTTGCCCGCATCGCAGGCCGCCTTGAGATCCTCCACTGAACCCACGCCGAGTGTTTCATACAGCGCCTTGATCTTCTTCGGTCCCAGCCCCTGCAGATCGAACAATCCGAACAGCCCCGCCGGAAACTCCGCCTTCAGGTTCTCGTAAAACTCCAGCCTGCCGGTGGCGGCCAGCTCGTGCAGTTTGTCGCGCAGCGCGTCACCGATTCCCTTGATGCCCTTGAGCTCCTGCTTCGCCGCGAGTTCCACGATGTCACCATCGAAGTTGCTCACCGTCTCAGCGCCCTGCCGGTAGGCGCGCACCTTGAACGGGTTCTCGTCCTTCAGCTCCAGCAGAAGGGCGATCTCCTCCAACACTCCGGCCATCGTCTCACGCGTCATGCCTCCAGCTTGCCGCAGGGCGGGGGAGGGTCAAGCGTCCCAAAGGAGATTGCCATTTTCTCAACGAAAAGCGACTCTGGATTTTCACCACGAATATCACGAATGGCCACGAATGTTTTGGAAAATGTGGCCCTGCGGTGCACTCCATTCGTGAAAATCCGTGTCATCCGAGGTCAGGAAAATTCGTAGATTCAGACCACGAATATCACGAATGGGCGCGAATCATTCAGATGAAAGTGAACTGGTGAATCAACTTCTTCCTATTCGTGGACATTCGTGCGATTCGTGGTTAGAAAACGCCGTCAAACCACGAATCGAACGAATGGACACGAATGATATCCCTGACGAGCCTTCCGGAGACTCATGCCGGGATCCGGGCAAGAATTTGGTTTATGCGGAACTTTCGCATTCTATTGTTGGTGCGGCCGTCAAGGTGCTCAATACGCTCAAGCCCGGGCTCGATGAGAAGGCTTACGAAAACGCAATGGCGATAGAACTTCGGAAACGAGGCCACACGATCGAGCAACAAAGGCGGTTTGATGTGTTCTATGAGGGAATTCTCGTGGATACGTTGGTTCCCGATTTGCTCGTGGATGGGCAAGTTGTTGTGGACCCGAAGGTGGTTTCCGAATTCAACAGCACCCACGTCGCCCAGATGATCGGGTATTTAGCCATTACCAAATTCAAGCTCGCGATCCTCTTGAATTTCAAACATGCCGACCTGCGCTACAAGCGCGTGGTCAGGTAGAGCTCCAGACCACAAATATCACGAATGGGCACGATTGAATTGAAGGCCGCAATTCCGCGGCGCAGCCACTCTCCATTCGTGAAAATCCGTGTTATCCGTGGTCAAAAATCTTTGTGGATTCAAACCACGAATTACACGAATGGGCACGAATGAATTGAGAGCTGGAATCCTGCGGCGCAGCCGCTCTTCATTCGTGAAAATCCGTGTCATTCGTGGTCAAAGAAGTTCTGTGGATTCAAACCACGAATATCACGAATGTTTCAGAAGGTGGGGCCTTACGCCGCGGCCGGTTCAATCGGACACGGAAACTCTGTTTCGGGAATGCATTCCGACTCCCTGAGTGAAACCGGGTGGTGGTCCCACACCCTCGGGACCACTTACCGATATCGTTGTCACCTTCGAAGTCAGGAAATCCAAAGGCGCCTGGACAGTGAATTACTTGAACCCCACTGATTTCTGCAAAAACGACACCTCACATGCAGAAACCGGCATTCACCCAATCGGCGTGGTCACAGGCATTGCCGTCGTCGAGGTCCGAAACCTTCAAGCGCAGTTTCACGCAGTCCGCGGGCAGTGTCAGGTTGAAGTGCCATTGTTCGAGTTTGCCCGAGCGCAAGGCGGGCGTCTTGCCGAGTTCGGTGAGATGGCCCGCCGCATTCTCCGCCATCACGGAGCAGCGGATGCTTGCGCGCGGGTCCTGTCGCTGGCTGTCGTCAAGACCGACGACCGCTACGAAACGTTTGAGGTCCGCGGGTTTGGAATAAACGGCTTCGGCGTTCGCGTGCAGCCCGATGCCATCCGCATAAGTCTTGCCCGAGAGCACGAGTGGTCCGCCACCGACATCCTTGCCTACGGTCTGAGCCCCCCAACCGACTTTGACATCGCTTGGCTTGAGTTTGCTCAGACTGGTATCCGGCAGCGAAGGAACAGGGCCGGGATCGAGCGCCTTGGTGGTGAGGGTGGAGGTCGTGGAAATTTCGCTTCCGGAGATTCTCACCTGATAGTTCACCAGCTTGCCGGTCGGCGCGGTGGTGTCGACGAATGATGATCCGTGGATGCCACTGGCGATGAGGGTTCCATCCCGCGAGATGTCATAAAACGGCGCGGTGCCCAGCCAGTTCAATGTGACCGGCGATTCGGCGTCCGGCATTTCCGACTTGAGACCGGAGACCTCCGGAGCAGGCAGCGCTTGCGGCTTGAACCGCACCGTCCACTTCACCACGCGGTTGACGGGGGATTGGATCGTGACGCGTAGCAAGCCGGGTTCCTCCTTGAAGGCGACGCGGGCACCGGCCTGCGTGTCTTGAGGCGAAAGCACGACATCGGCTGCCTTCCACAGGTGACCTCCGTCCGCCGTGCCTGCGATGCGGAGTTCGCAAGGATCATCGGCGAAGATTTTGGAACTACCGGAAAGCGTTCCATCCGCCCAGGTTTCAGACGTCACATCCACCATGCCTTGGCTGACGTGGCATGATGTGCTCAGCAGGACCGGATGACCCACGGATTCGCGCAGGGCGATCACCTTGCACGAGTTCGGGGCGATCGTGTCCTGATAGGAGCCCTTCACATCCGGCAGCAGCCGGTTTTCCCAGAAATCAAACGCATGATAGGTCTTGTCGGAATCGAGTCCGATGTGCTCCAGCGTGTGATCCACCTTCAAGGGCTCGCCATAGAAGTTGAACAAACCCAGCACGTCGCGGCGGGCACCGGATTTCCGGTCAGTGACCAGCCAGGTGTTGGGCAGCTTGCTGTCGAAATAATCGACCGGCCGTGTGCTTGCTCCGTGCGAAAGCATCGTGCGCTTGAGGATGTTCAGCCGTTCCTCCGGCAATGCCGGCAGCCAGTCGCTGATCAGATAGAATTGATCGGTTAGAGAGACCCACGATGACGTGAGCCGCGCCTGTTCCAGCGTGACGGCTCCGGTGATCGAGTTGTCCGCCTCGCAATTCTCGCCGGACGTGCGCACCTTCGTTGGATCCGGATCGTTCCACCACACCTTGCCGTTGAGGAAATACACCCGCGATCCGCGCAACGGACCCGAGCGGATTCCCTCGCCGTCATGGTTGAAGTCCGGGCCCACGCGCATCGAATCCACCAGCCCGATCGACCCCGCGTAGATGCGCATGTTCTGCACCGCGCAGCAGCCGGAGAAAAACACCTCCTTGCCCGCGCCCTTGCGGATGCTTTCCAAGCCGTGGCGCATCGCCTCGATGTTCGTCATGCCCTTCTGATGGAGCGGCAGGCACTCGCCGAACTTGTCCTCCTTGTAGCTGTCGTTGATGTAAACATGATCCACGCCCGCGCCGGTGACGAGACCGTCCATCTTGTAATACCCCACGCCCCACGAACGGATGGTTTTTCCGAGCGTTTCCAGATGCTTCTCCACCTCAGGATGGGTCGTGTCCAGGCAGGTGCCGCCGAAGCTTTTCTGGCGCAGCGGTTTCCCGTCCGGCCATTTCACGAACCAGTCCTGCTTGTCCTGATAGACCGGCTCCATGTGGTTGCGGCCGAAGGGCAGCCACCACAGGCCGAAGGTGAGGCCCTTGTCTTCCACGAACTTCGCGGCCGGAGCGATGCCGTTCGGATAAGGACCCTTCGGGTTCACTTGTTCGAAATGCGTCGCCGGGCCGCCCATCATCGGACCGTCCTGCCACCGATCGTCCAGTTGGATCACGCCCAGCCCGTAGTCCTTGAGCTTCTTGTCGGCGATAAACGCGGCCAGCTCCTTCGTCGTCGCCTCCGTGCCCGCGCCGCCGTGGCCCGGCCCCTCGGCATACCACGAGCAATACACCGCCGTTTTCGGCCGGAGCTGGATCTTGTGCGCCGCGGCCAGTGCGGACGCGTATTGTTCCAGTCCGATCCGCGCGTCATCGAAGCGGCCGATCGCGAAGGTATCCAGCACCGCGGATTTCCCGGGAGCGAGAAACAAGTGCCCGTGATCCAGCCGCGGCTTCAGTTCCACCGCGCCGTCCTTCACGCTGGAAAACACCACGCCCGATCCGTGATTCTGCGTCGCGAAACCCGCCACCACGCCGTTCCGCGTCGCCGGATCCGCGCATGTTAGAAATAGATAGCTGCCCGGGTTCTTGTCCGGAGCGAGCAGGCCGCCGGTGCCCAAGGTGCGCAGCTCCGCGGCCGGCTTGGCCAGATCCAGCGTGAAGGAAACCGGCGAAACCCGCGCGAAGTCCGCTTCCGCCGCCGTGGTGTTTTTCACTTCCTTGGTGATGAACACGAACGGCTCGTCCTTTCTCAACTCGATCCGCATCCGGCCGCCGTCCTGTTGCTCCAGCGTCAGCGTGCCGCCAGATGCCAGCACTTTGAGTGCCGGAGAGTCCGGAGTGCCGCGGGATACGAAGGCCTTGCCCGTCGCGCGGTCGGTGAAGGTGAAGCACCCCGCCGCGTCATCGTAGAGCACGCTCAGTGCCTTGTTGGAAATCTCGTGATTGGCGGCGCCCGCCACACCCGCAAGCGCGGCGAAGGCGGATGAAACAAGAAACAGGGACTTCATGGGAAACTCGAAATGTTCAGACATGGAAACAAACAACCCCGTCCCATACGCCCGATCGCTTCCTCTTCTTGCGGTCTCTTTCCCACGGACCGCGAGTCGGCGGCGGAGCCACTCTCCATTCGTGAAAATTTGTGGCATCCGAGGTCAAAAGATCCATGAATTCAAACCACGAATGGCACAAATGGGCACGAATGAATTGGGATCGAACACCTGCGGCGCAGCCGCTCCTATTCGTGAAAATCCGTGTTATTCGTGGTCAAAAATCTTTGTGGGTTCAAACCACGAATATCACGAATGGGCACGAATATTCCGGAAAGCGTGATCCTACGCCGCAGCGGCTCTTCATTCGTGAAATCCCGGTAAGTCTTCCCCGCCGGGGCTTCTTTTTTGGAAGAAACTGCGCAAAAGAACCCCGCCCAATATCTGTCTGCCTTCCCAAAGATCCTGCTTTCCATTCGGATATGGAAGGGTTGAGGTGGTTGGAGGAATGGTTGAACGCGTGAGCCTAATTGAATCCAGCCTGCATTTTTCATGACTGCACCAGCATGGTATTTTGGAACCCGGGAGGAATTTCTCGCAACTTCGAAAGATTCTATTGCCGATCAGCTCGCCGGACGTGCTGCCTCCGAGAGTCTTGAGATTGAATCTTTCCAAGATCAGGAATGGAGAACCAGCATAGACCTTCTCCAGAAGGCATTGGATGAGCGTGTTCCCATTTTGCGTGAGGCTTTGCAGAGTCCGCAGGGTAAACTGATCCGTCATGTGATCCTCGAATTTGATTTTCGTCGCAGGGGATTACGAATGGATTGTCTCCTGCTAGCTGATGGGGTGCTTTTCGTAGTCGAATTCAAGCGGACGAAACTGCAAGCATCTGATCGAGATCAGGCGATGACATACGCGATCAACCTGCTTGAATTTCATGCCGCGACACAAGCGCTATCGCAGGGACAGGAGGGAATCATCGTTGTGCCTGTTCTTACTCTCACTGAAGGCCACTTGAAGAAGATGCCGCATTGGCCGGGGGTTGGTGGACATAGCTGGAATGCGGCGGTGAATAGACCTTTGGAGAGCGATGCTCATTCACTCGTCGAAGTGTTCCGGCTCGCATTTGAAAATCGACGTTCGAATCGACGAATTGATTTGGTCGAGTGGCTTCGCTCTCCGTTTCGACCATCATCGTCAATTTTGGACGCCACGCTTTCGCTCTATGGAAATCATGATGTATCGGCGATTGCCGAGCATGCGGTTCCGGCTGAGCAGATAAGATCGAGTGTCGCCGAGATTCGTGAAGTGATCGACAAGGTGCTCAGCAAAAAGTGCTACCACGTTGTATTCATGTCGGGCGCACCCGGGGCCGGAAAGACCCTTGTTGGTCTGGAGTTGGTTTTGCGAGGTGATCACGCCCGAGAATCCGTCTTTGTGACGGGCAACGCGCCTCTGGTTGAAGTTCTTAACAAAGCGCTGGCGCAGTCCTTTCGCAATCAGAGCAAATCCGCCGTTTCCTGGGCTCACACCGGATACCGGAGAGAGGACGCAGGATTCGTGACTTCAACGGCAAATTACAAAATCGTAAAAGCCCACAATTTCCTTGGAAAACGAACCGAAGTCCATCGTCAAGAGGATGGGCGTATCTTGGTTTTCGATGAAGCCCAGCGGACCTACGAAAAGGGAAAGATGGTTCTTCGGGAAAAACTTCCCGACCACGAAGCTGACTTGATTCTCGAAACTCAGAAGAATGCCTATCCGACCGGGGGGGCTGTTGTCGTTGCATTAATCGGTCATAATCAAGCGATCAACGGCGGAGAGATGGGCATTCAGGCTTGGTTGGAAGCAATAGAGCGAAAAGGATGGAGTTTTTCAATATCGGACAAAACTCTCGATTTAGCAGAAATCAGTGATGGTCAGCGATGGAAGAGTCATGAGCGCCGTTGGATGCTTGAGAACGGTCATTTGGACCAATCGATGCGGTATTACCGCAACGCCGAAATTGAGCAATGGGCAGGATGTGTTTTGAAAAGTGATGTTTCTGGGGCGCGCCTTGCTGCCGACGAACTGGGAAAGCGTTCTGACTGTGTATGGATCACCCGGAACTTGGATGAGGCACGAAGGTGGGCGAAAAGGCAAACTGTGGGAACGCAGAGATGTGGCTTGATTGCGTCGGGTCAGGCGAGGCGGCTCGCAGCGGAAGGACTCTTTGTTGAGTTGAAGCCTAGTATCGCAGATTGGATGCTAGCGCCTTCTAGCGACGTCAGATCCTCAAATGCCTTGGAAACCGTTCAAAACCAGTTTCAGGTTCAGGGGCTCGAACTCGACTTTTGCGTTGTGTGTTGGGACGTCGATTTAAGACAAGAATGTGACAAGTGGGTTTCCTACAAACTTAGTGGTTCGAAATGGCAAAAAGATGCCCTCCTTGAAGTCGCTAAGAACAGCTACCGGGTTTTGCTTACCCGGGCGAGAAAAGGCATGATCATCTTTGTGCCTCAGGGGGACTTGAGCGGAGAGGATGAAACCCGCCTTCCATCGTTCTATGATGGAGTTTGGAGCTTTCTCGTCAAATGCGGCGCGAAGGAATTGAAATGAGCAATCTGCGGATTCTCTTGCCTAACCGGGATTTCCTGGCCAGGCGATAACGGCATCCGATGCCAGAATTACTTGATCTCGCCGCCGTATTTGCCTGTGCCAAGTCCCTGCATGACGCTTGCTTGGAGCGGGCGGATGTGGATCCAAAGCTGAATCTCTCGGAGGCTTATCAGGGCATGGACACGTTCATGCGTGAGGTGATGCGCGTGGCGAGTCTGTTTGAGGAGTGGGCTTGCCGTCATGTGGTGTTTGACGAACTCTCCGATGTCTGGCCCTATCTGCTGGAGGATCGTTTTGGCGGGGCTTGTTTGGAGGTAATGGATGCCGATTCGCTAGACGGTTTCGATGCGGGCGATTGCCTGCGGATCGCTTTCAAACTCCGGCTGCCGATACGGGTGGACGGTTCCTTGCCGCTGCCGGTTTGCGTGGAAGCATCGAACCCGCTCGTCGGCGCGGAGTTTCACTGCTTGCGGATTCAGACGATCCGCCTAGAGCTGGACGAGGAAGGCGGGATGGTTCCGTTCACGGAGGACGATGATCCGTTCGATGAAAACTACGGAACACCGTTCTTCGGCATCTATGGAGTGAGCCATGACAGCTTGCTGGAACACATCGCGGACCGCGCCAGCTATCAGGAAGCCCGGAGTTTGTTGTTGAGATTGATGCCGATCATCCAATTTCCCGAATTCATGGTTGCTGGAAATCGAGATATGGCCGGATTAAATCGAGGGTCTTCTGTTTGATGCCGGGGACCCGAAGTAGGTCCTCCGCCTTCGTGAAGAGTGCTTCTTCCCGGGTTTCAATGATTCGGTTTGCAATGGCTTCCTTGACGCGGGGCATTTTCATTAGTTCATCCCGCGGGGCGAGGTTTGGATTGATTTTGAAGTCGGCTGGCAAAGCAGGCTTTCCCATAGCCATGCCATCCTCTTTTTCCTCCTTGCGCTGCGCTCTCCGCTCGATGGGAAGTTTATCCCAGTCTGTCATTGCCCAGATGCCCTGACTGCGTTTGGCCGCCTGAAGCTCAAAATCATCGAGCGTTTCCTCATATTCGTCCGCACTCCTTTCTCCCGGGCCATCGGCATACACTCCGAAGGCTCTGGCGAGTCCGGACTTTACGAGTTCTGTGGCAAGATCTGTGCCGTCGGCACATTCGACGAAGGCATAGATTCGTTTGTGCTTCCCATCGCCAAGGGCGTCGCGCATCCGGGTGTGAACGGTGAAGGGGAGCGTCAGTAGTTTTGAGGTTTTCACAGCGGCGGCTTTGCCAAACTCCTTCGCAAGTTCGATGGCCTCCTTTGAGTCAGGTTTTGCATCGGTGATGCCGAAATAGCGGCGCTGGGCACGGAGGCGTCGGGAATCCGATTCGTCGCTGACATGATACTCCATGCAGTCCGCGCCGTACAGGCGGATCGTATGCTCCTCACCAGTGTCGGTTTTGATACGGAAACTATCGCCATCTGCCCAATCAGTGGGGACGAATGTGCATTTTTCGAACTTCTCGAGAGGTTTGGGCGGGGCGGCCTGAACCTGAGCTATGTGAAAGACGAACGCTGACAAGAAAGACCAAATCCGCATGGAGTGCATGCTGCCAACGCTTCGACCCGCGCGTCAATGCGCGGGAAGTAAAGAAGGTGGCACGTCCCGTCTCAGGTCAGGTGAGGAAGCTCGGGAAAACTCACCGCTGGGTGGAAGTCGCGGAGGGAGAAGAAGGAGGAACGAGACGTCGCTTCGTTTTAGGCGGCGGCTGAATAGGTGATTTTGTCCGTTTCAGAGAAGGAGAGGATACCGCTGGAGACGAGTGAGCAGATGGTCTTTTCCACAAAGTGTGGTTCCACGCGGCTTTCGAACACGGACTTGATTTTGTTCTCCAGCGTCTTACGGGTGGAGGGCCTGGGTTGAGCGGCGTCCGAGAGTTCGGCGCGGATTTTTTCCAAGCGTTCCTGCTCGGTTCGGAGGGCGGGGATTTCCGCCAAGGTAGAGTGGCGCGCGATGAGGCGGCCTTCCGCCTTGAGATGGCGGATCACGGAGTCGAAGTCCGTGTCCTTGGAGATGATATGGAAATAGCCCTCAGGATCGGATGTGAGAAGGCGACCGAGTTCCAAAGTGAGGACGAAGTCCAGCGCGTTGCGACCCTCCACAGGAGTCTGGATGATGCGGAGCTGTTCCGGATGGTCCTGCGCAAAGAGGAAGAGAGAGACCGGGAGTTTCTTGTGGCGTGTGCCGAGTACCATGAACACGCGCACCGGCTTGCCGGAGATGCGGCTGAGATCGGATTCGCTGACATTTTCGTAGTCGATGAAGATGTATTGGGTGCGTGGCATGGCGGATAACCCAAGATTCTAGCAGGAGAAGATCCCGAAGGAGTCACGCGATGACGTGTGGGCGGTACGGCCGGAATTGAGAACTGATTCGATGCTCGCTGCGATGCCTGATGTCTGCCGGACTCCGGCACCTCCACTCCTCCGCTCATGAAACGCACAATTCGGATATTGAATCTGCTCTGCTTGGCTTCATTTGGGTTCGGCTTGCATGCGAACTCGAAATTGCGGGACGTGTTGCACCAATCGCTGGGCCGGATCGAGCAGGAGCAGGGGATGAGCGGAGGCAGGGAGCGGTCGGCGGAGGAGACTGCGAAATTGGAGCGCCGGATGGAATCGGTGCACCGGCAGTTGGATCTCGCGAACTGCGGACGGTCATACACCTTGGGCGGGCTGGCCATCGTGGTCGGCATGCTGGCGTTTGCGGGGAGAGGGAAGTTTGAACGTCGAACCTCGGACGCCGGACTTTGAAGTCTGAGGGGGAAGAATGAGGGGCGAGAGTGTCCCCCTTCCTTAGGTGGTAGGATGCCGCCGGCCCGGATTCTTGACTTCGCCTATCTTTCAAACGAAACTCGTGCCATGGCAGTCAGTTTTGAAACCATCGCCAAGGAGGCGCTTGATCTCACTCCCCGTCAGAGGCTGAAACTGGCGGAAGTCCTGCTCGTCAGCGCGGAGGGGGAACCTGAAAGTGATTGTCTGGCCGCGTGGGATGCGGAGATTCAGGAACGCATTCTGGCGATCGATGAAGGTCGCGAAACCGGCATTCCTTTTGAAGAGGTCATGGTTGCGGCCGACAAACTTCTGGAGCGATGACCGTGCGGTTTGTGGAGGAGGCTCGGGATGAATTTCTGGATGCCATCCGCTATTACGAGGATGCGGAGCCGGGATTAGGACGAAGATTCCGTGTTGAGCTGGAGAAGTCCGTCCGTCACTTGTGTGACCATCCCGAAACGTACCGCATTCGCAGCGCCGATCAACGTCGCATCAATCTGAAAACCTTTCCTTTCTATCTACCGTTCATCATTCGTGGAGAGACGGTCTGGGTGCTCGCTGTGGCGCATGAGAGCCGCCGCCCCCGCTATTGGATTTCCCGCAGGCCGCCGGTGCGTTGAAGCTCTTGGAAGAGTTGCGTTAATTGGAAGCCGCAGCCACGATGAGAGAAGAATGAGGGACGAGACGTCCCTCCTCCATAGGGCCGTCCCGACAATTCGATGATTGTTAGGGATTGAATGCCGGCTTTTCGCCGGGGAAAGCCCTCCAACGGATGGGTTTTCCGGGAACGCCGGAGTCCTCCGGCGTGGACAACGACGGAGGGGTGCCCTGATAGGAGCCCTTGCGGATCCAGACATTGACGCCGCCATCCGGCACGCGCCCTTCCGCTTTCATGGCTCCAATCTCGGCGCGCGCCCGCCCAAGCGTGCGGAACGGACTCGCCGCTTTGCCGGTGCCCTCGTCGCTGCCAGCGGGCGACAGATAAATCTCCATGCTCTGGCGCTTCGCGGACAGTGATTGAAAACCGCCATAGAGACCGATCATCACGACGGCTAGCAGTCCCCAGAGCATCCAGCCGGTGCGGCCCGCGCCGTGGCCTGCCGCCTCGGAGGTGGCTCCCGCGCTTGCCTTCGCGAGTGGTTCCTCGCACTCGGAATGCGAAGTCATCAGTGAAACGCCGACCAGAATGGCCATGCAAAACAGGAACAACAAGAACGTCAGCATCATGAAATGAGTCCATGACGACTCCGGCAGCATTTCCCGCAGCGACAACACGCCGACGGTGAGGCAAACCGCAGTGCCGACGTAGAGCGTCGCGAGCACCGCCGTGGTCGTCACCCGTTTCCAGAGCAGGCTCAGCAGGAACACCGAGGTCATCGGCGGCGCGAAATAACAGATGATGCCCTGCAGTGTGTCGAAGATGTTCTTTTTGGATCCCTGCAGCAGCAAGGCCACGCCCACCGCGGCGATGGAAACCACGATGATGGAAAGCTGGCTCACACGCTTGAGATGGTGGTCCGATGACGACGGCCGCAGCTTGCGCTTGTAGATGTCCATCGTGAAGATGGTGCTGAAGGCATTCAGGCCGCCCGCGACGCCCGCCACCGAGGCGGCGAAGAGCACGGCGATCATCAGGCCCATCATGCCCACGGGCATGTAGTTCGTGAGCATCGTGAGGAAGGCCTTGTCGGGGTTTTCCAGGTCCGGCTTGAGCGCGAGGCAGAAGATTCCAGGCATCAGGAACAGGAAGGGCGGCAGGATTTTCAGAAACCCGGTGTAGATCGTGCCGTATTGCGCTTGTTTCAGGTCGCGGGCCCCGAGCATCCGTTGGACGATGGTCTGGTCCGTGCACCAGAACCAGAAACCGATGACCGGATAGCCGAGGAGAATGGCGAGCCATGGGTATTTCACATCGTTGGCCGGCCGGAGGATCTGCCAGAATTCGCCGGGCACGTTTTCGACCAGCTTTCCGAAGCCGCCGACGTGGTTGAAGGCGATGATGTTGAGCACCAGCATGGAGACAATCATCATGATCGCCTGCGCCGTATCCGTGACCATCACCGCGGAGAAACCACCAGCCACGGTGAACGTCGTGAACACCACGGCCAGCGCCACCACGCAGGCCCATTCCGGGTAGTCGAGCAACTGATGCAGCAGCTTGCCGCCGACAAACAGGTCGCCGCCGATCCACAGGATGATGACGGTGAAGAGACCATACAAGGACAGGAAATCCGCTGCCTGGCGACCGAAGCGCCGGCGGATGAACTCCGGCATGGTGGTGATCCGCATGCGGATGTAGTAAGGCGCGCACACCATTCCTAACAAAAGCAGGAAGATCCACGCCAACCACTCGAAGTTGGCCGTGGCCATGCCCGCGGCGAACGCGGCGGTGGCGTTGCCGATCAGGAAGACTGGCCCGATGTTGGTGGCGAAGATCGAGCTGCCGATGTTGAACCAGTTGTAGTGACGGTTCAGCATGAAGTCCGCATCATGCTTGCGGTGGCGGTAGGAGATCCACAGGCCCGCTCCCCAGAGCAGGCCGAGGTAGCAGACGAGGATGGCGAGATCCGTGGGGGTGAGCATCTGAAAATACGGTCGGTGGGTTGTTAGAATGATTGCCGGAGTGCGGGCCGCCTTGGCAGCTCGTCGGCCTTATGGCATCCCGGAGCCCCGTGAAATGGGTGAAGAGGCTTTGCGCTTGTAGGATGGTTCCGTGCGCCGCCTCAATCGAGGTGGGAGATCTCCTCCATGCCGTCCCAGATCTCGCCCTTGGCGGCGGCTGCGGGCAGCGGTTGCTGGCAGGCGTCAGTGAATTTCCACCAACGCTTGTTGACCGGCAGCGCCTTGCCCGCCGCGCCATCGGCGGCGGCGTCCTTGCCAACGTATTCCAGATAGCCGATGAGGAACAGTTGGTCGTCCAGCTCGGCGAGCCGGATGGTGAAGTTGCGGTAGTGGCAGTCCTTGATGCCCTTGAGCACGCCGGGCCAGGTGGTGGCGTGCAGCGTGCGGTATTCCGCCTCCTTCTCCGGCTTCAATCCGGTGACCATGCCAATGCGCGCGTATTTCTCCGGCGTGGGCACCTCGTCCGCCGCGCCTTCCGTATAAAACACCTCCTCCACATCCTCCCAGGCCTTGTCCTGCGGCGTGCTCAGAACCTCGTCCAGACTCTTCCGCCAGCTTTTCATCGCCTCCCTGGCCTCAATCCGCGCCATGTCTCCCGCATAGTCTTGTCCGGTATATTCGAAATAAGTGATGAGATAGGGTTTGCCGCCGATCTCCTTGAAAAACCGGGTCAGATTGCTGATGTGGGCCTCGTGATGGAGTGCGGCCACCTCGGCGGGAATGGTGTCTAACAGTTTTTTGCAAGCCTCCACCTGGTCGCCCTTGATCGCGTCGATCCGCGTGTGACGCTGCACGCCGGTCACCATCCTTGCGGAGTTGGTCGGCGAGGGCGACTTCGCATGGCCGGCGGGAATGCCGAGCAGCAGTATGGCGGATAGGATTACGGGAAACGCTCTCATGGTGGAAAACGAATGGGTTTAAGGTTTGTGCCCGGAAGGCTTGAGGACCGGGACGCGCTTGTCGAGCCGATCCATGAATCGTACGAACAAATCGTTTGTTCCGCTTCCGGCGGACAAGTGAAGCTCCGCGGGCTGCGTTGTTCTACCGGAAGGGGAACTCTCAACCCAGCCTCTTACTCCGTAAACAGCAGAAACGTCCTCCCTTGGGCGGGGATCCTCACGGTGATCTCGGCTTCGTTGTCCGGGGTGAGGGTGACGGTTTTCGGTTCGTCGCCGTCGACGGAGATGCGGGCGGATTGGGTCAGGCCGGTGTAGTGGAGCGGGATGCGGATTTTGCGGCTGACCTCCTCGGTGAGAGGGTTGTAGAAACAGGCGAGGCCCTTTTCCTTGCCGGCGGGGTTGGCGTGGAGAATGCCGTCCCAATCGCGGCCGTTGGCGCGGCGGAGGTGGATGAGCTCGCCGTTGTCGAGCACGTCGCGGTGTTGTTTGTAGAACGACACCCACTTTTTCACGAGGGCCTTGGTTTCATCCGAGTCGAACAGGCGGGGACCGCGGTAGCAGGCCTGGACGCCATAGCCTAACAGATTCGCGAAGCGCGCTTCGTAATGCGGCAGGTGCTCCTTGAGCGGCTCGATGGTGGCCTCGGCACCGCCGCCGTGGTATTGGGAGAGGGGAACGAACATCCAGCCCATGCTCTGGGTCTTGCCCCAGGTGCCGTCGAACATGCACTGGCGCTCGATGATCTCCTGCTCGGCGCGCGGCAGGCTCCAGTTGGTCTCGCGGTAGCCCATGGCGCATTTGTTAGAGCCGGCGAGGAAATACCAGTCCGGGATGTTGAGGAAGACGCCCTGGCCCTTGAGCGCCTGGTATTGACCGGCGATGGCGCGCCACATGACCCACTGCGAGTCCTCATAGCCATGGTGGAACGGGTGGTCGGTGGCGGCGCAGGTGTCGCCGGGGTAGGAACCATCGTTCTCGAAAACCGTGAGCCCGGCGTATTTCGAAAACGCCACGATGTTGTCGAGGTAGTCTTTGCCCCACTTGGCGCCAAGGCAGGGCATCACGCCGAACTGGGTGGGCCCTTTGGTATTGGTGCCATCACCCGCGCCACGCGAGGCGAGCAGCGAGTAGCCGCCAAGCGCGATCCCCTTGGAGCGGCCATAGTCGGCGAGCTCCTTGTAGGTGTCCCAGTATTTCGGGTCGTGGCTCTCGAAGTTGAAACCGGAGCTGAAGGACATGATGACCATTTCAAAGCCGGCCTCGGCGGCTTGGTCGATCGCCTCGCGGATGGTCTTCGGATCCGACTGGATCTTGTGGAACATCAGCGGGTTCTCATTGGTCCACGGGGCGATCACCCGGTACATGCGGCGCTGGGCGAGGGTGCGGCGCTCGCGGTCGTCGGAATCGAGCAGCAGCTCGAAGGCGCGGAAGCTTTCGAAGGAAGCGCCGCGGGCGACGTCCGCATCGGGGCCGAGAAGGGTGTCCTGCTTGCCGAGCGGATCGAGGTTGCCATCGCCCTTGGCAAACGCGCGCGGCGCGACGGTGAGCAGCGTCGGCGGCGCATACATGTAGTTGACGTGGGTGTTGTAAAGCGGGTCGCCGTCGAGTTTCACGGCGTGGTTGTCCGCGGTGCCGTACATGCGGCCGCCGAAGGCCATGTCGGTCTCGACGTAAAGGTTCGGCCGCTCGCGCTCGCTGCCCGGGCCGTGGCAATCGCCGCCGCGGGCTTCGGCTTCGAACAGGCGGAGTTCTTCGGAAACAAAGCGGTTTACTCGTACCGTCGCAGCACCCGTGTCATTGCGGACGACGAGCCATTTGGAGAACACGGGGATGCCGTCATAGAGCTCGTAGTGGACATCGATGCCCGGGAGATCGCCGCGCGGGACGGGCTTGGCGGCGGGATCCTTGCCGCGCACGGCGAGCTCTAACAAATGGCAGCGGACGAGGTTGGCATTGATGTCACCTCCTTGATAGTCGCCGCCCTTGCCATCGCGGCCGACCTTGCCAATGCGGAGCTTTGCGGGCGGCTTGGGAAACGGGATCGTGGCGATGGTTTCGAAGGCGGCGGGATCCTGCGCGGCTTCGAGCGTAACCGTGCCTTCGCCGAGCGTGGCGCGGAGTTTCACGGGCTTGGAGCGGTCGAACTTGCCAGCCAGACCGGCGGGGGATTCGAAAACCTGCTGGTTCGGGCGGATGATGAAATTCACGGTGCTGCCGTCCGCGGCGCTGATCGCGAGGCCCGGGCCCCAGGCATTGGAAATGGTGTCATCGCCGGCATCAAGCATGAGTTCCACGGACGCGGCACCCTGCGGCCAATCGCGTTCGGCGAAGACCGAGGTGTCTGGCAGCGCCATGATCTCGCCGGCCTTGCCTTCGTTGGCGAAGGACGAGCGGGCGTTGGCCTTGCTGGCGGTGATGGTCCAGCCGGCCTTGGGGGCGGCGAATCCGCCGAACTTTTCCTCGAACAGCGCCGGACCTGATAGATTCCGGGCGGGTGCGGCAGGCGGATCGTAGTGCATCACCACGTGTTTGCCGGGCGGCGGCCACGGATGATCCTTGGCCAGCCACTCGGGACGCTTTTTCCACTCGAAGCGCTTGCTGACCGGTTGTTCTTCCCAACGTGAAAACTGATAGGCTCCGGGCAGCGGCCGCAGGCCCTTGATCCAGTCCTCCTTGACGTAGTTCTGGATCTTCTGGCCGGCGAGGCCGCCGATCGGATAGTCGGTGCCGTTGAGGGTGACGCGGGCTTCCGGCGAAACCGCGCGAATGAGGTGCTCGCCGGAAACGAGGTTTTGGAGCGTGATGGTGGCGGCATTCGGGCCGAGGCGGATCACGCGGCGGGCGAGGCCGTTTTCGAGCACCAGATCCCCGGCGGATTTGTTTTCTGAGATCCGGGCCTTGTAAGGCGCGGGGTTGACCAGCCAGTCGGCGGCGGGATCACCGGGGATGAACTGGGCATGGGCGGCGCCGACGGAGGCGAGAATGACGGAGAGCGGGATGCGTGAAATCATGAACGGACAAATGGAACGGGCATGAAACGTGGGAATGACGGGAAATCATTCAAGGTCTTTAACGCGCCGCCATCCACGGAGGCATGTTTTCAATGGGAGACTCCCGCTTTGTAAGACACCGTGGCGGCGCTGGACCCCAACGGCCGGAAGTGTTCGGGGGCCGCGAGCGCCGGCATGCCGGAGCACTTGACCTCGATGCGCGGCAGGAAGAAATCATAGCCGTCATTCCCGCTCTGGTGGGCCGCGGCGATCCATTCCTTCCACAACGCGACTTCCTCCTGAGTGCGGCGGATGATTTCGGACTTCGGTGTGTCGGGAAACACGCTCTTGAGCCAATCCTGGCCGTAGCGAATGTGACCGGCCTCGTCGGCCCAATCATAGTCGCAGTCCTGTGAGCTGTAGGGATCGCCCATCTTCCACAACTCATCCTTGAGTTGGGACTTCCATTTCGGGCCGCCTTGTTCGAGCCCGTGGACGGCGAAAAGCATCGCCTCCAGACCGCGCCGCGCGCAGATGCCCACCCAATGATCAGGCACCATCGGAACATCGACGCCGACCTCGAATCCATACGCCAACAAACGCCGCTCACCCATCATGGCATGGCGCATCTCGTCGTAGGCCCAGCGCGCGGAGTCGCGATAGAGCGACCACGGCTTGTCCCGATAATGCCAGATGAATGCGGCGGGCAGCTCGCAGGCCCAGAGTTCGTTGACGTGGTCGATGGCCACCCACACTTGCTGTTCTTGTGGCGTGCGCGGCGGCCGTGGCGGGACCTGGGTGACGGCCGGCAGCCAGCGCGGATCGCGGGCGGGATGCACCGGGATCTCATAACGCGGCCGATCGGAAATTCCATTTCGATCTAACAAATTTACCCCGCTGTCGGTGCCGAAGACGCCTCCGGCGTGGCCGATCGCATCCCCCAGCCAATGGCACCAGGATGCGGCGGCCTTGCGGGATTCATCCGGCCGGTCCGCCCACCATGCATCGAATGCGGCGAGTTCCTCGCGAAGTTCGGCGGCGACGATCGCCAGCGCGCGATGGCTGGGCGCGTCGTCAAGCGGATCGCTTTGATTCAGATAGGCTTCCACGGCTGCAAGAACCATGGGTTTCACCACCTGATAGATTCCGCTGAGAAACTCCTCGTCGCTGGTGGTGGATGGCAGTTTTTCCAACACGCGGATCAAGGCGGCGTCCACGTCGAGATCCACATCCACTCGGGGAAATCGCAGTTCAAGCACGCGGGTGCGGATGAGTTCGGCGTGCTCGGCATCCAGCCAGATGTGGCGGGCGAGCATCTTCTTCGCCTCCCAGTTCGCCACGCCGCAGATGCGCCCGGCCATGGCGCGCATCGATTCGCGGATCGTCCGGTAAAGCCGCCGCTGCAAGGAGCTGGCCTGCTCGACCTCGTGAAGGTTCGGGTAGACGGTGATCATTGCCATTGAGATAGCATTTGAGTCGGACACCGTCGTTCGGATTTCAGGGAAAAAATTTCGAACATCGGCGGATTTGTCCAATCATTTGGAAACCTTGCCCGGTAGTGCGACGCGTTTCGCGGAGCCGAAGCCCTCCGATTCAAAGTGCAGAGAGCCGTCTTTCTGAAGAGCGTGGATGATGGTGATGCCGCGGTCTTTGTTTTCCGCGAGGATGCGATCGCCTTCGATACGCCATTGGAAACCGTCGAGCCAGTTGTGCGGCGAGCCGTCGATGGCCATCGCGCGGACGCTGCCGTCCGCGCGGAACTCGCGCAGGTGGGTGCCGCCTTGGGCGTTGTATTGCCAGCAGCCGATGACCGCTTCCTTGTTAGGAGTGACCGGCTGCGGATAGAAATCGTCGATGACGGATCGGTATTCATCCGCGAGCCGGCGGGCGATTGCGAGGGTATCACCGGCTGGCTTCGCGGGATAGACATTGTGTCCGTCCACCCAGGATTTTTCGAAAGCGGCGAGTTTGGTTAGGAATGCGTTGTTATCGACGGGCTTGCCGGATTTGAGGCTCTCCGCGAGATCCTTGAAATACATCTCCCAACGAACTCGATAGTAGTCCTTGAGCAGGCCGTTCCACTGGCGGCAGGCGTAGTCGTTGAGTTCTCCCCCGGCGCTGCCGTCCCAACTGGTGATGAGCAGGCGCGCCTGACGTTCGTGCAAGTCCTTGGCGGCGGCATTGGCGCCCCATGCGCGGGCGTCGGCGATCCATTTGCCTAACAAAAACTCCGGACGCGTGCCGGTGATGGTGTCACAGTCGGTGACGGTCTTGAGAAAGAGGGCGGAGTAATTGTCGAATGCTGCGTCGTCCTTGGCGGCGTAAGCGACCATGGCGCGCTCGTAGGTCGGGCGGGCGAGATCGCCCATGACCTGACGGGTGATGTCCGCGAGATCGAAACGGTAAGCATCGGACGCAGAACAAGCGGGAGCGGCGGCGATGAGGTCGCGCCACGCGGCGGCGAGCTTGCCGGTATTGTGATTGTGGCGGGTGTTACCCCAAGTTCGGGCCAGTTCGCCGCGCAGAGGGCGGGCTTCGGCCAGCGAGTTCGTTGGCGATTGGCTGCGGTGGTAGTCAATCCCCGCGACGGTGGAAAGCAGGCCATCCCACGCGCGGTGCGCTTCGGGTGATGCGGCTCCGTAGCGACGCCGGGCGTAGTCGGTGATCCAAGGTTCGAGATCGACGGGTTCCTTGCGCCAGGCAAACTCGGGCAGCAGATCGTAGACGACTGGCGAGTTGCAGTGGCCTTCCGGCGTGAAGGCGAGGCCGACCAGCTTGCCTTTGCTTGGGTTGGCCAAGGATTCTGGGAACACCTTCGCCAATTGGGGGAGGTTCGTGGCCAACTCGGTGTTGCCGCCGAAATTGTGAAGCAGGCACCAGATCCACTGCTTGCCTTTGAAGGCACCGTTGGGCCAGAAGGGTGTCGCCTCGGCGCGGAGATCGAGCGCGATCACCCGATCATCCGGAATGCCCGAGAGCAGCGCGGCGTTGTCGGTTCCCCAGCACATCTTGACCCACACGGCGTCCGGGTTTTGTGCCTTCATCGCCTCGAGGGTTCGAATGCCGCAATCACGCATGTCCACTCCACTGGAGTTGCCGCCTTCGTGGAAGGGATCGGCGGTGAAATAGCCGACACGGCCGAAGAGTTTCTCCTGCTCGGCCATGAACGTGGCGGCGATTTTGGCGAAGAGCGGGTCGGTGGGATTGAGCATGTCCGGGCGGGGCGGACCGGTGTGCGCGTTGACCCAGCGTCCTTGTGGCAGGACTTTGGCATCGGGGTGGCGCTTGGCGAACTCCGGTAGAACCATGCCGTAGTAACCCTGGAGCACCGGATGCATCCCGAGATCGCGTGCACGGTTGAGGATTTGCTGCGCGAGCTTCACGCGCTGGGGCGTCCACTCCGCAGGCAGTTCGCCGCCGGACGAATGCATGTTCTGCATGAAGGTCCACGGGAAATAGGCGGGGCTGCCGAGCCACTGGCGGATTTCCTGTTCGGTGTAGCCGTATTGGGTGAAGGTCTTGATCCAGACCGCTTCCTGGCCGGTGAGGATGAAAGGCATGTTGATGCCGTTCATGGCCATCCAATCGAGTTCGCGCTGCCAGCGTTCCCAGTTCCACCACGGCATGGTGTAGCCGAAGGTGCAGTAGTTGAACATGAAGCGGTGAGGCACCGTGGCCACCTGGCGGAATTTTCCGCCGACCAGCGGGAGTTGCGCCGGGAGATCGAGCTGGCTCCCGCAGTCTGAGAAATCGCACTTGGCGTTGTATTTCAGATACCAGTTGAAGGCGGAGGCCAGCGACACGCCGTTGTTGCCGCGCAGCGCGATCTTACCGCCCGCCGAGTCGATCTCAAACACATCTTTGCCGTCTTCTGCGGGGATGACTTCGCAAGTGAAACTCTTTTCATGACCCGGCACGACGCGGGCAATCAGGGCCATGGCTTGCGCGGCGGGTGTATCCGCGGCGTGTGCTGCCAGAGTGCAAACAAGGGTGAGAAAGAGAATTCGCAGCATGGGATGAGATCTATTTACAAACCGGTGATTTTGTTAAGCGAGGAAGCAATTCTCATTTTCGTTTTTAAAACTCAAGGTGTCGGCACCGCGCGGAGACGGAAGAAGTGTTTTCCGTCCGGAGCGGGAACTTGATAGGAGCGATAAACCGTGCCGTCGGGTCCCACGGTTTCGGAAAGAAACTGCAGCGAAGCATCTTCAGCCCAGCCATGGAGATCGGTGCTGCTTTCGATGCGGACATCCGCTCCGGAGCGGCCGCCTGCCAGACTCAGTGTGAGCCGATCCAGCGGATTGAGAGCTAGCGGCAGCCAGTTGGCATGGGTGGCGGAATCCGGAGCGGTTAGGAACTCAATGAGATCCGCAATGCCATTGCCATCCGAGTCGCGGGCGGGTTCGGAGGAATCCATTCCGTGGTCGGCGGCCCAGCGCTGCCAGGAGACCGTGTCGACCGCGGCCGAGGTGTTCGATGGCGCGGTGAGCCCCAGCGTGCCGCTGGAACCGGCGCTGGTGGCGCTGCCGGCGGCGAGGAACAAGGTGACCGGCCGGCCAGGAGCGAAATCCGAAACATCGAGCGACCAGCTTGCGGTCGGCGTGCTCGCATTGATCGTTTCATCCGACACCATGATGGCGCGGGCAACGCCGTTTTGTTCGATCCAAGCGCGGTCGATGGTGAGAGCGCTGCTGCCGCCGGTGAAGGTGGAGATGAGCTGATAGGTGCCATGGCCGGTGACGAAGGCGTCGGCATTCATGCGCCATACGACGCGGGAAGTGGAGCACTGGGCGGGAGTCCAGCCTCCATTGACGTTCACGATATTGCAGGGGCTCAGCGTGATGCTGCCGTTGGAATTGTTGCCCCCCGCGCCGTTGGCGATGATGGTGAACGTGGGATTGACGGGCACCGAATCGACGCGGAAGTAATAGCGATTGTCATAGGTGGCGCTGCCGGTCCAGCCGGAGTGCGTGTCACGGCCTAACAGGGTGGCGCCGTCATTGAGAGAAACCTCGGAGATCTGCAACGCGTGGCTGCCGCTGGTGTATTGAAACGTGAGGCACCAGATGCCGGGCGCGTTGATCTCGCTGGCCGGGCGGGTCCACTGGACCGGGGTGGCCGAGCACACGGCGGGCGTCCAGGTGCTGCCCACCTTGGAGGCTGTTGTGTCGAAGTGGCTCTCGGCTTCCGCACCGTATTTCGCCCATAGGGTGGTGGCCACGGCAATGGTGTCGCCGGTCGTAGTGGTCGGATAGGTTTCATGACCATCCGTCCAGTTGAGTTCCCAAGTGCCGATTTGAGATCGGACCGTGGATTCGTTGAAGGTCGTGCCTTGGTCGACGGATGCGTAAAGCGCAGTGAGGAACTGCTGCCAGCGGGGGCGGTAGAAGCCGGAGAGCAAACCCGACCACTCGCGGTTGGCGTAGTCATTGAGCTCGCCGATGGCGGTGTTCCAGGTGGTGATGATCAGCCGGGCATTGCGCTCGCAGAGGTCCTTTTCCGCGGTGGTGGTGCCCCATGAACGGGCGTCGGCCAACCAGGCGCCTAACAACCACTCGCGGCGAGTGGCGCAGAGCGTGTCGAGGTCGGTGATGATCTCCAGGATGCGGTCGCCGTGGGCGTGGACCGCGGCGACATCGCCAGCGGACTTGGCGGTATTGAGCAAACGTTGGTGACGGGTGGCGAGATCGCAGAGCACCTGCCTGGTGGTGTCGGCGAGGTCGAAGCGGTAGGCGTCCGAAGTTGCGGCATCCGGCGCGGCATCGAGCATTCGGCGCCACGAGCTGGCGAGCTTCTCCGGAACGTAGGGGATATAGGTGGAGCCCCAAGTACGGGCCAGTAGACTGGTGCTGAGGCCGGGACGAGCGCAAATGATCGAGTTGTGCGGTTCCTGCGCGCCGGCTCCGGGATTGTCAGTGGTTTGCAGCCGCAGATCCCAGGCGTCCTTCAGCGCGGCGTTGCTCGTGCCATAGCGCCGGCGGGCATAATCGCGCGCCCAGGCGGTTAGATCGGGAGCTGTGGACCTCCATGCGTGGGAGGACATCAGATCGTAGGCGGCGGGAATCGTGTGGCTGCCTTCTGGCACGATGCCGATGCCGGCCATCGGGCCGCGATTGGGATCCGCAAGGGCCGCGGCGGGCATGCTGGCAAGCTTGGACAAGGGGGCTTCCATGCCGGTGTTGCCGCCGAAGTTCATGATGGTGCACCACACCCAAGGCGTCTGGTTGAAGGCTGCGCGACTGCGCCAATTTTCGGTAGTGGTGCAGTTGAGATCGAGGACTAACAGCCGCTGCTTGTCCACGGCGTCGAGCATGGTCTGGATCGGGTTGTTTCCCCACGCTTCCAGCACCCAGGTCGCCTGCGGGTCGACTTTGCCAATCCCGGCCAAGATGGCGCGCGAGGCGGCTGCCAGGTCAATGCCGGACGTGTTGCCACCCTCGTGAAACGGGTCGGCGGCGAGGAACTTCACCGGGCCATAGACCTCGGTGAGGGCCTGTGCGTAGTGAGTGGTGAAGGTGTCGAAGACCGGGTCGGTGGGATTGAGCATGTTAGGGCGTTGGATCCCGTCAGCCCAGTTGCCCTGCGATCTCACGTCCGCGGCGGGGAAGCGAGTTTTGAAATCCAGCGGCACCATGCCGTAAAATCCTTGCACCATCGGAGCCATGCCGAGCTCGCGCATGCGATCGCAAATCTGGCGACCAAGCGCGGCACGGCCTGTGACCAGATAGTCCGACACCGGCCCGGCGAAGCTGTGCATGTTAGAGAGCAACATCCACGGAAGGTGCGAGGGATGGCAGAGCCAGGCACGGACCTGGACATCGGTGTAGCCGAAATGGTCGCACAGCGTGCGGCGCAGGACTTCCTCAATGCCGGGTGTCACTTGGGCGACGTTTACGCCCTGCAAGGCAAGCACATCGATCTCGCGCTGCCACTTGTCCCAACCCCACCACGCGCTGGTGTAGCCGAAGGTGCAGGGGTTGTAGAAAAAGCGCACGCGGTGCGGGCTGACGACATGGAGCTTCGACGGCAGCAAGGGCAGCGGTGCGGGCAGCGCGAGCTGGTCGCCGTTGCGGGAAACATGGCAGCGGCAATACTCCGTGAGATAGCGGTTCAAGGCGGAGGCCACGCTCACGCCCGTATTCCCGCGCAGCACGATCTTTTCGCCGCGGCTCTCAATTTCAAACACGTCCTTCTCATTCTCCGGCGCGATGAACTCGACGATGAAACGGTCCGCGGCCTGCGGCAGCAGGCGGGCGATCAGGCCGGCCGCACCTGATAGATCACGGGAGTAGGGCGTGACGGTGAGTTGTGCCGGATTGCTGTCCGCATAGCCTTGCGCGTTGCTGACGGTGACCGTATAGGAATCCGCGTCCGTGGAGGAAAGGTTAGAGAGCGTGAGTGTGGCGTTGGTCTGGCCATCGAGGACTTGCGTGCCTTTTTTCCACTGATAGGTCAAAGTGGGCGTGCCGCTGGCTTGGACGGAAAACGTGTAGGAACCGAACTCGCTGGCGCTGCCCGAAGCCGGATGGCTGACGATCGTCGGCGCGACTGGCACGCTGGCCGGCATCACGTCGGCAAAGGTGGTGCCGATGCGCAGCGAGTCGTAGGTCATGCCGTTGTTGCCGGAAAGCCGGATGCGGTCGAAGACCGGGCGGTTGCCGGAGCTGTTCGCGATCGGCTGGGTGACGGTGGTGGCCGGCGTCGAGGACGCGATGTCGGATCCCACCTGCGAGGCGTTGGTAAAGATATACATCGATGCCGACGTTTGCGTGGCCTGATAGTCGAGGCGCATCACGTAGCGCACTGCGGTGGTCACCGGCACGGTGCCGAGGCTGCCGGCACCGACGGTGGTGACATCGGTCCAGCTCCAGTCATTCTGGTCGTATTGGTTGCGACCGAGCATGAGCGAGTAGTTGCCGTTGGCGTCGGCGAAGTTGATCGAGCCGGCATTCCACAAGGTCAAGCTGCCGAAGCCGCTGGCGGGCGCGCTTTGTTGCGCGGTGAAGGAGATCCACACCTCGCCATTGCCAGTGCTTTCGGCCGCCACGGCCGCAGCAGCCTGGGTGGAGAGCGCGCGGAAATAGACGTTTCCATTCGTCGCCAGACTGTTGCCGGAAGCGGCTTGGCTGAGTGGATCGAGGCTGCCGGTGGTGAGATTGAGTGCGGCATTCGTCGTGGCATCGGATCCTTTCCACGCCTCCCCCCATCCGCTGCCACCGTTCATCGGTGCGGCACCGCCTGCCGGATAGTTGAAGTCATCGGACGCGATGGGTGTGGCCCGCGCGACGGCAGGCAGCATGAAGAGAGGAAACAGCGATTGCAGCAGACGATTCATCACGATCAGGAAGGCGGGAGATGGATCGGCCCGGACCCTAACAGTCCAGGCCGATCCTCATGTGAGGTTGGTATGCGAATGACAACGGGTTACGGTCCGGTGACCTTGAGGCGGGCGAATTGTTTCGGATTTCCCGCGGGCAAGGTGTAGTCGATGCTGTCGGAGTCGATGGTGACATTGCCCAGCGGCACATCGGTCCATGTTCCAAGGTTGGTGGAAGTCTGGATGACATAGTCCGTGCCATAGGTGCCGGTGTAGCTGGCACCCTTCGGCCAGGAAACGAGACCCGCACCATTGACGGCGGGATTCGAGGTAAAGCCGGAGCCGCTCAGGCCCATGAAATACTCGACGCCGTTCGCCACACCGTCATTGTCATGGTCCATGTTGATCGTTTGTCCCGGCGCGTTGGTCGCGGCCCACGAACTGAAGCCGGAGCCGGTCGCCGTGGTCAGAGTCACCTTCGAACTGTCCGCGTAAGCGAGCGTGAAGGTGTTCGCACCGATCGTCACGGAAGCGCCTTCCGCAAGACCATTGAAGGTTCCGGTGAGGGTCTGTCCGGTGTAATCGAGGAGCATCAGCTTGGTTCCGGGAGCCACCGTGCCGGATCCGATTTCCACGAAACTGGCCATGGTTCCTGTGAGGGAAACCGCGCCGTGAGCCACGATCTTGTCGGCATTGGCGCTGCTGCTGTTGATTTCAAACTTGAGCGTCGAACCGCTTTCGCAGGTGAGCGCCTTGGTGTCCATCGTGCCCACGCTGGAGCCTGGCGAGAGGGAGGAAGCGGCTTTCACGGTGAAGTTCGAGCCAGCGGCACCGGTGCCGCCCAGCGTGCCGGCGTTGACGGTGGTCGCGCCGGTGTAGCTGTTCGTGCCGGCGAGCGTCTGGATACCTGTCCCGATTTTGGTGACGGCGAGCGGGGTGAGGTTTTCCTTCAACGCACCGCTGAAGCTGGCTGTCTTGTCGCCGCCGCCGACGACCAGCGTGGCCGCATTTCCCTGCCCCCACACTTCACCCGAGCCTTCAAGGCCGCCGATCGTTTCGGTCACCCCCGCGAAAACATGGAAACTCGCGGTGGGGCCGACATTCACGATGGCGGAATCGCCGATCGCGTTCACTCCGACCATATCTACCCACAGCCGGCCGTTGTTGATGATGCGGACGGTGCCGGTGTTGTCGGACGCGGCACCGCGCATCGCCACGCGGTAGTCGAAGATGCCGCCGCCGCCGGGGCCGTCCACGAAGTAGTCGCTCGCACCGGACAAGGAAGCGTTGATGTGGGTGAAACCGGTGGCATTGCGGTAGAACGAGACGGAGGAGTTATTAATGATCTTCCCGCTCGCAAGCTGTGCGGTGTTGCTGGTGACCGCGGAACTGTCCAACAGCAGCGTTCCGGCATTCACGGTGGTGTCACCGGTGTAGGGCTGGGTGCCGGTGAGCTTGAGCGTTCCCGCTCCCGACTTGGTGACTCCCTGCGTCCCACCCAAGGGCGCGCCGATGGTCGTTGTCTGGTTGTTGACGGTGATCGACGGAGTACCGGCGGAAGTTTGCAGCGTGAGGGTGGAACCGCTGGCCGGCGAGAGCGCCCAGTTGAACGCCGGCGTGGCAGAGGCATCGCCGAATGCCATGCTACCGATGCTGCGCGAACCATCGAGCGTGATGGTGCTGTCCTGTGCGAGCGCCAGGGTGCTGAAGTTCGCGGAGACATCGGAGCCTCCTGCGATCACCGAGTTCTGCCAGTTCAATTCGTCGCCAGACTGATTGGACCAGAAGCCATCCCCGTTGTTGGTCCAGGTGGGGCTATCAATTGTGCTATAAACCGAGGTCGTTACCGGGCTATCGGCTTGGCCGGATTTTTTGGCGAAGGCTTTGATCGTGTAATTCGCGGTGTTGGCTGGAAGAGTGATGGGACCGCTGTAAACCGGCGACGCAGTGGTGGGAGTGCTGCCATTCACCGTGTAATAGATGGTGGCACCGGAATCCGAGCTGATCGTCACCGAGGGAGTGCCTTGATAGCCACCTGCGGCCGGAGAAAACACCGGAGTGCCGACGAAGTTCACGACGGTCACGGTGCCATCCGCGGTGAGATTGGATAGATCCCAACTGAGGCCGGCGGACAGGGGCGGCATCGTGAATGCCGTGAAGCCTCCGGCGTAAGAGAGGGCGTCGAAGAGCTTGAACGAATCTCCCAAAGCAAGCGTGTCACCGGTGGCGGTGACTTCCAGCGCGCCACCGTAAGTCAAAGTTCCGGTAGTGAAAAACAACTTGTCCTGGGTGAGCGGGGTGGGCGCGCTGTTGGTCTTGTCGATCTGGCAGACGGTTTTTCCCGACATCGAAAGGCTGCCGTTGATGGAAAGCGTGCCAATCGCAGAGCCACCCGGCGCGAGGATGGAATTGGCCGCGAGCGTGGTGTTGCGGTTGACCGTGCCGGTGCCGCCGAGCGTGGCGTTTGCGGCGACATTCACCGTGCTGCCGCTGGCGGTGGCGAGCGAGCCGGTGACCAGCAAGGTGCCTGCGTTGACGCTGGTGGTGCCGGTGTAGGTGGAGGTTCCGGACAGCACGAGGGTGCCTGCTCCTGTTTTTGTTAGATTCTTCGCGCCGGAGCCCGCGCCGGTGTTCTGGGTGATGGCGCCGCTGATGACGAGGTCTTGACCGTTGGGCACGGTGCCTTGGGCGGTGTCCACCGCGAGGTTGCCGAGCGTCATGTCGATGCCCGTGGTGATCGTGGAGGATGTGGACGAAGCCAGCGAGTTGATCGAAGTGCCTCCGTTGGGCGCGCGAAAATAGACGCTGCCGCTGTCGAAAATCGCAGAGCTGCCGGTGAGGTTGAGGGTTTTGAGATATTCGCCGCCGGTACCCGCGCCCTGGAAATTGAGCGTGCCGCCTAACAAGCTGATCGCGCGAGTGGTATTCTGGCCGCCGCCGATGACAAAGGCGGTGGTGGACTTGAGGGTGGCGCCGCTGTTCACCGTGATGTTGCCGGTGCCGAAGGCTCCTCCCTGAGTGCCGGTGAAGGCGGTGCCGCTGGATCCCGTGAGCGTGCCGCTGCCGTTGATGGTCGTCGTGCCCTGATAGGTGTTGGCACCGCTGAGGATCTGGATCCCGCCGCCGACCTTGGTCAAACCGCCGGTGCCTGAAATGACGCCCGCGTAGGCCGCAGGACTGGAGTTGTCACCGCCGGTGGTGAGAGTCGCGCTGCCGAGCGTGATGCCACCGCCCGTGGAGCCGCCACCGGTGAGGGAGCCCACTTGGGAATCGAAACCATTGAGATCGAGTCCGGTGTTGGCAACGTTGGCCAGAGTGAGCGACGAGTTGTTTCCAAACGCGCCTCCCGTGCCAGGCACCGATGCGATGCCGGCGCGCAGGATGCCGGCATTGACCGTGGTGGCGCCGCTGTAGGTGTTGACTCCTGATAGAATCACGGTGCCGGTGCTGTCGGCTCCAAGCTTGAGAGTGGTGGTGTGGGCTCCATAGCCGCTGCCCGCCTGGCTGGTGGCCAGTGTGCCGGCGGAACCTCCGGTGTTGAAGTTGAAACCCAGACTCGAACCGCTGACGAACTTGGAGGCGGTGGCCTTCGCAGTGATGTCCGCGCCGGACTGGGTGAGAGTGATGGCAACTCCCTTCGTGAATCCGCCGTCGAGGGCTTCCAGCCAGTAGGTGGCGGTGCTGCCGTTGTTGCTGAGCAGGTATCCGGTGCCGTTAACGGGTGTGCCGCTGTTGACGAAGGCTCCGCCCATCTTGCCGCTGGTGGCGATGACGTTTGCGAGCGAGGCGTTGGGGAAGAGCGTCTGGGCCGTGGTGGTGAGGAAGGTGGTGGAGGTGACGGATGGAGCGAGCCCGCCGATCGTCAGACCCGCACTGCCGGAGATGACGCCTGAGGCGCTGATCGTTTTGCCGGAGGCGGCTTTCCATGTCTGACCGGCATCGAAGGCGATGTTGTTAGAGAGGGAGAGATTGACTGTAGAGAGGGACAGGTCGATGCCACCGCTTCCGAGCGTGAGATTTCCCGTGCCGGTGATGCCGACGTCCGAGGCCGCGCTGGTGACCGAAATTCCCTGCCATGCGGCGGCCGATCCGAGACTGAGGCCGGCGCCCAGCGAGGAGGCGTTCCATGTGGCGGTGTCGACTGCAGTGGGAACGGAGCCGCCCCAGCCCGCGCCATCCGCGAGATCGGTGCCTGTGGCGGATTTGGTGACTGCGGCGGAGTGTCCCCGCACCGTCAGGGCGATGCTGGTACAGAGTGCGAGTTTGCGGACGAGATTTTTGGGCTTCATCGGGTATTGGGAGATTCGGGTTGGATCACAAATATCGGCATGACGCTGCCACAGGGCGCCGGGGCAGGCGTTTGGATTCCTGCAATAAGATTTCGAACATGCCGGAAACCGTCCGGAATGCCGGGAAGTTCGTGCTTGAACCCTGCGACCCGGTGGTGCGCTTATTCGGAGAACGATGAGGAGTTCCCACATCAACGACGGCTGGCTGGACACGATCTCCACCGACCAGCGTGAAATCCTCGACTTCCGGGACGAGGGGTTCGCCCCCTTGTTGTCATTAGGACGCTTCCATTACAGCAGCGCCACTGAACCCCTCGCCGATCAGCAGCACGACGATTGGCTCGTTCTGGTCTTCGCGTTGGAAGGTGCGCAGCATTACCGGGTGGGCGAGCACGACCTGTTGCTGCGCCAAGGCCAGGTGATGCGGGTGCCGCCGGGCTTGCGCTATGGCACCGGCCCCTGGCCCGAGCAGCGCGGCTCACTCGCGTGGATGATTCTCAAAACCCAGCCAGCGCCCACCGGCGGAGGACTTGGCATGGATCCGGATGTGGCCGGGCTTGCCTACAACAAGCTGACATCCCCGGGTGAGCCTTTGGTGTTCGATCAGCCGGCAACCGCGCCCTATTTGTTAGAAAGCATCTTCACCACCTGGCCATGGCGGGAAGATCCGCTGAAGCGTGAGATCATCCGGCATCAACTCGCGTCGCTGCTCCTCAGGGTGGCGGTGGAGTTGGACGAGCATGGCAGTCCGGGCGACAAAGGTCCGAGCTACGCCAGCGCGCGCATCCACGAGGTGATCCAATGGCTGGGCACCAACATCCACCAGGAAGTCCGCGCCGAAGAACTGGTGGAGATCTCGCGCTTGTCCGCATCGCGTTTCTTCCGCGAGTTCAAGGCGATGACCGGTGTGACGCCCAAGGACTATCTGCTTCGGCTCAGGATTGAGGAGGCCGCACGCATCCTGCGCGCCGATCCGGCGCGCCCGGTGATCGCCATCGCCCACGACCTCGGGTTTTCCAGTTCACAGTATTTCGCCACGGTCTTTCGGCGTTATCTTGGAGTCTCTCCGGTCGAACACCGCGGAAAGGATGGCAAGTGAAGGCTCTCCGGAGATGTGGAGCGGGAGACTCATTCAGCATGTGATCTCCCGCCCCATGGATTTGCCCGGGAAGCCCTCCAAAACTTCCGCAGGCAGGATTTCCTCCGCTGTTTCCGGAGGGTTCCTCACGGGAAAGAGCTTGTGCGGGACAACCTGTCGGGATTGCCTCGGATTGTCGTTTGATTTTCTGCAATAAGATTTCAAACCCGCGGGAAGGCAACGGTTCTGATAGAGTCAGCTCCCCGGCTTGTGGGTGCTCATGTATTGTTTCTCCTCAGCTTCGGTGCGGATCGGATTGGCGTATTGCTGTTTGAGCTCTTCAAGGCGTTTGGTGAGCTGCGCACGGACCTCGGCGTAGGCGGGATCGTTGTAGACAGACTTCATCTCTTCCGGGTCCTTTTCAAGGTCATATAACTCCCAGGTGTTGTCGGCATCGGCGTAGAAACGGATCAGCTTGTAGCGCTCGGTGCGGACGCCGTAGTGCTTGGCCACGCCGTGTTCGCCCGGGCCGTCGTAGTAGTGATAATATAGGGCGTCCCGCCACTTCGGTTGTTCGCCTTTCAAAAGGGGGACGAGGCTCGTGCCCTGGATTTCCTTGGGGATTTCACAGCCCGCCGCTTCGAGGAAGGTGGGAGCGAAGTCGATGTTCTGGGTGAGTTGTTTGATCTCGGCCCCGGGTTTCACCACTCCCGGCCAGCGGACTAACAGCGGCATGCGGAACGACTCCTCATACATCCAGCGCTTGTCGAACCAGCCGTGCTCTCCCAGATAGAAACCCTGATCCGAGCTGTAAACGACGATCGTGTTCTGATCGAGACCGGTTTCCTTGAGGTAGGCCAGAAGTCGTCCGACATTCGAATCGACGGAATCGACGCAGCGCAGGTAGTCGCGGAGGTAGCGCTGGTATTTCCAATGGACGAGGTCTTTGCCGGTGGGCTTTGCCGCGCTGAACTGTTCGTTCTCCTTCGCATAGGTCTTGGCGAAATCGGCGAACTGCTCCGGTGTGAGTCGCTTCACATCGGCCGCCTTTTCCGGAGGCATTTTGAGGTCGGCCTCCATGCGCATGTGTTTGCCGATGCCCATCAGGTGCTTCGCGGCGGGGGCGCGGGTCGAATAGTCGTCAAACAGGTTGTCCGGTTCCTTGAAATTCGCATCCGTATAATGATCGAGCGTGTCCGGGCCTGGGAGCCAGTTGCGGTGGGGTGCCTTGAAATGACACATCACGAGGAAGGGCTTGCCGCTGTCTTTGTGTCGCTTGATGAAATCCAGCGACATGTCCGCAGTGATGTCCGTGGCGTATCCGGGAATGCGTTTCGTGCCCTCGGGCGTGATGAAATCCGGATTGTAGTAGGAACCCTGGCCGGGATGGATTTTCCATTCATCGAATCCGGTGGGCTTGGACTCGAGGTGCCACTTTCCGAAGATTGCCGTCTGATAGCCGGCCTTTTGAAGCTCCTTGGGAAAGGTGAACTGGCTGCCATCGAAGGTCTGCCATTGGGTGATGCCATTGATGTGGCTATGCTTGCCGGTGAGCACCGTGGCGCGGCTCGGCGAGCAGATCGAGTTGCCGCAGTAGTTGCTTTGGAAGATCGCGCCTTCCTTCGCGATGCGGTCGATGTTCGGCGTCTGATTGAGCGAGCGTCCGCGGTAGTTATAGGCGCTGATCGCTTGCAGGGCGTGATCGTCCGAGAAAATGAAGAGGATGTTCGGGTGCTTGGCGGAGGGCTCGTCCGCCGCATGGAGCGGCAGGGATGCCCCGAGTAGGGCGATGCAAAGCAAGAGGGATTTCATGGCGATCGGGACAACGGCGGCAAACAAATGGATGGAACGGAACTACAATCGGATTTCAAACGGATGGCAATGTTACATGCCGGACTCCGGATGATTTTCAGCGATCCGCTGAAATTTTGCGTGCCATGGGGCATGCGGCCGCCGGTCTGGAGCTTGGGAACAGCAGGCAGGCGAGGTCCTTGCTGATCCGTCGAGCATAGCCGTGATGAATGAAATCCCGTGAAACGACCCTTGGGTTGGAATCGAATGGCACCGGGGCATCGATCCTTCGCGCGCTGAGAATAGACGCGTCGAGGGAGTCAACTCCAGTTGAGCGCCTCCACGCTAACTGAATTTGACTCCCCCTTTGGGATTCCAAGACTCCGTATTGGAACCTATGGAATCGATCAATATTCGAGCACCAAGGTGGGCTGAAGGCTCAAGTCGCCTTCGGCGGCGGCACCCTCACGGGTGTAGTAGGTGACCTTGCCGTTTTGTCCTTCGTTGTCCTTTTTGATCAACCAGCCGAACTGTGCCCCGTCATGAATATCTTGAGTCACGTCGAAGGAGATCACCGTGCCAACCCCCATCGTGTTGATGTGATCGACTCCGACCGCGGTGGCGGGAGCATAGTAGTCCGGATCCCCGGAATGGAGGCCACTGCCACCTTTCCATTTGAAACCACCCACCGGCAGATCGAGGGATTGGTTGAAGATGTTGAGGTCATTGGGGCAATTCCAAGTGGCTCCCGCTCCGGTGCCGCGGAACTGGGCCCAGTGAGGAACTTCGGAGTTGGTTCCGTTGCCTTCCGTCCACGGGGCCAGCACCCGATGGGCGGATACCGTCCTGGGTAGATTGTTGCCCCAGTTTTCGGCGTTTTCGGCGATCGTCAGATAGAGCGTGGCCTTGGTGACCTGAGCGAGTGGTGCCGCACCCGTGTTGAACGAAATCAGCGCACGGTTGTTTCCGGACGATTGCAGGCGCATGTAAGGATTGCCACCTTCATTCGTGTCGGACACCCCCGAACGCAGATAGGTATCTCCATTCGAATAGAACACCAAGGGTTCGGGTGGGGCAGGGTCGTGGCGCAGAATGGTCAGGATCAATTGCGGTCCGTGGTATCCCGGAGTGGTGGTGGTTGCTTCCGTCGGATTGGCGGCGATGTAATCATCATATTCCCGCGAACAGAAGAGGACTTTGCCGGCTTGGCTTTCGTTGTCCTTCTTGATGATCCAGCCCGCATTGGCTCCGTCATTCAAAAAGCCCTGAACGTCGGGAGTGACGTCCCAGAGGAAACTGCTGTCCGCGGCGGTCGAGTTGAACATGTAAGACTGACCACTCAGCGCCGGATCCCATGGATTGGGGCCCTTCTTGTCCATTTCCCATGGAACTCCCAGGTCGGTTCTGCTGTTGGAGATGATCGCATCGACCGCCATGTTCCAGGTGGTTCCGGAAGCGGTACCGCGGTTCCGGAGGCGGGAAGGCACCTCGCTGTTGATTCCGTCTCCTTCGTCCCACGGCACTAACAGACGATGGAGATCGATCGTTCGATCTCCATTCTTGCCCCAATTGCTGGCGTTGTCCGCCACGGTGACCATCAGTTCGGCCTTGAGCAGGAGGTCGCTTGGGCCAAACTGGGCTTCGAGGTTCGGTTGGTCGAACTGAAGCACCGTGCGGTTGTCGCCGCTGGCCTGAAGGCGAAGCCGCGGATTGCCACCTTCGTTGGTGTTAGAAGCTCCGGCCCGCAGGAAGGCGTCACGGTCGGCGGGGAGGATCACGGTTTCGACGGTGTCCGCCTTGAGGGAGCCCGCAAGGGCGATCACGGGGGTGAGGGCGATTCCCGCCCAGGTGCGGCGTCGTTTGGCGCCAAATATCCGAATCGAGGATTTCATGGTTCTATTCGTATGCCCAATGGGACCATGTCCGGCATGGAAACCTGTCCGCAGATGGGGGGTGCGTAGGGCCTCGGAGATCGTTGGATTTCCGACATGGGGGGATTTCAACGGAAGAGGAAACGTCCTCCCCGGCTTCCCGCTGGGTTAAGCGGAGGGCGCCGGATCGGGTGTGATTCGCACCTCGTATCGAAGAGTTGAAGAAGGTTGTTAGGAGGTGCGGCGGCGACGCAGAAGCGCCAGCGCGCCGAGACTTCCGAGCAGGGCGGCTCCCGGCTCGGGAATCACCTGCAGATAGATGTCCCCGGAAGTGCCGCCGAACGAGTTTCCTCCCATGATCAGATTGCCGGTATATCCGTTGGCCAGATTGGAAACCGTGAGCCCACCGGTGATGAGCCCTGTGCCTGAAACCGTGAGCCCAGTCCAAGTGTTGGGGTTGTCGCTGCTGGTGTCGAACAGCTTGTAAAAGCCCATCGCACCGGTGTTGAGGAAGTCGATATTGTTGCTGCTGAAACTGAAGTCGTTCGCGGCCGCTCCGACGATGGTCAGGAGGTCGCTGGTCCCGGGGGTCGCCATGCTGCCTGCGGAACCCAGTTGGTATTGGAAACCGGAACCGCTGAGCATGGTCACGGTTCCCGAGGTGCCTGATAGATCCACTGTCAGCGTGCCAAAGCCGTCACCCGGGGCGAGAGTGCCGGAGACCGTGATGCCATTGGCGACGGTGGGTGCCACTCGGCCCGAGCCGCCGAGAATGCCATCGGTGCCGACGACCACCGCGCCCGTTCCGGTGGATGAGCCGGTGCTACAGTTGGCCACCAAGGTACCATTGCTGACGTTGGTGGTACCGCTGTAACTGTTTCCGCTCGCGGAGGAGAGTACCCATTTGCCGGAGCCGGATTTGGTCAGGGAGGTGATCTCCGTGACGGAGTTGTTGGAAATGACGCCGCTGATCTCGTTGGCGTGGGTGCTGGTGCCGGTGAGAGTCAGCGTCTTGCTGCTATTGCCGGAGGTGATGTTGCCGGTAAAGACCAAGGCCCCAGTGCCCGAAGCATCGATAGACCCGCCAGTGGTGCCGGCGCTGAGATTCACCCACCTGTTGGTGGTGTGACCGCTGCCGGTGTAGGCGAGCGTGCCTCCTCCTCCGATGTCGATCGTGCCGTTTGCGACGGTAATCGGGGCTCCGAGCGATGAAGCGCCGCCACTGACGTTGGCGATGGAGTTGATGCTCAGGGTGCCTCCGGTAATGGTCGTTTTTCCGGTGAAGGTGTTCGCTGCGCTCAAACGCAAGGTTCCGGCGCCGTCCTTGGTCAGTGAGCCGGTGCCGGTGGCAATCGCGTCCGCGACGGTGACGTTGCCCGCGCCGCCAAAGGTCAGGTTGTCGTTTACGCCAGTGATGGCGTTGCCACTGGTGACATCCAGCAGCAGAGTGCCGGAGTCCGAATTGATGCGTGCGGCCCCGGATGTCGTGATCGCCCCGGCATAGGTGTTGTCACCGGAGGCGTTGCGGAGCGCGCCACCATTGGAGATGCCGGACCCGGTCAGCTGCAGGGCCTCGCCGGTGATGGTGACGTAGTTTTTCAACTGGAGCGAGGTTCCTGACGCCACGATCGTCCCGCCCGCTGTGCTTCCCAAGCCCGAGTTGTGAGCGACGGTGAGCACGGCCGACGCCGCCAGGGCGGTGGTTCCGGTGTAGCTGTTGGCTCCGGAGAAGGTCCATTTGCCATTGTCGGTGACCGTGATGTTGATTCCCGCGTTGGCCTCGGAAATCGCACCGGAGATTGTGGTGTCGGTCGTGGCTGCCGATCCGCGGAACGTCATGGTGCTGCCCGCCGCTGCCCCCAGTATCACGGGGGCGGAAATCGTGTTCGTCAGCGCTCCGACGGCGTAGATCGCCGGTCCCGCGCCGGTGGTCAATGTGCCGGTTCCGATGCTGGTCAAGGTCAGCGCGCCACCTGAGCTGGTCAGGTCATATCCCGATCCCGAGGTGTTGAAGACCAGTTGCCCGACGGAAATGTTGGAAGAGAGATTGGGGTTGTTGACTTTCGCCGAGGAAAAAGCCGCTGCGTCCGCCGTTCCGGGCAATCCGCCCGTCCAACTGCCGCTGGTATTGAAATCGGTGCCGCTATTGTTCCAGGTGATCGTCAGTGCTTGGACTTGAGTGGGTGAAATCAGGGCGATTGCGGCGGTTCCGGCGATCCGACAAAGCGGCGTGGTGAGTTTCATGAATGCGGTAGAGGGGAAATGTCCGGACAGATATCGCAGAGTGCGTGAAAGGTCGCATCAGTTCGATTCACCTAAATTGGAATAGGTGAAACACCTAGCTCGCGACGAAGTGATGCTGCCATCTAACAATAATAGCTCGTTCGCATGATCATGGTGTCGGGTGAATCATGGACGAATGACCGCGAAGTGATCGGACGCGGTTTGGTGAAAAAATCCTCCGTCGGCGCGATCGGACGAAATCTGTAATGAATTTCGGACGGAAGCGTATTGACCAAGCGTCCCCTCTCAACTGAAGGTGACGACTCATTGGTTTGGCCTGCGCTTGCCTCCCCTCTGGAGATCGCGCGCCGGGGAGGGTAACCGAGCGGCTATTGCATCAACAAATTCATCAACCGTCCGTTAATGGAAGTTTTCGAAGATCCTCCGGCGGTGAAACTCTCAATATCCGACCACAACCAACTGCGAGGAGATCGCGGCGATTTAATAAAATTCGAAGTGTAATTGCAACAAACCGGGATGTTCCGGGTGTCCATATGTGGAACATTGCCTTAGCCCCCGCCCCCAAATCGATCATGACGTACACGTTTGCCATTCAATGAATCCATCCAATGTTAGAGTTCTTGTCATTCATTCCCAACCCATCGCGAGAGAAGGGATCATTCATGTGCTTGAAGCCTCGCTGGATAATTTGATTGTTGATGGGACCGGGAGTTTTCCCGACGCCATGAAGCAGATTCGTCACGGGATGGTGGATCTCGTCGTCAGTGAGTTCCGAAATGCGGATGAGACCGTTCTGAAATTCCTTCCTGACATCTCGGCGATCGACTCGCCGCCACGTTGCCTGATCGTTTCGGAGCTGAGCGATCTTCACGCCGGCTATTCCTGTGCCAAGGCGGGAGCCTCCGGCTTTGTGTCCGCTTCCGCGCCGGTGGATGAGTTGATTGGTGCGGTCCGGGCCCTGCTCTCGGGCAAGACTCACTTCAGTGAACGTCTTTTACGCGCCCTCATTGCGCCGACGGATCGCAAACGCCGCCACGATGGTATGTTGCTGACCCCCCGTGAGCTTGAAGTCTTCGCGCTTTTGGGAGGAGGCCATGGCGTTTCTCGAATCGCCGGGAGTCTTGGCATCAGCGTGAAGACCGTCGAGGCCCATCGCGAGAACATCAAGAACAAGCTGGGTCATCAAACCGCCGCTCAAGTCCAAGCCGCGGCGACACGCTGGATCGACGGAAAATCGTCAGTGAGTTCTTCCGATGGGGGCTTGGAATTGGTGTGATTCCGGAACTGCGCTGAAGGGAATTGTCCATTAATGCCGGGCCGTCGCTTGGCGGCTCCGGGATTGGCGTGGGCTGCAAGGTAGCGAAGTCGTTCAGATAAAAATTGATGTCAGAAGGTGAATACGCGAATTTCTCCAGCCTTTAGAGTGAGCGGCTGATCGTTGCCATTCACACGCACGACGGCCGTGCCTCCATGGCCGGAATGGAGGGTCGCCTTGGACACCCGGCCGCCACTCCACTCGAGGTCCACGGTGAAATCGCCACGAGCCCGGAGACCGCTGACTTTGCCTTCATCCCAGGATTTCGGCAGGGCGGGGAGCAGGTCGATGACGACGGATCCGTCCGTCCCTGTTTCCTGGCTTTGGAGGAGCATTTCACTCACCGCGGCGGCTCCGCCGAAGTTTCCGTCGATCTGGAATGGCGGACACTCGTCGAAGAGATTAGGGTCGCTGTTGCCGATCAAGTTCTGGAGCAGAATGTTGGCGTGGTCGCCATCGCGCAGCCGCGCCCAGAAGTTGGCTTTCCAAGCCATGCTCCAGCCCGTGGCATGGTCGCCGCGACGAGTCAGGCTTTGTCGGGCGGCCTCGAACAGATCCGGAGTGCCATGGTTGATTTCTGTTCCAGGATAGAGTCCCCACAAGTGGGAAACATGGCGGTGTTGGGGCTCCGCTTCTTCATAATCTTCCTGCCATTCCATAATCCGGCCCGCCGGGCTGATGCGGGTGGGAGCGAGTCGGGTGCGAGTGCTGTCGAGCGATTTGGCGAACGTCTCGTCGATGCCGAGGATCCGCGCGGCGGCGACGGTGTCCTTGAGCAAACCGCGGGTGATCTGCATGTCAAAGGTGGATCCCGCGCACAAATAGGTGCTGCCCTTGCTGCCATCTGCGCGGGTGAAGCGGAAGCTGTTTTCCGGTGAATTCGAAGGGCAGGTGACCAGCTTGCCGGTTTTCGGGTCTTCGACCAAGGCCGCCTGCATGAACTCGGCGGCACCGCGCATCAACGGATAATGTTCCTTCAAAAACGCGGCGTCGCGCGTGAAATCATAGTGAGCCCAGATGTGCTCGGCCAACCACGCGCCGCAAGTGGGCCCCACGCATGCTGGCAGGTAACTGGGTGCGGTTTCATACCATGCGTTCTGGGTATGATTCGCCATCCAGCCGGGAGCCTTGTAATAGGCCTTCGCGGTTTTCGCACCCTCCTTGGAGGTTTCGCGAATGAAGCGCATCAGCGGCAGCTGGCAGTCCGCGAGCCCTGTGGACAGGGACGGCCAATAGTTCATCTGCAGGTTGATGTTGCTATGGAAATCGCCGCACCACGGCGTGCTGAGTTCCTCGGCCCAGATGCCCTGAAGGTTGGCGGGGAAGGGCGAGTCCGGTTGCGAACTCGAAACTAACAGATGGCGGCCGAATTGAAAATAGAGCGCTGCCAACGCGGGATCGGGCTGTTGTTTGACCTTCTTCACACGCTCGGGCGTCGGCAGGGTGGAGTTCGGTCCATCCGGCAAGGTCAGCGTGCAGCGGTTCATGAACGACGCATGGTGGGCGGATGCATCGGCTAACAGATTGTCGAAGGGGACTTGCCGCGCCGCCTTGAGCCTGCCGCGCGCCTGATCCTGATAGCCCGGGTTTCGCAGATCGGTTCCGGCGGAAACATGCAAGATCACTTCGGTGGCCTTGCTCACCCGGATGCCCTCTGCGGTTACCTCCAGAGTGCCCGCCATGCCTTTGGGGATATCCGCACCTAACAGCGCGAGATATTTCACCCCGCCAACGGCCTTGCCACCGGGGGGATGGAAGGGGAGCTGTCCCTCCATCACCTGCATCCCACTTTCGGCTCTGAAAGGAGCCGCCACTCCCTCTGGCGAGGTGATCTGACGACGCGAAAGAGCTGCCTTGAACGACAAAGCGCCGGGCTTGTCCACCTTCAGACGCAGGGAGATGACCTCGTGCGGTTTCGATGCAACAAGTTCGCGGGTGAAGGTGATGCCCTCTCTAACAAACTTGGTGCTTGCGACGCCGCTCATCAGATCCAGCCGGCGATCGTATCCAGTAAACGCGGCGGTGGTACGATCCAACTGGATTTCCGCCACCTGAAACTCACCACCCGCGGGAGTGAAGGAAAACCGGTGAAAACGGCATGAGGCGGGATGTTCGATCGAGAACTCACGGGTTTCATTCCGTTGGTCGAAGGGTTTGTCCAAATCACGCCGGTCCAGCATTACCCAATTGCGGCCGTCGTTGGATCCTTCCAACAACCACTTCCGGGGATCTCGGTTGGGAACATCCTCGGCACTGGTCAGCGAATAGGAACGAAGGGTGGTCGCCTCCTCCCGCTCCTCTTGCCAGACCACAGGTCCGGACTCTGCCGGCAAACCGGTGAGGCACCATTTGGTGTGCGAGTCGCCATCATGGCTGTTCGAAATGTCCTTGCCATCGCCCTTTTCATGGCCGCTTGGAGAAATGATTCTAACGGGAGAAAACTCCAGGGTGAGATCGCCGAGCGTCTGATAGCAGCCGAACTGCTGGTTATCAAACCAGCCTTTGACGCCGTCCGCATAGCAGAAACCTTGTGCCAGCAGCTTCTGAGCGCCGTCCATGTCTCCTGCGAAAATCTTGGCCCGCACATCCGGCAGGATCTTCCAGGCATCCGGGCGGTTCGCCTCGTAGGGACCGCCGGACCACATCGAGCTTTCATTGAGCACGATCCGCTGGCTGTCCACACCACCGAGATCCATGGCTCCCAGTCGGCCGTTGCCGATGGGGCATGCCTCGCGGAATGATTTTCCGGGCGTGTTGAACCACAACTCCGTGCATGGGTTGGGGGTGGCGGCCGCGGCAACACTTGAGAGCATTGCGGCAAGAACAAGCGTTGAGGGTGGCGGCATGCAGAGGCGTTCTAGGATAAATTTCCGGCTCAACGTGCGGAGTTGGCTTGGTTGTCGCGGTTGACCACACCGGTGCAAGTTCCGGTGCGGATGGAAGCGGCGCCGGTGAAGCGGTTGCCGGTGATGGTGAGTTCGCGGGTGCCCTTGGCATCGATGCCGGAGCCATCGAAAACGTTGTCGAGAATGCGGACGTTCTCGTGCACCGGCTGGTCCGGCGCGCGGGTCTGGGGATTGATGTCGAGGCCGCAGCCGATGAAGCGGTTGCCTCTAACCGTCAGGTCGCGGATCGGTCCGGATTCGAACCACCCGTTGGCGTCATCCTCGACTAACAGCCCCTGCATCGTGCAACGGTGGAAGGTGTTGTTTTCAACCAGCGCCTTGCCGCGAGTGGTGACGAGAAATCCGCGGCAAGAGGCCATTTCGACGTGGTTTCCGCGCGCAATGAAGTCCGGATACCATGAAATATTGTCGATCACATCATCCTGGCCGAACGCGGGCGCGGGTCCATCCAGGGTGAGCAGCCAGTCCTTGCCGGAGTTATCGCCCGGCTTCGGTTCGATGGAGATGACCTTGCGGCGTGGGTTGTTAGGAAGCTCGTTCAGATTCGCATGGCTGATGACGGCGATCTCGTCACCCGGCGCGAAAGCGGCGAAACCATAGGTCTGCGGCTGCATGAAACGCAGGTGGAGTTGATTGTCCGCCGTTTTCGCGATCACTCGCAGGTGAGTGCCATGGACGTTGATGGGATCGTCCTGAAGTCCCGAGAACTTGCCGTTCTCCACGAGGATGCGTCCACGGCAGCCGGAGAAATGCAGAGCATCCGCCCAGCAGGGACAGGTGCGGATGGTGTCCGACGGGGATACGAAGTCCACATGCTGAAAGCTGAGGTTTTCCGTGAACTGGCTGATGATGCCCATGTTGGTGAGCGCGTGGAAAGTACAGTCGCGGAAGGAGATGTTCTTGCTGCGGTCGTTCACACCGCCGGCGGAGTCGCGGAAGATGTGCCGGAACTGGAACTGGTGTCCGGTTTGAAGACGATAGCCGTCCTTGAAATCGAGACGGAATTTTCCTTCGTCCACGCGGGTGACGGATTGAGCGAAGCTGAAGGGATCCCAGTTCAGGCCGAGGCGCCAGCAACGACCTTCGGTGGGAATCGCCTGTTGGGCCATGATCGCGCCCGAGCCGAGGTCGCCGGTCCATGCGAACTTGCCGTCTTGGAACGAGTGGGTGGAGCCTTCGGCGATGCGGACGATTGAGTAACCCGGTGCGCTGTCTTCCACGCGGAATTCCGAAACGGTGGGGCGCTTGAGGTCGAAGGAGAGGCCGGTGTAGGTGATGTTTTCCGAGTGGCTGTTGATGAACTCGATCATGCGTCCGCCCATGAGAATCAGGCTGGGTTTGTCTCCTCCAGCGCCCTCGAAACGCAGGTTCCGGGAGTTCTCCACGAGGATGCCGATCGGTTTGGGGACTGTGGGTGCGTCGCAGGAGTTCGAGATGAACCACGGGCGTCTAACAGCCGACTCCACGGCGAACTCGTGGGTGCCGGGAAGGAAACGGATCACCGCCGGTTTGTCCGCAGTGGCATCCACGGCGGGTTTCAAGGAATAGGAATGAACGCCTGGAGCCACCAGCACCTTGTCGCCGGCTGTGAGGCGGAGGCCGTTGAGGCGGGCGAACGTTTTCCATGCGGCGGCCGGTGTCTTGCCATCGCGGGTGTCATCGCCCTTGGTGGGATCGATGTGATAGGTCACTCCGCCCGCGGAGGCAATCAGCGCGGATGTTTCAGGATAGGGTTGGAGATCCGCCGCCGTGGCTGTGGCCATGCCGAGGAAGGCGAGGAAACTGGTGAATCGCATGAATCAGTGAGCGGTTTGTTTTTCGAGCGCGCGGCGGTATCCGTTCACACTGTTCTCGATGTATTCGGAGCTGCTTTTCAGGTAATTGGGATCCTCCTTGGCCTGCTTGACGGCGAGGTCGCCGACTTCGACGGCTTTGGCGAGGTTGCCCTTGCCGGCATGAGCCGCGGCCAGGACGCTGAGCATGGATGGGTTTTTGTTAGAGGTCAGTTCGCAGGCTCGTTCTCCGACGGCGATCGCGAGATCCCAGTCCGGAGTTTTCGGTCCTGGCGGGTCGGTGAGATCGCGGCCGATCCGATAGAGACCGCTTGAGTCGTTCTTGAACTCGCCTTCCAACATCTTGCGGGCGAGTTGCCATGCAGCGGGTTGGTCATAGGCGCGCAGCAGGTTGTAGCGGGTGTAATTGCTGCGAGCTGCCAGTTCGGGGTGTTCCGCCACGAGTTTGTCGAGAGCGGCGACGGCCTCGGCGGGTTTGCCGGCCTTTTCGAGGTCGTTGACGGGCTGATAGAGCGCCCTCACGCGATCGCGCTCCTCGCGTTGCTTCTGCCGGAGCGCGGTTTCCTCGGCGACGGCCTTGGTGTCGAGTTTGCCCTGAATGGTATCCTCGAGGATCTTGTCGAGGCCCGCTGCCGGATTGCCGATCCATGCGATTTTTCCATCCTTGCCGATGACAAAGGCGGTGGGAATGCCAGGTTCTCCGGCGGCTTCCATCCAGCTCTTTGCGGTGGAGCCGTCATTGTCGTCGGCGGCGACCGAGTAATTCATCCGCTCGCCCATCGATTCCACGAACTTGCCGACCTTCTCGAGGCGTTTGGCGTGATCGGTTTTCTCGGCTTCCCAGATATTCATGCCGATGATGCGGGCCTTGCCTTCGTGTTTCTTGGCGAGTTCGCTGAGGTGGGGGATGTTCTTGATGCAGGGGCCGCACCAGGTGGCCCAGAACTCGACCACATAGACGAGCGAGGGATCGAACTTTTCCTCGGCCTGTCCTTTGAACCACTTGGCGGTCTTGAGCGGCGGCGCCGGATCGCCGACTTTCAGAGTGGGGGCTGCGGAAGCGGTGGACGCCAGGACCACAAGGGCGGCGGAAGCCAGAAATGTACGGATCATTGATGGATCGGGTTTGAGCACCCAACGGGTTTACGGGCGCTTGGCCTTGGAAAGCAAGACCTCCACTTCGTGAATCGAGTATCCCCAACCGGTCTTGGGCTTGGACATCGCGATGCGCACTTGGTGGGCCTTGGTGTCCGGGAAGGTGGCGCTGCCGCGGCCGGGTTTCGCTTCGCCGGTGAAGACGTCACGCCAATCCGATCCGTTTTCGGAAACCTGGATCGTGTAGCTGGTGGGAACCGCGGTTTCCCAAGTGATCGCCACCGTGTTGATGGCGGTGGTTTTGCCGAGATCGATCGTGACCGATTGATCGGCCGGGGTGGTGCCTGAGGACCAGCGGGTGGACGGGTTCTCGTCAGTTAGATTCGAGGGAACGAGGCCGTAGGCTGTGTCCGAGGCGGTGGCGCTCGCCTTGGCTCCGGCGGCGAGGTTGTCCGGAATGTCGAGTCCGGCGGCCCGGCCGATTTCCTTGGCGCTCAGCGCGCGGTTGACGACGCGGAGCTTGCGGACCTTGCCGATGAACGAATTGCCGGTCTGGCTGCCTATCCAGCGCAGCGGGCAGAGCATCTGGTTGTTGGATTCGAAGACCTTCTCGCCATTCAGATAGATCGAGTGGCTTCCCGCGGTGCCGACGACGCAGATCCGGCTCCAGGTTTTGGCTGGCAGGCATGTGCCGCTGAACTTGCTGACGTCGTGCGAGAGGTAGCCGCTGAACGGATCCTTGCCTTGGGGCGCACCGGCGAGACGCGTGGCGCCGAGACCCACGGTGTTGACTTTGCCACGGCGCTTGGTGCCGTCGGCGAACTCGGTGACGACCTCGGATGTGGATCCGGCTGAGGAACCGGCGCAGATTTCCGCGAGGTCCGAGGAGAGGATGACGCCTCGGTTGGCACCGGCCTTATCCGATGGCAGGACGTCGAAGGAAAGCGTCCACGGATATTCGAGATCACCGCGTTCGGACTTGGCGAAGGGCAGGGGAATCACGCTGTTGGCTTCGGCGAGCGTTTGTTCCTCCGGCAGGTCGAGGATCACGCCGTTGGCTTTTTCCGGAACGCGGTCGAGTACGGAAACACCGGGGATCGGAAGGGTGAGCTCGGTGCGTTTCACGAACGCGGCATAATCGGGCGAGCCCTTGGTTCCCCATAGTTTCTCGGCAAAGGCCTGCATGCCTGGCAGCGTGAGATCGGCGATCTCCTGGTGGGTGTAGCCGGTGGGGCCGAGGTCGCACCAGACGTGGAGTTTGCCACCTAACAACTTCGGCTCATCCTTGGTGGGATTCTTGCTGTTGTCACCGCTGACCATCCAGGGCTCCCATCCCTGATAGATTCCCTGGCGGCTGATGCCGTAGTAGTGGGCGCCCGGCACGATGTAGGTGCGGCCGTGGTTGGAGTTGATGATCGGGTGGCCCTTGGCGATCTGCCCCTTGGCGTCGTCGGTCTCCCACATGTCGATGATGACGGTGGGATCGATCTCGGTGGTCCCCTTCATGTGCTCGAAACCGGACCAGATGCGGCAGTTCTTGCCGCGCGAGCGGATGTGGGCGTTCATCGTGTTGATGAACTGGCGGAACGCCTCGTGGAGGTCGGGGCGGTCGCCGACGCGGTATTCGTCCGTGCCGATGTGGATGTCCGTCCCGTCGAACAAGGGGATCATTTCGTCTAACAATTTCTTCAGATTCTCGATGGTCTTCGGATTGGTGACATCGACGTAGTTCGGATAGTCCTTGAGCATGGTATCCGGCCAGTAGTTGGTGAAACAACGCGCGTGGCCCGGCATGTCGAACTCCGGTGTGATGGTGACGCCGCAGGATTTCGCGAAGTCCTGCAGCTCGCGGATGTCTTTCTTGCTGTAGGAGAAGTCTTTTGCCGCGAGTCCGGGAAACACGTCCGACTGGATGCGGAACGCGGCGTAGGAGCCGCCGAACGCCTCGTCGCTGAAATGCACGTGGAGTTCGTTCATCTTGTACCACGACATCATGCGGATGTAGTCCTTGAGCACCGGCAGCGGGAAGGGCTTGCGGCCGACGTCGAGCATCAACATGCGCTGCTTGTAGACGGGCCAATCGGTGACGACGCCTTTGGGAAGCTGGGGATTTTGTTTCGCGAGCTGGAGCAGCGTGCGCGTGCCGAAGATCAATCCCGCGTGGCTGGCCGAGCGGATGACGACCTTGTCGGAGATCTCCATCGTGTAGCCTTCGGGTTGCTTGGGATCCGCGCCTTCGTGGGTGAGCTGGACCACGATGGTGGAGGTAGCGTTTTTGCGCAGGCGTCCGAGTTCATCGGCCACTTGTTTGGCGAGCGAGTCATCCTCCGCGGTCTTTCCGAGGGACTGAACTTTGGCACCGGACAGGTCGAGTTCTCCACCGGCTGGCTGCCACGATTGAACGGCGGGGACCACTCCGGGCAATTCCGCGGCGCGGGAAGGGGTGAAGGTGCTGGATGTGATAGCGAAAACGAACCAGGCGATTCGGGTCTTGGTCATGAATATCAGGGGCTTAAAGACAAAAGGAACAGGGACAAAACGGTCGGTTTTGCCGAAATGTTTCGCCGGGTTGTCACTCGGGTAAAGATTCCGGAAAAAGTGTTCTCTTGAACATTCATTGAGGGGGGCTAGACTGGCCTCGTGCCTTCGCCGTCAATCGAGTCCCTGCGCCGTGAACTCCGGGAAAAATTCCCGCAGGCGCATGGATTCCGGGCGGATCCCGAGGCCCCGGAACTTCCGGCAAATCCGTTCTCCATGGAGGCATTTCCGGCGGGCGCGCTTTCGGAAATCGTCTGCGCCGGACGGGGACTGGGTTTGTGGGTGTCCGGCTTGTTGGGAAACCCGGAGCAAGCCAGCCCGCATCCGGAACTGATTCTCATCGATGGCTCGGATGGATTCGACCCGGCGTCATTCGATGGCAAGGCCTGCTCTCGCCTGCTGTGGGTGCGTTGTCGCAGCGCCGCGGAATCCCTCAAGGCCGCGGACCTGCTCGCGCGCGATGGCAACGTGCCTTTTCTCCTGCTCGATGCCTCGGGTCTCCCGCGCAAGGACCTGCAGGCCTGTCCGCCGTCCGCGTGGTGGAGATTGAAACACGTCGTCGAGGGCAATGGCAGCCGCCTCGTGGTGATGGCCGCGTTTCCCATCGTGCCCTGCGCCGCCCGCCGGCTGCGGCTTTCCGCGGATCTCACGCTGGCGGACTTTGATCTCACAAACGACGAAATCCGCCGCCGCCTCCGCGTGTCCACCGAGCGACTTCAACGCGTGAACTGAGCCATGTTCGCCGCGCTCCATGTTCCGGACTTTCCGGTCGCCGCCGCCTTGAGAAACCTCCGCGGCTTGGGGAATTCGCCTTGCGCGGTGCTGGCAGGTGACATGGATGACGAGTCGAAGGGCAAACTGCCGCTCGCTTCGATAAACCGCGCCGCACGCTTCGCCGGACTCCATCCGGGCTGGCCGCTCAACCGCGCCCTCGTCCGCTGTCCGGGCCTGCGTGTGCTGCCACGCGATGCGAAGGCGGAGGAGGATCTCACCGCGGAACTGGTCGCGCTTGGCGAGTCGCTCACGCCGGATCTGGAACTCACCGCGCCGGACATGGCGACGCTTGATCTATCAGGTTTGCGCTTCCCTCCCGAAGAACTCCTTTCCGCCGCCGTGCTGCCGGATGTGGAGCTGTGGGCTGCTCTTGCCGATACGCCCGATCTCGCGGGGCTGGCCGCCCGGCATGAAGCCAGTCACGGACGCCATGTCCGGTGCGGGGATCTCATTCATTCGCCGCTTTCCGCGCTTCGCTTGCTGGCTGCGGGCGATCCCGCGCTTGATTTGTTAGAGTCGTGGGGCTTGCGCGTGCTCGGTGGTTTCATGGCGCTGCCCCGCCAGGCGCTCATCGAGCGGCTTGGGGCGCAGGCCGGACGCTGGCACGACATCCTGCACGGCAAGACCTGCCGGCTGCTGCGTTTGCATCGTCCGCCGGAATCGCTGGCGCAGCGGCTCCACTTCGAGGACGCGCTGGTTTCGCTCGAACCGCTGGTGTTTTCCATCAAACGCCTGCTGCACACGCTCACCGGGCGTCTCGCGTCCCGCCACCTTGCGGCCTGCGAGCTGCAACTCCGGATGTTTCTCGAATCCGGTGGCGAGGTCATGCGCTCGATCCGTCTGCCCGAGCCGCGCAACACGATCGAAGGGATGTTAGGGCCGCTCCAGACGTGGCTGGACTCGCTGCGCCTCGAAGCTCCCGTGGCCGCATTGGAACTCGACGCCCGCGCCACCTTCGCCACCGCCGCGCAACGCGAGTGGTTCGGCCGCCAGTTGCCGCAACCGGAGCGCTGGGCGGAAACACTGGCCCGGCTGGAAGGTTTGTTAGGCCCGGGCCGAGTGGGCATGCCCGTGCCTCCGGAAACGCACCAACCGGACGCCTTCAGCCTCCGCCCTGCGATCGGCGAGGCGGTTTCCGCTCGATCCAACGATCCGCTTCCGGCCTGTCCGCTGCCGCTTCACCGCTACCGGCCGCCATTGGAGATCGCTGTGGCTCATGACGCCCATGGTCCTCATCCGCAACCGCTCGCGCTTCTCACTGGCCCCTATCCCGGCCAGGTCGCCGGCGCGCGCGGGCCTTATCCGTCGTCCGGACACTGGTGGGAACCCACCGCCGCATGGCAGCGGCTCGAATGGGACATCCAGATGGCGGATCAATCGCTGCTGCGGCTCGTCCTGCAGCCTCCGGACCGCTGGCAACTTGATGGGATTTATCGATGACGACAGGTGATGGAATGAAATCTACAACCCCGCTTTTAGTTCGCAGCACTCGCGGGAGAGGTGCATGTAGCGGCGCTCTGCGAGCGTCGAAGCCGATGAGGTGTCGTCGTCGGCATTCCTTTCGCTCCCGACGGTCGCAGACCGCCGCTACAAGTCGACTCATTGGCCTCCATCGGAAGGCTGTCCGATTCACATGGGAGGTGGACGAGTTTCCAATGTTTTTCTCCCCATGAAGACGGCCTTCTGCGAATTCCACGCGCGTTCGGCATTCTCCTTTCTCGAAGGTGCGAGTCAGCCGGAAATGATGATCCGTCGGGCGGCGGAGATCGGCTTGAACACCATCGCCATCACCGATCGCGATGGCTTCTACGGCTCGGCGCGCGCCCATCACGCGGCGATGGAATGTGGTGTGCGCGCGGTGGTCGGCGCGATGATCCGCCTGGATGGCGGGGCCGCGTTTCCCGTGCTCTGCGCGACTCGCGATGGATACCGCAGTCTCAGCCGCCAGCTTACCAGCGTGCATCTGGGTGAGCAAACAGGCAGTGACCTTTTTTCGAAGAGTCCGCATGAACGCGCGGACGATGCTCAAACGCTTCCGTTCATATCATCGTCGTTTCATTCACCGGACTTTTCGGAAAAAAGTCCCTGCCTTGTTTCCCTTGGGATGGGAAACGGAAATCTCATCGCTCTCACCGGTGACCGCGACGGACCGGTGTGCCAACCCTTGTTGCATGGCAGACGCGCGGAGGCTCTGCGCGCGGTGGAGGACTTGATCGCGTGTTACGGAAGAGGCAACGTTTACGTCGAACTTGTCCGCCACGGGCTGCGCGACGATCGTCGGTTGAACCGCCACCTGATGGATCTGGCGGAGAATTTGAAACTTCCGCTGCTGGCGAGCAACGCGCCCTTGTTCGCCACCCGCGGCGACCGCCGGCTTGGCGACGCCTTCACCTGCCTGCGCCACCACCAGCCGCTCGATCAAGCGGGTCGTTTGTTAGAGTCGAACGGCGAACGTCATTTGAAATCGCCCCGCGAGATGACGGAACTCTTCGCGGACGTGCCGGCGGCCGTGGGCAACACCGCGAGGCTCGCCGAGCGCATCGGATTCACGCTGGAGAATCTCGATTACCGGTTTCCGGATTTCCATGACGAACAGGGCAACCCGCTGTCGATTGAAACCCAAGCCATCCTGTTGAGGGATCTCACCGATGCCGGTGCGAAGCGACGTTATCCAAAGCTGACGGGAAAGATCCGCCACCAGATCGAGCACGAACTGGCGATGATCCAGCGGCTCGGTTTCCCCGGGTATTTCCTGATCGTGCACGACCTCGTCAAGTTCGCCCGCGGTCGCGGCATCCTCTGCCAGGGCAGGGGATCGGCGGCGAACTCAGTGGTGTGTTACGCCCTTGGAATCACAGCCGTGGACCCCATCGGGAACCAATTGCTTTTCGAGCGATTTCTATCAGAAAACTGCAAGAGCTGGCCGGACATCGATATCGACTTTCCCTCGGGCGAGCGGCGCGAGGAGGTGATCCAGTATCTGTTCCGCAAATACGGCGCGCGCAACGCGGCGATGACCGCCAACGTCATCACTTATCGGGCGAAGTCCGCGTTCCGCGAGATGAGCAAGGTGCTCGGCTTTCCTCCGTCGGTGGCGGATCGTTTCTCGAATAGTCCCGGAGCCTATCACGGCGAGGGCGAGGCGCGCGCGGACATGAGCCGCCGCGAGGAGTTTGATGACCGTGTTTCCAGCATCCTGCCGCCCTCTCATCCGCGTTTGCCCGCGCTGCGCCACCTGTATGAGGCGGTGCTCGGCATGCCGCGCCACCTCGGCCAGCACTCGGGCGGCATGATCATCTGCGACCACGGACTGGACGCGGTGGTGCCGCTGCAACCGGCCACCATGCCGGGCCGCACGGTGGTGCAATGGGACAAGGACGATTGCGAGGACATGGGCATCGTGAAAATCGATTTGTTAGGACTCGGCATGCTCGCCGCCATGGAAAACATGCTGGAGATCCGCAAACGTCGTGGCGATCCGGTGGACCTCGCCGCCATTCCGATGGACGATCCCGCGGTGTTCGAGATGTTGGGAAAGGCGGACACCATCGGCACCTTCCAGGTGGAAAGCCGCGCGCAGATGGCCACGTTGCCGATCATGAAGCCGGTGAAATTCTACGATCTTGTCATCGAGGTGGCCATCATCCGTCCCGGACCGATTGTCGGCGATCTGGTTCATCCCTATCTGAACCGCCGTTGTGGCCGCGAACTTCCGGATTACATTCATCCGGATTGCAAGCAGATCCTCGAGCGCACGCTCGGTGTACCCTTGTTCCAGGAGCAGATGCTTCGCATGGCCATGGTCGTCGCCGGATTCAGCGGGGCCGAGGCGGACGAACTGCGGCGCGCGATGTCTTTCAAGCGCAGTGAGGAGCGCATGGCACGCGTGACGGCGAAGCTGCGTCAGCGCATGGAGGAACGCGGCGTCGGATCGGAGGTCCAGAACAAGCTGGTCGATGCCATCAAATCCTTCGCGCTCTACGGGTTTCCCGAAAGCCACGCGATTTCCTTCGCATTGATCGCCTATGCGAGCTGCTGGCTCAAGGCGCATCATCCGGCGGAGTTCTGTGCCGGCTTGCTCAACCACCAGCCCATGGGTTTCTACTCGGTGAACACGCTCATCCAGGATGCCAAGCGCCGCGGTGTGCGCGTGCTGCCGGTTTCCTGCGTGGCGAGCGGCGCTCTAACAGACGTGGAGCGTGATCTCGTCATCCGTCTCGGTCTCAACCGGATCAAGGGTCTGTCCTCCATCACCGCCGGGCGCATCGTGGACGAACGGGAACGCCGCCCCTTCGATTCGCTGGAGGACTTCCTGCGGCGCGTGAAACCCGGCGTGAAGGAGAAACGACTGCTCGCCCAGGCCGGCGCGCTCAACGAGTTGGAGCAGGTGGACCACCGTCGCCACGCGCAGTGGCGGGTGGAACTGCCTCTCCATGATGATTTGTTAGATGCCGCGGCGGAGGAGAATGGATCGTGCGATGACGTGTTGGCGCCGATGACCCTCACCGAGCGCATGACCGCGGATCTCCAGACTCAAGGTGCGACCACGGGGCCGCATCCGATGAAATTGTGGCGCGAACGCAGCGGAAAGGCGGGGATACTCCGCACTCGCGATCTTCACGCCCTGCCTCACGGGATTCCGGTGACCGTGGCCGGCATGGTGATTTGCCGACAGCGGCCTGGCACGGCGAAAGGCCATTGTTTCATCTCGCTGGAGGATGAGACGGGTATTGGAAATCTCTTCGTCAACCGCGAGACCTTCCAACGTCTGCGCCTCGTCATTACCAGTGAGCCCTTTCTTCTCGCCCATGGCATCATCCAAATCTCGGAAGGAAACCAGCCCACCGTGTTCGTCCACGAGATCGAGTCGCTGCCGGACGCCGAGGCGGAACACGGCGTGCGGTCCCATGATTTCCATTGAGAGGAATCAATCATGGGGCGGCGAAACGTGTGATGCGATTGGAACGAATGTAGCGTCGGCCTATGTCCGTCGGGCCAATGAGATGAGCCTTCGCGCCGCTTCATGAGCCCGACATTCATAGAGTGCCGCTACAATCCATTCATTGGCAGCGGCAGAGCCCCCGACGAATCCGTTTGAATCCACCCGAGAAACCGCCACGCTGCGCCCATGTTCAAACGCTTCTGGTGGATCTTCGTGGTGATGCTCCCGGTGGGGGCCTTGTTAGGCTTGCTGGCCGCGGCGGTGGTCACCTACGTGATGCCGAAGAAATATGAGAGCATCGCGGTGCTGCAAATTCCGGCGAATCCGGACTCATCGCCGGTGGACATGGCGGCGGAGGTGGCGCTGGTCGAACGGAGTTCTTCATTGGAGGGGACGGTCGATGCTCTCGATCTAACCAGCCGGTGGAGCCTGCCGAAACACGAAGCGGTGAACGTTCTCAAACGCTCCCTGACGGTTACCCGAGCGGATGGAGAGAAACGAATCGCCATCCGGGCCGAGCACACCAGCCGTGAGGATGCCCGGGACATCGCGGCTGAGGTGATGTCGATCTATCAGAAATCGAGGTCCGAGGCGGCACTGCACGCCAAGGAGCAGGCGATCGGAATGGCGGGCAAGGAAATACTCGACCTGCAGGCGGCCGTGGAGCAGGGCAAGGAGTCGCTGAAGGGATACGTGGGCGGGCTCGGCAAGGGCGGGCAGGATATCTCCGAAGTCAAAAGCAGGCTCGATGCCGATCAGAAGCTGCTCGACGAGATGATGAAAAAGCGCGTTGAACTCGCGGCGATGCTGACGCCCGAGGTGGCGGTCGTGGAGCCACCGGAGATTTCCAACATCCCGTGCTCGCCCCAAGTGACTCAGAATCTGGTTATGGGAACCGCCGCCGGAGCATTGGCCTCGATCTTGTTCGCGGCGATGTTGATTCCGTTGTTGGGAAGGAAATGAACACGGACCCCAACACCACTGTGGTGCGTTGCGCGGATGAAATGCGACGGATCTATTGGTCCGGAATGGGGTGGAAAACTCTATGGAGCTGCCTCATATGGGCGGTAGGTTCTGGTGCTGGTTGGTTGGTTCACTCCGAATGGCCGAAGGTGATCGGGCTGCTGGTAATATTGGTTGTGATCGTAGTGCCCCAGATCATTCGAATTCATCGCGGATACACCGATTTGCGTTGCCCGTCTTGTGGTCATGGAGTCGGTGGCTACGATTCCGGAGGCCCGAGAATTCATCTGGTGTGCAAACACTGTGGAACGCGAACGCCCACCGATTGCGCGATTCATTGGGCTGGTGGGCCTCCGAGCAAGGTGGGGTGAATCTCACATGTCGGAAATCGGGTGAAAACGCGAAGATTCCGGAATGTCCCACGCCAACGGCGTGAACGGTGGAAGCGAAGGGTTGAGGACGAATGTCCGAAACCCTGGAAACGTGTCCGACGAAAATCGCGCCCCAACGGGGTGCACGGAGGCTTTTGAGTGGGCATGAGATGCGGCATTCCGTGCGCCCCTTCAGGGCGCGATGTGTCACTCGTCAAAGACCAGGGTTCCCGCTGGTCACCCTTCGCCATCGCCGTGAGTCCCGTTGGGACTTTTGGATGAACTAACGAAATCACGCCGGCTGCTGCTGCGAGATGCAGTGCAGCGTGCCGCCTTCCTCGACGAGGTCGAGGCAATCGATGCCGGTGATTTCCCTATCAGGAAACATCTCTCGGATCATGCCGAGCGCGCGGTCGTCGTTGCGGGCCTGGCGGAAGGTGGGCACAAGGACGCCGCCATTGACGATGAGGAAATTTACATAGGACGCCGGCAGCACGGGCAGACGCCAACCGGGGACTTCGCAGGCCTCGGGGAGCGGAATTTCCACGACGTCAAAGGCCCGTTTGTTAGGACCCTGGAAGGAACGGAGGCGGGCGAGGTTGTCGTCCAGCACACGTTTGTTAGGCGAGGCGGAGTCGCGCTCGACGCAGGCGAGTATCGTCTGCGGATCGGTGAAACGGGCGAGATCGTCGATGTGGCCGTCGGTGTCGTCGCCCTCGATGCCTTGTTTGAGCCAGAGGATATCGGAAACCCCGAGTCCGTCGCGGAGTTTTTGTTCGATCTCCTCGCGCGCGAGCCGCGGATTTCTGTTAGGATTGAGCAGCACGGCCTCGGTGGTGAGGAGTTGGCCCGCGCCGTTGATCTCGATGCCGCCGCCTTCGAGGATCATGCCGCCGTCGAACACGCATTTGCCGAGCGAGGCCGCGATTTTGCCGGGAATCGCATCGTCCAGATCCCATGGCGGGAATTTTCCGCCCCAGGCGTTGAAGCCCCAATTGGTGATGGCGGTTTCGCCGGTTCCGCCATGTTTCACGAAGATCGGCCCATGGTCGCGGCACCAAACGTCGTTGTGCGGGTGGTCGAAGAGTTGGACCCGCTCGGGCACGGCCTTGGCCTTGTTGCAGGCGGCGGCGATGGCGGCGTGGTCGACTCCGGGAGCGTTGATCCGGACCGGTTCGTGGCGTGAGATGGCGGCGGCGATCTCGGCAAACTTCGCCCAGATCAGATCCCGCTTCGCACCGCCCCAGTGGCGGGGATCGTCGACAGGCCATGAAAGCCACACCGCTTCCTGTGGCGTCCATTCGGGGGGCATCGAAAAACCTGCGGCGGCGGGCGTCATGCCGGGACGATTGATGGATCAGCCGGGTGAGGGAAGGAAGAAAACCGCCTTCGCTGCGCGAGCATCCGTCATTTCCTCCAGCGTCGGAGGATCGTTGCTAACAGATCCATCACGCCCGCGCTCGGCAGGGTGGGATCGACGTAGGCGTGCAGGACGTGAAAGAGGAAATAGTAGAAACGGCAGCTCGCCCAAATGCAGACGAGCAGCAGCAGCGCGCGGATCCCAATGGCTTGGTCGCCCGCGAAGACCAATGGAATTCCCGAAAGCGGAACCAACAGCGCGAAAAGCAGTCCTTTGACCACGATCCAGCGCTTTGACGTGAGATCCGGTCCCATGGGCTTTGCGACGCCGGAGGTTTCAGTGGCCTTTGTTCGCGTCCACGCTGATCGAGCCTTCGACACCGCTGAGCTTGCGCCAGCCGAATCCGTAGGCGGCGATCACCAGGAAGCAGAGCATGGGGACCCAGAAGCTAACGGACATGTTATAGACGTCCCCAAGGTGACCCATGATCTTGGGCATCAGCGCGCCGCCGGTGATGGACATGACGATGAAGGCCGAGGCCTTTTTCTTCGATTGGGTTCCGAGCCCGAAGATGCCCAGGGAGAAGATCGTGGGGAACATCACCGACATGAAGAAGAAGCTCAAGAGGACGGCGAAAACCGAGATCCAGCCGAGTTTCATGATCACCACCCCGCACAGCAGGACGTTGATCAGCGCGTAGGCTCCGAGCACCTGATGCGCCGGCTTGCGATTGATGATGGCGGAGCCGACAAAACGCCCCACGCAGAACAAGACGAATCCGACGCTGCCGAGGATGTGGGTCGCGCCTTTTTCGTTCACGTGATACAATCCGTCGCGCAGCACGGCGTTGCCGCCAATGAGCCAGCCATCGGCGGTGGCCTTGGTGACGGCCGGCATTTCCGAAATCACATAGTTGATGAAGAAACTGAAGATGCCTGCCTGGGCCGCGACGTAGCAGAACTGGCAAATGGTGGCGGACGAAAAGTGGGGATGAGCCCAGATGCTGTGGGAGGTGATCTTCCGGGCGGTGGGGATCAGAGAGGCGGCGGCGATCAGGATGGGAATTCCCACCAACCACGGAACGAGCGCCTGGGTTTTTTCCGGACTCACGTTGCAGGCCGGCAGGATCAACTCGAGGATCATGTAGGTGGCGAAACCGATGATGCAGACATTGAGGCACATCAGGAGGAACACGCTCAACCTACCGCAGTTCATCTCCTGATTGCCGGAGCCACTGCCTGAGCCGTTATCATCGGTGTGGAAGGTGTCCTCACTGCGAATTTCCGGAACGTCCGCAAAGTAAAAGATGACCGCGAGGACGAGCACGAAGATGGCGATGCCCAAGTAAGGGATGTAGAGCTGCCCGTGGGCCACCTCCACTCCCGCTTCGGAATAAAAATAGGCTCCGCCGACATAGGGCCCGACGATCCAGCCCACTCCATTGAACGATTGGGCGAGATTGATTCGAGTGGTGCCGCGCTCTGTAGGGCCGAGCAGCGTGGCGTAGGGGTTAGCGACGGTTTCGAGCACCGTCAGTCCCATCGCGATCAGGCAGACGCCGAGCAAGAAGGCCCAGAATTGGGCAATGTGGGTGGCCGGCATGAACCAAAATCCACCGGCGGAAACGAAGATCAGCCCGAAAATGATCCCCCAGCGGTAACCCAAGCGGCGGGTGAGCATTCCGGCCGGCAAGGCCATGATGGTGTAGCCCATGTAGTGTGCGAATTGGACCCACGCGGACTGGGCCTTGGTGAGATGGAGCTGATCTTGGAAGTGCTTGTCCATCACGTCGATCATGCTGTTGCAAAAACCCCACAGCATGAACAAGGAGCTGACGAGGAAGAACGTGACGGCGTAGTTTTTGCCGTTGGGACCAGTGAAGATGCCGGGTTTGTTCATGATGGGTTGGGTTGAAATCGAGACCGCTTCGAGCTGAGCCGAAGTTGGGATGGAGCCGCGGGTTTGTTCAAAAATATCTATGCCTGGGTTAAATCTGCAATCCGGTTGAATGACCGGAATGCTTTCCCAAGCAGGTTTTACGCTGAACCGTTGAATGCCAAGACGGTCGAAGCTTGTCAAACCAAGATGCAAGATCCGGCAGTCGAGGACTCGTCCGATACGGATTTGTGCCCGGGTTCTTTCCGGGCGGCTACCGGAAAATGCTTGTCGCCACCCGAATCCGCGGATTTAAGTGGAAACCTATCCCACCCCCCTAACTGTTATGCTCAAGGAATTCAAGGAGTTCGCTCTCAAAGGCAATCTGGTCGATATGGCGGTGGCCTTTGTCATGGGGGCCGCGTTCACGAAATTGTCCACCTCATTCATCGAGGGTCTCATCATGCCCATGGTCGGCATGTTGTCCGGCGGCATGGACTTCACCAACAAGTTCGTTCCGCTTTCCGATAAAGTGACCGCCACCAGTTTGGTGGAGGCGAAGAAACAGGGGGCCGTCCTCGCCTACGGTGATTTCATTACCGTGGCGATCAACTTTGTCATCGTGGCCTTTGTCATGTTCCTCGTGGTCAAGGCGATCAACAAGGCGAAAGCCCTGACTGAGAAGCCCGCCGCGCCGGCCGGTCCGCCGGAGCCGACGGCCGAGGAGAAACTTCTCACCGAGATCCGCGACTTGTTGAAACAGAAGAACTGAGAGATTTCCGGAGGGCTATTTCCAGCCGTCACATGAAGCCCAAAAATCCATGTCTTGCTGCCTTTTTCCTCTCGTCAGATGGGCGGCCCAATCCTAGCATTCTTGTGGAAAATAATCGGACGACTGCGAAAAGTTGGCACGTCCGATGCTAGCCATTAATCACCCATCATCACCAATCACTGAACCATGAAAAAAATCGAAGCGATTATCAAACCGTTCAAACTTGAAGAAGTCAAGGAGGCCCTCGCCGAGGTGGGTGTGCAAGGAATGACTGTGACTGAAGTCAAGGGATTCGGCCGTCAGAAGGGCCACACGGAAATCTACCGTGGCTCTGAATACACCGTGGATTTCCTTCCAAAAGTGAAGATCGAAATCGTGGTAGACGACGGTCAGGCCGAAAACGTGGCGGGCGTGATCGTCAAGAGCGCGAACACTGGCAAGATTGGTGACGGCAAAGTTTTCATTTCCTCCGTGGAACAAGCCATCCGCATCCGGACCGGTGAGACCGGTTCCTCGGCGGTGGCGGTGAACTGATCTCACTCTCCAAAAACATCTCAACCAGCGGTTCCGGAATCGGGATCGCTGGTTTTTTTGTGGGCGGGAACGGCGATCTTTCGTGCCGCCACTCCGGATCATCGGGTGGAACTCCTCCAATCGAGAAACGCGTGTCCAAGCCGCGTTGCAACGTCGCTTGGAGTCAGTGATTCCTCGGAAGCCTCCTCTTGGGCGAGTGCGATCTCAGCGGCCCGGCCACAGAGCCAAGCACCGAGCGCGGCGGCTTCATGGGTGGGGTGCCCGATGGCGAGCAAGGCACCGATCACCCCCGAGAGAAGATCGCCCTGTCCGCCGGTGGCCATTCCGGGACTGCCTGTGCTGTTGATCCAGAGTGGAAAGTCCGTGCGGGAGATGAGGGTCCGGGCCCCCTTGAGGAGAAGGATGGCGGGACAGCGTGCGGCAAACTCTCGCGCGGCGGTTTCGCGTGGCAGGTCGGCCAGATCCGGGGCGAGTCGCCGGAATTCACCGGGGTGGGGCGTGAGCAGGTGATTGGCCCGGAAAACGTCCAAGGCTCCAGGTTTGGCGGCGAGATTCAATGCATCGGCATCGATCACCATTGGCACGCGACAATCGCGAATGAAATCCAGCAGGGCGGATTCCTCGGACGGGCGGATTTCCCCGAGGCCGCAGCCGATCACCCACGAGTCGAAGTCGCCGCTGGGGATTTTGGAGAATGATTCGAGTCCGCGGACGATGATCTCCGGAGGGCATTTGCTTGAAACCAAAGCGGCAACCTTTTCGGGTACCATCAAAGTGATCAATCCCACTCCGGCGCGGAGGGCTCCGGTGGCCGCCAGTACCGCCGCTCCGGTGTAGGCTTCCGAACCCGCCAGAATGCCGACTTTACCGGCACGGCCTTTGTGGAAATCGAAAGGGCGGGGGGATTTCCCGAAATCCAGGGTTTGAGGGGCGATCAACTCCCAATCGTTCGTTTCCGAAGAGGTCAGGGGCTCGACGGATACGAGCCCCAAGGCCCCGGTGGCATCCGCGGCGTGGCCGGAAAGCAGGCCTCGTTTGGGGTTGGCGATCATGAAAGTCACGTCGGCGGTGACGGAGTTTTCGAAACTGACACCGGAATCCGCATCGACGCCTGAGGGGAGATCCACCGCCGCGATCCGTGCTCCGGCATGCTGCCGCAGCCAAGCCATTTCTCCGGCCAAAGTTGTGAGGGGTTCACGCAGGGAACCTTGAGCACCGCTGCCGAGCAAACCGTCCAGAAGAATCAAGGGACTCGGGAGATCCCGCCAGGACGGCATCTTATCCAATGACTTTTCAAGTCCGAGCTCCCTCCACTTTTTCCGGACCAAAGGCGCGCATGATTCCAAAGGAAATCCCAAGCGCGCTTCAATACTCCATTGAAACTCATCCCTCAGCACACGCAGGGCGACGAGTGTGTCTCCGGCATTGTGGCCTTTTCCCAAGTAGCCGATCGCCGAGCCGGGGCGGGGGAAAAAACGACCGATCGCGCGCCCAAGCCGCTCACCCGCGAGATCCAGCAAGGTTTCCTCGGTCCATCCGGCGGCGATGGCGCGCGCTTCCGCGTCCAGCATGCCTGCGATCGTGACCGCGCCCATGGCGGCACTCTATCAGGTTTCCCGCGCGGTCAATAGCGGGAAAATCACCAGCTCCGGCGATAGCGCTGGATGCCGTCGGTAATGCCGCGGGCAATGGATTCGCGGAAGTAGGCGGACTTCATCCGGTTGCGCTCCGTTTCGTTGCTGACAAATCCACCTTCCACCAGAATGGCGGGCAGGGCGGAATTCCGGATCACGTAGAAACGGGCGAACTTCGCGTTGCGGTCGACGGTGTGGGTTTCACGGACCAGGCTGCTCTGCACAAGTTGGGCGAGACGCTGGCCTTCCGCGTTGTAATAGAAGGTTTCAAGACCGCTGACGTTTTCCTTCCACGTGTAGTTGTAGTGGATGCTGACGAAGATCGCGTTGCGGTTGCTGTTTCCGATGGCCACCCGCTGGGGGAGGGTGATGAAGTAATCGCTGCGGCGCGTCAGCACGGTCTGATAGCCGAGGCGTTTGAGGTTGTTCTCGAGGCGCATCGCGGTGTCCAGCGCGAGGTGCTTTTCGTAAACCTTGCCCCACTGGCCGCCGTTGTCCTGACCGCCATGGCCCGGGTCGATCACCACGGTCCGGAAGTTCGCGGCTTGCGCGGAGCCGCCGATTGCAACCGCGGCACAAAGAGAGATGAGTCGAAGAATGGCTTTCATCGATTTATAAGGGATGGAAAACTGTAAGGAATAGTTAATAAATTTTAAAAATTGTAAAGATCAATCGACTGCGAGGCCGATTTTTTCCCGCATCCGCTGCGGTTCAATAGGTGATCGCGGGACGTTCCGACGCCTTGCGCGTCTTGGCCTTCGCATCCGCGGCGGCCTTGGCATCGTAGGGGATGCTGTTGGCCACTTTCACGGTGCCGTCGCCGAAAGTGAGAAGCTGGGGCTCACCCACCGGCGGGCGCTGGTGGATTTGGCGTTCGATGATTTTGCCATCGGTGTTGATCGCGCAATGAACCCACATGGCGGGGGTGGCGAGATAGAGAACGTGCATGCGTTGCTGGCGGTCCACGGTGATCCGCGGTTGGTGGATCATCAACGCGTCGCCAAGAGGAAAGGTGGTGATCAATTGGCCGGTGGTGCCGTCCGCGATTTGGGTGTAAAGTCGGGTTTTCGAGTCTCCGGAGAAGAACACGAGTCGGTATTCCCGGGTGCGGTTTCCGCCGACGGTGACTCCGACCTTCTGGTTCCAATACAGCCGTCCCGAGCTTTGGTTGAAGAAGACTTTGTTGGTGCTGGTGCCGTTATTGTCGCCCGGGCTGTTGATGACGGCGCAGGCGTTGAAATTTCCCGACTGGCTGAGCATGAAATTCTGCGAAAGGTCCACCTCGCGTGCGAGGGTTTGGCCCGCCTTGATCTTCATGGCACCGAAATTTCCCTTACCCTTGGGGTTCACCGGATTTCCGGAGGAGTTTTTCACGATGAATTCGAGCCACGGGAAACGGCCGTCGTTCTGGAATACCAGATCGTGACCGGAGTAGTTCGTAATGGTGACCACCGCCATGATGGGCTCGCCAGTGAGGTGTTCGGTCTTGGCGAGTGCGAGACTGGCCGAGATCTGGGCTTGACTGAGGCCGGCGCTGAAAGTCAACGCGGCGAGGGTTTTCAGGCACCTTTGGAACATGAGGCCGCAGAACTAGCCCACGGGACCGGGGCCGTCAATCTAACCTCGGGATTTCCTCGGACTCACCCCATCTGGCACTGATTTTCACCTAGCCGCAAAGAGGTGCAAAAAATTCGCAAGAATCCGATCTGTCCGGCGCATTGAACCCGCCTGAAGCGATGGGTGGGCCTCCTACGAAAGGTATTCCGGGCATCAGATTTCGGACGGCTCGGCCCATCCATTTTTACGATCTTCATTCGCCTTTTTGCGGTGGGAGATCCCGCAAGGATCTCAAAATGAGGCGGCCCTTGGGATTTCCTCTCGCCACCGGGCTTGGCAAGCCGTCGGGATTTCCTTAAACCGGATCCATGAATCGCAGGAAATTCATCCAAACCACCGCCGCTACCTCGCTCGCACTCAGCCAGTCCAGCCCTCTCATGGCGGCCCTCGCGGCGGACGACACTTACCGGAAGAACATCGGCATCCAGCTTTACACCCTGCGGGACGCCATTTCCAAGGATCCGGTCGGCACCCTGAAACAGGTGGCCGCCGCGGGTTACAAGCAGGTCGAACCTTATGGTTTCCCCGACGCCGAACCGATGATCAAGGCCGCCAAGGACGCCGGACTGGCCATCCGTTCCTCGCACTTCCAATGGGATGCCGTGGTCAACCCGAAGGACGATGCGATGTCGGACTTCTCCAAGATTCTCGACAAGGCCCATGAAGCCGGCCTCAGCCACCTCGTCATTCCTTACCTCCAGGACGGCAACCGCAAGACGCTCGACGACTACAAGAAAGTGGCCGCAAACGCCAACAAGGCCGCCGCTCTCGCGAAAAAGGCCGGCATCCAGCTCGCTTACCACAACCACAACTTCGAGTTTGGGCCCAAGGAGGGTGGCAAATGCGGCTACGACATTTTCATCGAGGAGTTCTCGCAGGACATGAAATTCGAGATCGACGTGTTCTGGGTGAAGGTCGGCGGCGGCGACCCCGTCGCGCTCATCAGCAAGCTCAAGGGCCGGGTTTCGCAACTCCATCTCAAGGACCTCAAGGACGGAGTCCAGACTCCCAATTTCGGTTCGCCTGTTCCCAACGACGCCTTCCAAGCGCTCGGCGAGGGGATCATTCCGATGGAGCCCATCCTCGCCGCGGCCAAGGCCGCCGGTGTCACGCATTGCCACGTCGAGCAGGACCAATCGCCGGACCCCATCGCCAGCATCGGTCGCAGCGTGAAATACCTGAACAAGCTGTGATCCGGTGAGGGAACTGTGAGCGCGCGGTGAATTCTCCGTGAACGGTTGGAAAGCTCTCGACGCGGCATTCGTCGGGAGTTCATCACGGCGGCATGTCGATTTCCCGCCGATGGTCTGACCGCGCGTGTGTGTTCGGAGCCGTGCTTCTGATAGGAGCATGGTGGTGCCCGGTCCATGCCAGATCCGTGAAAGCGGCGCTGGTGATCGGCGCGATCCTGCTTTGGTGGGGAATCTGGCGTCTTCTATCAGGAAAGCGCGTGTTGAGAATCGGATGGCTGGCGCTTCCGTTGTTAGGCTGTATTCCGTTTCTCCTTCCCGGAAGACCGCTCGATGCGGCCGCGCTGCGCGAAGACTACGTGAAACGCCTGAAGGGTTTCGATGGCACGACCTATGTTTGGGGCGGCGAGTCATCGAGGGGCATCGATTGCTCTGGCCTTCCCCGCCGGGCCTTGCGCGACGCCTTGTGGGACCAAGGCTGCCGGACCTTGAACGGCCGGGCTTTCCGTGCTTGGCTCGGGGAATGGTGTTTTGATTCCAGCGCCTTGGCGATGCGGAACGAATACCGTGGGCGCACCCGTTCGCTGAACGCCTCCGGACCGCTTTGGGACCTTTACAAAAACGCCCCACTTCCCGGTGATCTCGCCGTCCGTGAGGATGGCCGTCATGTCATTGCCTATCTGGGAAACCGCGAGTGGATCGAGGCCGATCCCTCGCTCGCCAAGGTGCATTGCTGGATTAGCGTCCCGAAGGACGGGGGATGGTATGACGGCTTGTCGCTCTACCGGTGGACCTTGCTTGAGTAAAGAGATCTAAGAGCGTGTCTGAAAATTGGAGAGGCAGGGACCTTTTTCCGAAAGGTCCGAGCGGATGAGTAGCCGATGAAATGGCGCTTTCGTACTTTCCCATCGTCACCCCATCCGCCGGACGCGTCGGAAACGCGTCCCTGCCATTTTTAAGACAAGCTCTAATCAACCGCCATCCCCATCCAGGCACTGAGGTTGTAGTAGTTCGTGACGCGGGCGATCTTTCCGTCACGGATCTCGAAAAACGCACCCACGCGAAGGTGATAAGTCTGGCCCTTGGCTTCGGGCAGGCCTTCGTCCGTGCGCAGATATTCGCCGCGGATGAAAAACTCGGCGGCCGCGCGGTCCGCGGCGTCGCTGGAGAAAACCACGAGGTTCTCGACTTGTTCGCGGTAGCAACGGTCCATGCGACCTAGAAACGCGCGAAACGCCTCCTTGCCGGTTTCTATTCCGCCTTCATTGATTTCATGAATCACGTCATTCGTCAGAAGTGCCAGCAAGGCCTCGCGATCACCGGAATTGAAGATTTCGTAGTAGTGGCGGATCAGGGAACTCATGGCGGATTCATGGTCCGGGCGATCGGAGCGCATCAAGCCGAATCATTCGGCATCGTCTATCAGAAGTGGTTTCGCATTCACTCGCGAGGGATTGGTTTCATCGGTCGCCGCGCGGCTGGCCGCGAGCGCAGCCATGTCCAAGTTTACCGAAAGGCGATGAAACCCGCTGTCCAAACAATCCCCGACGATCATCCGTTCGGTGTTTCCAAACGCCGCCTGCGAGGGTGAGTAAACGGCCAGGCGTCCGATGTTCACGTCGATCAAATCCGATTCAGCGACCCCGGTAAGCTGGCTCACTCCGACAAAACACCCGAGTTCCACCGCCCTCGCACTCGCGCAGCGGTGCACGCGCTCCACGCCGAAGACACTCTCCGTCGCGCTTGGAACGAGCAGGAGATCCACTCCCTTCCCGCGGAGCGCGGCGGCTAATTCCGGGATCTCGATGTCCAGGCACACCACGACGGCGACACGATGACCTTTGAAATTCCAGATGCGAACCCGGTCTCCGCCGTGAAACGCGTTTTCCCACGGCGTGAGGTGGATCTTGTCCTGATGGAGCAAGCGTCCCTCGCTGAGGATCGGAGCGCGGTTCCGAAGCTTGCCGGCTTCGTCGATGAAAGGAGCCGTTCCGAGCACCGCCGCTTTGTCGGGGCGGTTTAATTTTTCTAACAACGATGGCAGCAATTCTTCCCAGAACAATCTTGCGACTCCTTCCGTGCCCGTGGCGAAGTGCTCCAAGGCCATCCAACTGAATTCGGGAAACACCACGATATCGGCTCCTTCATCCCAGGAGGAGATCACGCGGCCCTCCACCGCCGCCACACATTCGCCGGCGTCCGCCATCGCTGCGCCGGGATCGAAGGTCCACAAGTCGAGTCTCATGCGTTCCATGGATGCGTCCAGAAGGTGAGGGTTTTTGGTGATTCCTGTTCCTCACCGATCTCCTTCCAGGTGAAGGACGTCTTGAGATCCGGCCGTTTCTGATAGCCACGGCTCTCCCAAAACGAATCGAGCGGCCGGTAACCTGCCGGGCGCAGCGGGTGATTGGAAGGCCGGTCCACCGCGCAGAACGTGGTCATCCCATAGCCGAGGCTCCGGGCGTGGGTCTCGCGCAGGTCGAAAAACAACTTGCCGAGGCCTTTGCCGCGCCATTCGGGCAACAGGATGCTCTCGCCGAAATAAAACACGCGGTTCACATCCATGCCCGCGTTGAGAAAAGGCTCCTGAAACTCCGGGCCTTCCTCGGACATCGGCAGGCCGGTGGTGGCGCCGATCGCATTTCCCGCATCGTCGGTAACGATCACCACCAGGCTGTCGCGCGTGTTCTGATAGATCTTCAGGTAGTCGCGTTCGTACTCCAGCGATCCCTCGTAAAGGTAGGGGTAGTCGCGGAACACGCGGATCCGCAGCCCGCCGAGCGCGTCCAGCCATGGAGCCAGTGCCTCGCCTTTCAATTCGTGGATATGCCAGTTGCCGCTCATCATTTGTCGGGAGTGATCCTTACTCCGGATCATGCCCTCCGCCAAGGACGGGAACAGATCATTACAAATTTCACCCGAATTACCCATGGACCGGCGGGTCGGTGTTGTCATTCTAACGGCATGCGCTACGTATTGAAACAACGGTTCTGGTCCTTCGGAGATGACTTCACGATCCGTGACGACGGGGGGAACGATTGTTTTGTGGTGGATGGCCGTGTTTTCAGCCTTGGGGACAAACTCTCGCTGCTGGATATGGATGGCAATCCGCTCGCCTCCATTCGTGAACGCCTGTTGAGTTGGGGGCCGACCTATGAAATCGAACTGTCCGGAGGGCAAATGGCCATTCTCAAAAAAGAGCTCTTCACCTTGTTCTCGTGTAAGTTCGAAATCGATGGACCGGGCGCGAACGATTTCGAGGCCAACGGTGATTTTTTCGACCACGAGTACGAGATCCGCGGAAGAAACGGAACCGCCGCGTCCATTTCAAAACAATGGCTGTCGTGGTCGGACACTTATGGCATTGAAATCGACGATGCCGAAGATGCCGTGTTGCTGCTTGCGGCGGCTGTGGTCATCGATCTGATCTGCCACGCCGACAAGAAGAATTGATGCCCCGACATTTCTGTTGGTGATCGTTACATGGATTGTCGCCACGGAGGGAATGGCTTGCCTGAGGGGAACGGGCGGCATACCACGTCGCGTATGAGCGACATTACCTGCCCCCTTTGCGAGATGACCGAGGTGATCTCCCACGACGGTCTCCACGAATGCGTGACCTGCGGCCATGAATGGGAGATCGCGGAGAAAGCTGATGAACTTGCCGGCGAACGTGTGGTGAAGGACGCCTACGGCAACGTACTCGCGGATGGCGACATCGTTGCAATGATCAAGGACCTCAAGCTCAAGGGATCATCCGAGGTGCTCAAGGTGGGCACCAAATCCAAACCCATCCGCTTGGTGGAGGGGGATCACGAGATTTCCTGCAAAATGGATGGCATGGCCATCGCACTGAAGGCCTGCTTTGTGAAGAAGGTGACGAACTGATCCCGCCGCCCATGCTTCAGGTCCTCCGCGAGCAGTTCGGATTTGATTCCTTCCGCGAGGGACAGGAGCCCGTGATCCACGCCTTGTTGGAGGGACGGCCTGCGCTCGCCGTGTTTCCCACCGGAGGGGGGAAGAGCCTCTGCTATCAGCTTCCGGCTTTGCTGCTGGATGGGCTCACACTGGTCATCTCGCCGTTGATCGCGCTGATGAAGGATCAGGTCGATTCGCTGAAAGCGCGGGGAATCGAGGCGGCGAGGCTGGATTCCACATTGGGGATCGAGGAACTCGCGGAACTGGACAAACGCTTGGAGTCCGGATCGGTGAAACTGTTATACATCGCGCCAGAACGTTTGGCCAACGAGGCGTTCCGCAAGCGTGTGCGCAAGCTCGGTGTCTCAATGGTGGCCATCGACGAGGCGCATTGCATCTCCGAGTGGGGCCACAATTTCCGACCGGACTATCTTAAGCTTGCAAAGTTCTGTCGTTCGCTCGGTATCCGCCGCGTGTTGGCGCTCACCGCCACCGCCACGCCCAAGGTGGCGCGTGACATCCGCCGTCATTTCCGAATCGCCACGGCGGATCACATCCAGCTCAGTTTCCATCGGTCGAATCTCGACCTGCGCGTCACACCCTGCGCGGCTTCTGAACGCAAGCTCTTGCTGTTGGAGCGGCTCGGCCATATCGACGGAGCCGTCGTCATCTATGTCACGCGCCAGGAGACGGCCGAGGAGGTGGCGACCTTTCTTGCGAGGAACGGCGTTCGTGCCCGGGCCTATCACGCCGGATTGCCGGCCGAGGTGCGCGCCGAGGCACAGCAGTCCTTCATGTCCGGCGAAACGCGTGTGGTGGTAGCCACGATCGCCTTCGGCATGGGGATCGACAAGTCGGATATCCGCGGCGTGATTCATTACAACCTGCCGAAGAGCCTTGAAAACCACACCCAGGAGATCGGCCGCGCCGGGCGAGACGGGAAACCCGCGGTCTGCGAGCTGCTGGCCTGCGGCGAAGATCTCACCGTGCTCGAGAACTTCATTTATTCGGACACGCCATCTCCGCGCGCCTTGTCCAACCTGATCGACCGCATTCTCCGGATCGGTTCGGAATTCGACGTTTCGATCTACGATCTGTCCATTTCCTGCGACATCCGGACCTCCGTGATCTCCACGGTGATCGCCTATTTGGAAAATGACGGCATCCTCGAATCGACCGGTTCGTTCTATCAGAACTATCGGATTCGATTGCTGCGCTCCCGTGATTCCCTCCTGGCGGGGCGCTCGCCCGCGGAACGGAAGTTTCTTGGAAGTGTGTTGGATCTCGGGAAGGAAGGGCGTTCGTGGCTGACCTTCGATCCGAGTCGTTTGGCGGATGAACTCGGCGTCAATCGGGCGAAGGTTGTTTCCGCCTTGGTCGGTTTGCAGGCGTCGGGTGACGCAATGCTCAACGTGTCCAGTGTGCGTCAGGCATTCCGGATGAAGAAAGCTCCCGATGATCTATCCGCGTTGACGACGGAGCTGACGAAGACCTTCCAACAGCGCGAAGTTGCGGATCTCGAACGACTAGCGGAAGTGCTGGGCATTTCCTCCAGCCGTGGTTGTCTGACGAACTATCTCTCCAGCCATTTTGGCCAGAAATTGGAGGCTGCCTGCGGTCATTGCGACCGTTGTCGTGGTGTTCCGGCGAAAAAGATCAACCGCCCGAAACCGCGCAAGCCATCCGACGAGGAACTGGAGCAGATGAAGCGGATCGTGGAAAAAAAACATGCCGCACTCACCACGCCGCGACAACTCGCGCGTTTCCTCTGCGGCATGAGCAGCCCGGCAAGCACGAGGGCGCGCCTATCTAGTAACGACGCCTTCGGCTTGTTTTCTGATCTGCCGTTCGCCGACGTGCTGGTGCTCGCGGAAGCTTTCAGCTAGGTCGTTTGCCAATAGTGGTTACCTAACGGAGATCGCCGTTGCTGGAGTTCAAGCTTTAGCTTGCGTCGCGTGGTGCATGGACAAGCTAAAGCTTGAACTCCATGTGTGCCGTCCCCGAGCCGCCGTACATGTTAGGTTTCGGCAGTTCAATTTGGTAAAGGGTATAGGTCCGTTTCAGCGCGGCAGCGTCACCTGCAACACGATCGAATCCTCCGCCGCGGTCACCGGTGTCGCGCCTTTCGGAAGCAGCAGGAACTGCCCCTTGCCGAACGAGCGACCTTCCGCGCTACTCATGGAACCCTCGACTACGGAAACAATTGAGAAATCGCCTGCGGGATTCGAGAGGGATGCTCCCGATTTCAACGCCTTTTTATCGGTCTTGAAATACGGGCAAACCGCCAGGTTTTCGCCGTTCGGCGTGTCCATTCCGGGTTCGAAGTCATCGAAGTCGATGCTGGCCATCGACTCCGAGACATGAAGCTCGCGTGGTTTGCCATCGAGTCCCATGCGGTTCCAATCGAACACCCGATAGGTGGTATCCGAGTTCTGTTGGATTTCGTGGATCAGGAAACCCGCGCCGATGGCGTGGAGTCGGCCTGAGGCGATGAAGATCGAGTCACCCGGTTTGGGAGAAACCGCATGCACACATTCCTCCACCGTGCCGTTCTGGATCGCGGTTTCAAAATCCGCGCGGCTGACTCCATGTTTCAATCCGACGTAAAGTTTCGCGCCCGGATCACTATCCGCGATGTACCACATCTCGGTCTTGGGCTCTCCGCCGAGTTGTGCGGCGAGATGCACAGGCGGGTGGACCTGGATCGAAAGATCGTCGCGGGCGTCGAGCACCTTGATCAGGATGGGGAAACGCTCAATGCCGCCGTAAACGGCCCCGAAAAGTTCCTCGCGACGCGTGGTCCACAATTCGTGGAGCGTGGTGCCGGCGAGCGGGCCGTGATCCACCACCGACTGCTCTTTTTCGCGGTCCACGATTTCCCAGGATTCACCGAAGGGTTGCTTCGGATCCGGAAGTTCCCGGCCGTAAACGCGTTCCAGTTCGCGTCCCCCCCAGACGCGTTCCATGTAAAGGGGCTTGAAGGTGAGCGGTTCCACGGCGCGCGTCATAGGGAGCCCGGGGAATTTTTGCAACCGCTGAGAGATTGACCGAGGGGCTTTGATCTTGTGGGATTGCGTTCGCTTGGAAAAGGGAAACGAAACCGAAACGCCGAAGACCGAGAGACCCCGCCGGAGGTGGAAGTGGTCGCGACGCTTGTTGTGGGTGCTGCTCGTTCTGGCAGGCCTGCTGGTTTGGTTGAACGGCCCGGGCATCCGCTGGCTCGGGCCGAAAATCGCCGCGCATTTCATGGAAAAGGGCGGCATCCGCGGCGCGTTCGAGCTGGAAGGCAGCTTTACCGGCGGCATCTCCGTGAAAAAACTCCGGATTTCCACGGATTCCGGGCTTAGGGAAATCACCCTCACCAGCGCGGTTCCGTTGTATCGGATCTCCGAACTGGTGAACGGCCATGTGGATGGCATCCAGATCGACGGACTGCACGTGGATTTGAATCTGGATGCGAAAAGCCCGAAATCCGAGGAAAGGCCGAGCAAACCCTTCGATGCCAAGGAACTCGCAAACACCCTGCGCACTGTTCGGGAAAAAATCCTGCCGCTGAAGGTGGATCTAACGAACATCAGCCTGTCCTCCACCAAGGATGGCAAACCATTCCTCACGCTGGCTCCAAGTGCGCTTCATCACGCGGTCGGCGAATCCGCCATTCACATTGACCTCGGGACGCTGACCGATCCCACCGGACGCGAATGGCCTGCCGAGCGTTCGACCCTCACGTGGGAGGCGGAAAAACTCCATCTCGACAGACTCGATCCGCTGCCCGGCATCGGCGTGCGTGATCTCGCGATTTCCATGCCTCCGAATGAGGAACCTTCGGCCGAGGCGGAGCTTCATGTGGATGACGCCGTGCTTTTGTTAGGCGCTTCTCCCGGGTTCTCGTCACTTCGGTTGGACCTTCGAGAAGGTCGGCTTTCGGCGGCGCAGATTGCCGGGCATTTCGGTGCGGAAATCCCGGTGGGCGCGGAACTCACTTCGCTCTCCGTGAATGTCGATGGCGTGCTGCCGAATGCGAAGGCCGCCACCGGCGAGGCGAGATTGTTGATAGAAAACATCGTGTCCGGAGAATGGAAGGTGCCGAACCTCAGTCTGGACGCGAAGCTGGATCCGGAGCACGCCACGGTCGCGGCGAGCGGGGAGGCCTTGAACAGCGGCTTTTCCCTGCACGCGCTGAGCCCGGTTTCGCGGGATGGCGGGAAATTACAAATCGGCGATGTGAAAGGGGATCTGAATGTCGCCGAGGTGTCTCGTTTGGTGGTGGCCCTGGCAGAACATGTGAAAGCCATCGATCCCACGGTTCCGGTGCCGGTTTCCAGTCTGGACGGGACGTTCCAACTGGCGATGAAGGACATGAAACCCTCCGTGGCGGATGTCGTTTTGTCGTTGAAACCCGCGGATCCGAAAGTGGCATCGGGGCTCGATCTCACCGGCCGCTGGGAGCCGGACAAACCCCTCGATCTGAAAGTCAAACTCGACGGGGCGAAGATCGACGCGACCTATGATCTCAAGTCGGCGACTTATCTCGGAAGCGCCGCGTTTGAGGACTTCCACAGCGTGCGTGTGGATCCCTGGCTGGCGGCGTTCAAGGCCGCCACCGGCGGAGCGGTGGATCTATCAGCTGCCTGGAGCGGCGGAGGCGATGTGAAGGGCGCCATTCATCACGGCGAGCTTTCCATCCGTTCGCTCGATTTCCGCCGCAAGGACGCGCAGCCGCTGCAAGCGAAGGGCACGGTGAACTATCGCTGGCCGCAGGAAGTCGTGATCACAGGGCTCGGCGCGAACGCGGGCGAGCAAGCGGTTTCGTTCAATGCCAAGCTCGCCGACGGCTGGCTCGAACTCACCGATCTTGGCTGGCGCGAGCGCGACAAGATGTATGCCACCGGGAACGCGAAGCTTCCGGTGCCTGAGGACTTCGCCAAATGGAAGGACACGATCGCCCACGATACCCGGCCGCTCGCCACCTCGATCGATACCGAGGTGCTGCCTTTGGTGCTGCTCAAGGACTGGGTGCCCGCTGCGGCGAAGCTCGACCCTGGTTCGACGGGGCGGGTGAAAATCCAGATTTCCGGCACCTATGCAAATCCCTCGATCGATGTGGTGATCGAGGCGAAAAATCTTCGTTCTCCCGATCAACCGAAACTTCCACCCGCGGAACTCACCATCAAGCTGATCGGCAAGGATGGACGATTGAGTGTCGACGGCAGGGCCACCGCGCCGGAGTACCCGCCAGCGGTGCTCACCGCCTCGATGCCGTTCCGCCCCGCCGATTGGGCGGAGAAACCGGATCTTGTTCTAACGGAAAAAATCAGCGCGCGCGTCGACCTGCCGAAGCTCGACTTGTCCCGATTCGCCGCGTTGGTTCCAGCCGCCCGCAAGATTTCGGGAACCGTCACCGGAAACGTCGAAGTCGCGGGTGAGGTCGGCAAGCCGGACATCAAGGGCCGCATCGATCTCGTGAATCTCGGATTTGTTCCCGTCAAGGATGGCATTCCCACGCTTTCGGGGGCGGGGTTGAATGTGAATTTCACTCCCGAGAAGGTGGCTGTGGAGAATCTCAAGGCCTCGGTGGCCGGGGGCACCCTGCAAGGCGGGGGCTCGCTGCTGATCGAAAACGGCAAACCCGGCGCGCTGGATTTCCGGATCAACGCCAGTCATCTTCCTCTTGTTAGAAATGACTCGCTGATCATGCGCGCGAACGCCGACCTGCGACTGGCAGGAACCTTGGAGCGATCGGTTCTATCAGGCACGGCCGCTGTGGTGGACAGTTTGTTCTACCGCGATATTGAGATCCTGCCGATCGGCTCGCCGTTCACCGCGCCGTCCGCGGCGGCGCTGCCAAAGATCGACGCGCCCGCCAAGACCACATCCAACGTGCCCGAACCGTTCCGCAACTGGGGCATCGACCTGCGCGTGCGCAGTGAGAATCCATTCCTCATCCGCGGCAATTTCGCCACCGGCCGCATCGACATGGACCTGCGCGTCGGCGGGACTTTCGGAACTCCTTCGCCTACCGGTGATGTCCGCATCAGCGACCTGAAGGCGGAGCTCCCTTTCAGCACGCTCCATGTGAAGCAGGGAACCGTGAAGTTTGATGGAAGTCTGGATCCCGCATTGGAAATCCGCGGAACCGCGGAGCCACGGCCCTATCAGGTGAGCCTGTTCGTTTATGGCCGCGCCTCGAATCCCCAGCTTGTGCTCACCTCCAATCCGCCGCTGCCGGAAAACGAGATCATGACGCTGCTTGCCACCGGTACCACGACCAGCGGTCTCGAAAACCCGCAGGGTGCCTCGTCGCGGGCGATGCAGCTTCTCGCCGAGGAACTGCGCCGCGGCCGATTTGCCGTGGGCAAACAACTGCGTCCTCTGTTAGGTCTGCTGGACCGGGTGGACTTCAGCCTCGCCGAGGCGGATCCCTACACCAGTGAATCATTCTCCACCGCCACCCTGATGCTCACGGACCGCTGGTATCTATCAGCCGGGATGGGAGCCGAGGGCGATTCGCGGGTTCTCGGCATCTGGCGGCTTTCCTTCAAATGACCCGTCGCGCGCTCCATCTTTGCCTGCTGCTGGTTCCGGCGTTCGCCGGGGCCGAGGAGGCGCATCCGCGGCCCTTGCGTGAGGCCGCGCAGGATGTGACCCAGGCCGCGTCCCAGGTAGGACGAACGGTGGGGGATCTCGGAGGTTTCGTCAGCGGGGATGAAAAACCGAAGGAGATCACGCATGTTCGGATCGAAGGCATGCGCAGCAAGAGCGAGCGCGAGGTGCTGGCCTTGATGGGCGGACGCCTCTATCACGTGGTTTCCTCGCCACCCTCGCCGTCTTTGGCCGATGACGCCGCGTTTCTCGTGCGCCAGGTCCTCCTCAAGGACGGATACTCCACGGTCGAGGTGGACTCGCGGATCGCCGGACGGGACACGATCGTTCTAACAGTCCGCGAGGGAATGCGGCTTTCCTTGGGGCAGGTGAAGGTCAACGGCGTGCCCGCCGATGAGGAGAAGAAGTTCGTCAAACTCTACTCCAAGCCCGCCGAGAAAACCAATCCCTTGCTCGCCACCACGCCGCCGTTCCGCGAGGAGGACGTGGAAACCGGGCTGTCGTTTGTGAGGCAGGAACTCAACGCCCGTGGCTATTGGCTGGCCGAAGCGGTGGTTTCTTCGCGGAAACTGGACCCGATGACCGGGGCGGTGGACATGGTGATCGACGCAAAACCCGGTCCCCCGCATGTGATTGGCACGCCGGTGATGACCAGCGCCGATGGCCAAGGAGTGAAACTCGCTTCCGATGTGGCGGCTCCGTTTGTGGGCAAGCCGGCGACCACCAAAAACCTCAACGCCATGCGCGCCGCTGTGGAACAGACGGCGGCCAGCCAGGGTTATCCGGATGCGGTGATTCGAATGAGCCGCACCTTGGAGAACGCGAAGTTCATTCCCTCGTTCAGCATCGAACTTGGAACCCGCGTCCGCCTCCGCAATATTCATGTCGAGGGCCTGGACATCACCAATCCCGCGCGAGTCGAACAGCGCTTGGAAGACATGGAGGGCGATTGGTACGATGAGGCGGCGATGAACAAGCGACTGCGGGAAATGTTGGCGACCGGCGCGTTTTCCTCGACGCGGGTGGAGACCACGCCGGTGGACGAGCACACCATTGATGCCACGCTGCATTTCGAGGAGGCCAAGGCCAAGCAAATCAGCCTTGGCGCCGGCTTTGGATCCTATCAAGGCTTCATCACCCGCGTCACGTATGCGGACCGCAACTTGTTCGGAAATCTCTGGGGACTGAACTCCGGCTTCGAATTCAGCTCGCGGGGCATCCTTGGCGAGGCCCGGGTTACCGATCCCTGGTTGTTCGGATCGGACGTCGCCGGCAGCGTGCGTGCCTTCGCCTTGATCTACAACCGCGAGGGCTACGACACCTACGAGACCGGCTTCGATGGTAGTCTGACGTGGAAATTCGGCGATCACTACAAGCTCGAGCTGTTAGCAAGCAATTCGGTGGTCAGTCTCACGGGAGACGGCCTGCCATCCTCGCAACTCGGCGAATCTCCTTATGTGAATCCCTTGATCCGGGTCACTCAATCCATCGACTTCCGCGACAATGCCGTGCTGCCAACCTCGGGCTGGCATCTTGAGAATCCATTCGAGGTCGGCACGGCGATCGCGAGTGTGTCCACCAGCTACGTGCGGACCGGGCTGACGGGCGGTTGGTACCACCCGCTCGGGAAGAAGAACCAGATCGGCGTGGGTGGCGAATGGGGCATGCTCATTCCCGCGGGGGATGGTGCGGACCTTCCGATCGACCTGCGCTTGTTCAACGGCGGCTCGCGCAGCGTGCGAAGTTTTCCGGAACGCGAACTCGGACCCACCTATCAGGGCTTTCCCACCGGCGGCGAGGCGATGTGGAACGCGAATTTTGAATTCATCCGCGAGATCGCCGGGCCCGTGCGCGGAGTGGCGTTCTTTGACGCAGGATCACTTGCGCGGAACCACGAGGAGTGGATGAGCAGCGACGTCGAGCTCGCCACCGGGCTCGGCCTGCGGCTGGATCTTCCCATCGGTCCGGTGCGCGCGGAATACGGCTACAATCTCACGCGCGACCGGGACGAGCCTGTGGGAACCTTCCATTTTGCGATCGGCTATGCATACTGAAATCCCGTGCTCGTCGGACAACCGCGCGGTGTCCGCATTGTTCCGCGTGGTGGGAGGTTCTCCGCCGCGCTGCGATGCGGAGGCTTGTCAGCTCTGCGACGAGGCGCCGATGAACACGCGGGAACGCATGTTTCTTTCTTGCTGGATGCCGTTAGCCGTGTGGGTGTCGGTTGCGGACGCGCTGCACATTTGGTTCGGATGGTGGCCGGCGTGGTTGTTGGGAATCCCGCTTTCGTTCCTGGCGTTCAACGTGCTGCCCTTCGGCATGGCCGCCGGCCGCCCCTGCGCGCAATGGCGGCTGTGGTTGTGCGCCGGCGTGTTGTGGGCCTGTTTTCATCTGCAGTCCGACGGCGTCGTGGGAATCACGGCAATGGGGTGGATTGTTCTGTTAGGTTTGAATATCGCGGCGTTCGCCTGGCTTTTGTTGAAGGGGTCTCTCGCTCTATCAGGAAAATTGGGAATGATCTGGCGAATGATCGTTCTCATTGCCGCGCACGTGATTGCCTTTGTGGCAGGTGCCCGATTCGGGATCGGATGGGCCATCACTGCCTGCGCGCCCGTGTCCGGGCTCTGTTTGTGGGCGGTATTGAATCCGGGCTGCCAGTGGCTAGGACCTGTGATCCGCCGCATGCCGGACCGCCGAATTCTTGTGACGATTGATGATGGACCCGATCCCAAGGATACGCCGGTTTTGCTCGATCTCTTGGACCGCTACGAAGTGAAGGCCGTGTTTTTCATGATCGGAGAAAAGATCGCCGCCCATCCCGAACTCGCCCGCGAGGTGTTGCGGCGTGGCCATGAGATCGGCAACCACACGATGACCCATCCGCAGGCGTCGTTCTGGTGCGCCGGGCCGTGGCGCACGCGCCGGGAGATCGCAGAGTGCCAGCGGATCATCGAGGAAACCACAGGAGTGCCGCCGCGGTGGTTCCGCGTGCCGGTGGGGCACCGGAATTGGTTCACTCATCCGGTGGCGAAGTCGCTCGGGCTGCAAGTGATGGCATGGAACCGCCGGGGCTTCGACGCGGTGGAAACGGACGCCGCCAAGGTTTTGGACCGTATTCTAACGAAGCTCGGCCCGGGAGACATTGTGCTCACCCACGAGGCCACGCCCATCGCCGCGGAAGTGCTGGAAGGCGTGTTGACGCGAATTTTCAAGCTCGAGAACCGGGCCAGCATGCCGCTTGACCGCGAGTGACCGGAAAATCCATGCTCGCCCGCATGCGAATCCTCACCGGCCTCCAACCCAGCGGAAAACTCCACGTCGGAAACTATTTCGGCGCGATGCAGCCTGCCGTGCAGCTTCAAGAGCGCGGCGAGGCGTTTTATTTCATCGCGGACTACCATGCGATGACCTCCGCCCAGGATCCGGCGGCGTTGCGTGAGAATGTGCGCGAGCTTGCCATCGACTTCCTCGCCTGCGGGCTCGATCCCTCACGCGCCGTGTTCTTCCGCCAGAGCGCCGTGCCGGAGGTGAACGAACTCGCATGGATCCTCTCAACGATCTGTCCGATGGGCCTGCTGAACAAATGCCACTCCTACAAGGACAAGGTCGCCCAAGGCATTTCACCAAATCACGGTCTCTTCGCCTATCCGGTGCTGATGGCCGCCGACATTCTGTTGTATGATTCCAACCAGGTGCCCGTCGGCAAGGACCAAAAGCAACACCTCGAGGTCACGCGCGATCTTGCGGTGAAAATGAACGAAACTTACGGCGAGGGCAGCGTGATCCTGCCGGATCCGATCATCCGCGAGGACACGGCCATTGTCATCGGTCTCGACGGCCGCAAGATGAGCAAGAGCTATGACAACACCCTGCCGATCTTCGGCGAGGAGAAGCCGCTCAAGAAAACCATTATGCGCATCACCACCGACTCGACTCCGGTGGAAGATCCCAAGCCGACGCAGGACTCCACGATCCTTGCGCTATACAAGCTCTTCGCCAGTGAGGCCGACTACCAGACGATGGTCGCCGATCACGAGCGCGGTGGCATCGGTTACGGCGATTTCAAGAAACGTCTCGCCGAGGCCTATTGGGACTTCTTCGCTCCCATGCGCGCCCGCCGCGAGGAGATTCTCGCCGATCCGGGCTACGTGGAGAAGGTGCTCGCCGACGGTGCCGCCCGCGCCCGCGAGGAGGCGTCCAAGGTGCTCGCTCGTGTCCGCCGTGCGGTGGGGCTGATCTAACAAAATCGAGTCATGAATAAACGCGTCCTTTGCCTGTTGATCGATGGTCTCGAGGAAATCGAGACCATCACGCCCGTCGATCTCCTGCGCCGCGCTGGCGCGGAGGTGGTGATCGCGTCGCTGGGGAACAAGACCGCGATCGGCCGCTGCGGCATCCGCGTGGAGGCGGATGCGTTGTTAGATGATGTCGAAGCCGCGAACTTTGATCTCCTCCTCATCCCCGGCGGTCCCGGGGTGGGGGGCCTGCGCAAGGATGGCCGCGCCGCGGCGTTGGCGAAAAACTTCGCGCAAGCTGGCAAACCCGTGGCCGCCATCTGTGCGGCGCCGCTGGTGCTGATGGACGCAGGATTGCTCGCAGGGAAACGTTTCACCGCCTATCAATCCGTCCGCGCCGAACTCGGCGGCGGCGAGGACGAGCGCGTGGTGGTCGATGGCGATCTCATCACCTCACGCGGCGCGGGCACGGCCTTGGATTTCGCGTTGGCGGTGGTGAAGCATTTGTTCGGCAAGGATGCCGCGGACAAGGTGGCGGCGGAGATTATGGCGTGATTCGAGAGCTGGCTGTAGCGGCTTTTTTCAGTCATAGCTCGGAGTGCATGTCGCCGCTGATCGCCAGGCTGAGTCCGAGCGACTGCGCCCTAGCGCACGCCGATCGCAGTTCGGAAATTTGGGGATGAGATATTCCGGATGCTTCGAATCGCAAGAGTTCTTCGTCGAGCAGCTCCAGCCGATCACGAGCAAGCACGAGGGAAGGACTCTTGTAGCGAAGTGAAGCTACATCGCGTAGCACGGAATAAGGTGCGTCTTCGGAACGGCAATGGGTGAAAATCAGCTCATAGAACCGCTGATCGAGGTAAACGGCCTTGTTGCACGCTTGATCAGCGGGAGGCGATGACGAATAACAAACTAGGAATGCCATAGATGCTTTTGCCGAATAATGAAGTCCACCTCGCCTGATCTTGGGCGGGGCTTCCACTGTGGGCGAGGGTTGCGGTGATCATGACGACCGGAATTGATGGCGGGTCAGGTGCTAGGAGGGGTCGTCTTGGTCGGCTTGGCGATCTATCAGTTAGCGGGCCCGTTCCGCTAGTTCAAGATGGGCCATGGATTGATAAGATGCGAGAGCAATACCCACAGCATTGCGAAAGCGACGGAAATGCAAGCCACGCGGCGCTCGGGTTTTGTTTTATATGTGATGAGCGGATAAAATCCCCAAACAAATGGGACCATGCTGGCATAAAACGAGTTCCTCCAGAAATGGCAGCCGCACGTAAGTCCAGCAGCAAGAATGCCGGAAACGACATTGACCACCAACGTCACAATCAAAAGTAATCTCCACCGCATCATTTGTTTGGATTTGGTGAATCTTCCGACATTGGAGATCCCGAGAAGATTTTTCGGTAATCAACCAGCGCGAAAAGGCCAGCCAACATCATTGCCAAAAAGACGACGAAGACGCACGAGGCAAATGCTGATTTTGTGAGCAAGATCTTCTTGGTTGAAAGGTGTTATTGATCGATCGATCAGGCTTCCTGAGGATCGACGACCAGTGGTTGATCCGGGCGAAAGGTGACCGTGAAGCGAGGATTGCGGCAGTGCCGAATCATGAGGTTCTTTTAGGAAGCGCGTTGGCGGTGGTCAAGCGACCTGAACCGGGTAACCAAGGCCACCACACGTGGCACGGGCAAAGCTTTGGACTTCCCTGTGGCGCTTTAACTGGGCCCCACCGCCCCATTTCCGAAAAACCACCTCATTTGAGTATGCCCGGGTGTGAACGAAACCGCGCGATCTTTTAGTATCCCGGGTCGCTTCATGAAACTCCCACTCATTTTCGTTTCAATCTTGCTAGTAGGAAATGTTTCCGCCGCGGAGACGCTCCGGCTTCCTCTTTCCGGCCAAGGACCGTCCGATGCGGTGGAATGGGATTTCCGTGTCAGCGCCGGACGCCGCGCCGGGGAGAATGCGAAGATTCCGGTGCCCTCGCAGTGGGAGCAGCACGGATTCGGAGACTATGACTACGGCAACACGCCCACCGCGAAAAAGCACAAGGAGGAGGGTCTCTATCAACGGGACTTCACGGTGCCGAGTGAATGGCGTGGTATGCGCGTGCGCATTGTGTTCGACGGCTCGATGACCGATACCACCGTCACGGTGAACGGCCAGCAGGCGGGGCCGATCCATCAGGGAGCGTTCTATCGATTTCACCACGACATCACCGACAAAATCAAATTCGGCGCGAAGAATCATCTCGAAGTGCTCGTCAGCAAGCAGTCCGCGAATTCGTCCGTGGAAGAAGCGGAGCGCGGGGCCGATTTCTGGGTTTTCGGCGGCATCTTCAGGCCGGTCTGGTTGGAAGCCCGGCCTCAACAATCGATCGAATGGACGGCTATCGATGCGAAAGCCGACGGCGCGTTTTCCGCCAAGGTCCACCTCGATGGCGAGGGAAAGGCGGACCGCGTAGTCGCGCGGGTTCTTTCCATGGATGGGAAGTTGATCGGCTCTCCGGTGGAAGCTCCGGTTAGACCCGGCGTCCCCGTCGAACTCTCCGGCCACATTCCCGGCGTCAAACCCTGGTGCGCGGAAGAGCCGAATCTCTATCAGGTCGAGTTTCTGCTGCAAGCAGGGGGCCAAGTCCTCCACCGGACCGTCGAGCGGGTTGGCTTCCGCACGCTGGAGGTGCGGCCGAAGGAAGGTCTGTTCGTCAACGGCAAGCGAATCACCGTCAAGGGGATCGACCGCCATTGTTTCCGGCCTGAGAGCGGACGTGCGCTCGATCCCAAGGACAGCGTGGAAGACGTGCGCCTCATCCAGTCGATGAACATGAATGCCGTGCGCTGCTCGCACTATTCGCCGGACGAGGCATTTCTCAAGGCTTGCGATGAACTCGGGCTCTACGTCATCGATGAGCTCTGCACCTGGCAGAAACCGGTGTTGGATACTCCATCCGCCCGCCGTCTGATCGGCGAATTGATCACACGCGATGTGAATCACCCATCGATCCTATGGTGGGCCAATGGCAACGAGGGAGGCTGGAATACCGAGGTGGATGGAGATTATGCGCTGTGGGACATCCAAAAGCGCCCCGTGCTGCATCCGTGGGAGGCGTTTTCCGGATTTCAAACGAAGCATTATCCGAAATGGGATCGCCTTCAGAAAGATCTGGCGAGCGACCTGCTCGTGATGCCAACGGAATACCTCCACGGTCTTTACGACGGCGGCCATGGCGCGGGACTTGAAGACTATTGGAACGCCATCACTTCCCATCCTAACGGAGTTGGTGGATTTCTCTGGGTGCTCGCGGATGAGGGAATCGTCCGCACCGATCAGGGCGGAAAAATTGATGTGGCGGGTGATCAGGCGCCGGACGGCATCGTGGGGCCGCACCATGAAAAAGAAGCGAGTTATTTCACCGCGAAGGACATTTTCTGCCCCGTCGCGATTTCGATGAAATCCTTGCCGGACGGGTTCGACGGACGCATTCCGGTTTCCAATACCTACGACTTCCGGAATCTCTCGACCTGCACTTTCCGCTGGGATCTAACCGATTTGAAAGGCAACAGCAAGGCTCACGGCGAATTGCCAGGTCCCGACGTTCAGCCGCACAAGCAGGGTGTGCTGGCCTTGTCGTTGCCGGGAAATTGGCAGGCTTCCGAGATCCTCAAACTTCAGGCAATCAATCGCGAAGGCAGTGAGCTTTGGACATGGTCCTGGGCCACGCACGGTCTTGTCCCGGACCACGCCAATCCGCGTGGCGAGGTTTCGGTTTCCGAACCGGATGCATCTCACCTGCTGGCGACGGCGGCGGGAAGGCGTTTTCTGTTCAATCGGACCAACGGACTGTTAGAAGATGTCAAAACGGATGGAGCGAGTCCCGGATTGGCAAACGGCCCGCGCTTGGTGGGATCGGATTCAGCTTCAACGGAAGCTTTCACCGTTCGACAAGGTCATGACGGAAGTGCTCTCACGATCACGGCCGAATCCAAGGGTCCCTTCGAATCTTTCACATGGACCGTCAGGCCCGACGGCGGGTTGGCGCTGGCCTATCGCTATCGCATCGATCAGCCCGTGCGTTTCCATGGCATCACGTTTGATCTGCCGGAGAGCGGAATCCGCAACTTCTCGTGGACCGGTCAAGGGCCCGAACGGGTCTGGGCCAACCGCATGCGCGGCACCGGCTTTGGTTCGTTCACGCGGGAGTTCCGCAAGTTGCGGCCCGGCGTTGATTTCAACTATCCGCATTCCGCTGGATTTTATGCGGGGGTTCGTGAGGCATCCATCAACACCCGCTCCGGAGTGATCCGCCTTCGCTGCCAGCAGGAGAATACCTTCATGCGCGTTGGCACCAATGACGAGAGCGCGCGCGTCGCGACCCATTGGCCCGCCGGGGATTTCTCGCTGTTGCACGCCATCCCGGCGATTGGCAACAAGTTCGACAAGCCGGAAACGCTGGGCCCACAAAGCGAACCACATCCCGCAGGTTTGGTGACCGGCAAGGTGGAATTTCGTTTCGGGAAATAGGCTTTCAGAACCCCGCACTGCTCGCACCGTGTTGAACTACTCCCTTTGGGTGGGAATTGCGCGATGGAACGCCCTCGCGGATTATGTCATGAATCCCGCCGTTCCGAATGCGTGTCCCCTCCAGAATCGCAATGACCGCGCTCGTACTCCTGTCCGGCGTGCGGGCGGGTGACGTTTCGCTCACGCAGGATGAGAGGAGTTTCCGCATGGACAACGGCCATCTTGCGGTGGTGGTGGAAAAGTCTTCCGGCAAGCTGCTTTCCGCGTCATTGGACGGAAAAAACGTGCTGCACGGCGGATCGGGATACTGGAGCATGTCCGCTTCCTCATCGAGGAGCCGCGTGGATGGCTTTGGAACCTCGAAGAGCCAGAAGATCACCATCGACCCTACGGAAAACCACGGTGAACGCGCCGAAGTGGCCTGTGTGTTCAAGGGGACGGGCAAGGACGGTGCCTATCCCGGTGATGTAGAGGTCCGCTACGAACTCGCGAAGGATTCTCCGGTGCTTCATGCCTGCGCCGTCATGCGCCATGGCAAGGGCGACGCTTCGTTCGGCGTGGGCGAGGCGAGGTTTCTGCTGAAGTTGGATTCCGAAATTTTCAACCACCTTTCCGTCGATTCAAAACGCAACCGTGACATGCCGTCGGGCGAGGACTGGGATCGCGGTGTGGATCTCAATCTCAAGGAGGCGCGGCGCATGACCAGCGGGCCCTTCGCGGGTTCCGTGGAGCACAAGTACGGCTACTCCGCGATTCTCGCCGACACTCCTGCTTATGGTTGGTGTGGCACGAAGGAACGATTCGGAGTTTGGATGATCAACCCGAACGGCGAATACCTCGCGGGCGGTCCCACCAAGATGGAACTGACCGGTCACCTCGATGTGGGCGACGGCGGCCGACCCACGCTGCTCAACATGTGGCACGGCAGTCATTATGGCGGCACGGCGCTCAGTCTGAAAAACGACGAAGAATGGAGCAAGGTGATCGGGCCTTTTGCGATCTACTTCAACAAGGACGCCACGCCGGAGAAACTCTGGTATGAGGCCGTGCAAACGGCGGTGAAGGAACGGCGCGCATGGCCCTACGCGTGGTTGGTTAGCGATGCCTATCCGCCCGCTTCCTCACGCGGCGCGGTGAGCGGACGTTTTGCCATCGATTCGTCGGCGGACGAGGACAAGCCGCTCCATCCGATCCGGGTGGGCCTCACGGTGCCGGACTATCAGAATTCCGGCTGGCGAGGGATCTCGCAAACCGTCGGCTGGCAGCGCGACGGTAAGTTCTATCAGTATTGGACCCGCGCCTCGGGGGATGGATCGTTCAAGATCGATGGCGTAAGGCCGGGAACTTACGTGCTGCGGGCCTTTGCCGACGGCGTGTGGGGAGAGTTCGCCAAGGCGGACGTGACCGTGAGCGCCGGAGGCGTGGTGAATCTCGGCGAGGTGCGTTGGTCGCCGGAACACGCGGGCCGCACAATCTGGCAGATCGGAGTTCCTGATCGGAGCGCGGCGGAGTTCAAAAACGGCGATCGTTACTGGGAGTGGGGGAACTACCTCCGCTTCAAAGAGGATTTTCCGAAAGGCGTGGATTACATCATTGGAAAGAGTGACTGGAAGAACGATTGGCATATCTGCCAGCCTTTGGATCTTACGAAGGATTGCGAGGTGCAGGGGCCGTCGGTTTGGACGGTTAGATTTCCGATGGACACCATGCCCGCGAATGGGACTCTCCTGCGTGTGGCTCTCTGCGGATCGCGGGAGGGATCCCGGCTCACTCTGGCGGTGAACGGCCACGACCTCGCGAAACCCGAGCTACTTCCTGAAAACGGCGTGATGCACCGCGACTCCTGCCGCGGCATGTGGATGGAGCGCTCCTATCCGGTTGCCGCGGGATGGTTGAGGCAGGGTGAGAACGTGTTGACCTTCCGTCTTGCCGGGGAAGTCTGGCATCAGGGTGTGCTTTACGACTGCATCCGCATGGAGGAGGCGAAGGCTCAGGAGGCTGCTTCTCGTTAGAGGTCCGGCATGGTGGATTCGGGAAAATCAACGCAAATTTTTCCATATCGGAGAAGATTTGCCATCAACCATCCGCAAGGATATGCGATGAACTTCCGGTTGCGGATTTCATTCAGCGGCGGATAGTCTGGCCGCATGAAGGAAACGGTTGTGGGATTCGTCGGCGTCGGACGGATGGGTGCGAACATGGCAAGGCTTCTCGCGGATCTCGGCTACCCGATCGGCGCGGTGTATGATCCCCACGAATCGGTCGCGGCTTCGCTGGCGATCGAGTTGAATTCGACCGCCGCGAAAACGCTCGCGGAAGTGACGTCCGCTTGTGAGGTGATTTTCACCGTGGTGCCCGACGACGATGCCATGCGGACGATTTTTTCCGAAGAAGACGATTCGTTGCTCCAAGGGGCTGCCGGCAAGGTGTTCGTAAACTGCGCCACGGTGAGCCCAAGAGCCCATGAATCCGCGGAAAGCGCCGCGGCGGGCGTGGGCGCGTCCACTTTAGCCGCCTGCATGGCATCGAGCATCTCGCAGGCGCGGCAGGGATCACTCTATCTGATGGTCGGGGGCGATGAAGCCGTGTTTCAAAGGATCAAACCGCTGCTCGAGGACTTGTCGCTTTCCTTGCGCCATGTCGGTGGGGTGGGGGATGCGGCGAAGTTCAAAGCGCTGGTCAACATGGTGATGAACATCAATACCGCCGGACTTGCCGAAGGGCTCGGCCTCGGATCCGCTCTGGGGTTGGACCTCAACGTGCTTAAAGAGGTGTTTTCCCAGACCGGAGCGAATTCCCGCGTCTTGGAAACCGATGGCGACGACATGATCCAGCGCGAGCACGACTGTTTCTTCTCCGCCGCCCACGCGGCCAAGGACAGCGCGATCGCCAACGATCTCGCCACCGCCCTCGGCATGCGGGTGCCGCTTTCCGTCGCCACCGAGTGCCAATACCAGCGCATGGTGGATCTCGGACTCGGTAATCTTGACAAATCCGGCATCGCCGAACTCACATTTCCCTCCCGCTTCGGCAGTCCTCTTGTTTGAACCATCATGTCAATTCCCACCGTTTTTACCAATCCGTCCGGCGAACGCCTGGACTTCACCTTTCATCCCCACACCCGGCGCGACATGCTCGTCATCCTCGGCCATGGGCTTACGGGAAACAAGGACCGTCCGCTGCTCGTCGCCCTCGCCGAAGGATTGAGTGCCCGCGGTTGGCCGTGCATGCGGATTTCCTTTTCCGGAAACGGTGAATCCGAAGGAAGCTTCGAGGACGCCACGATCCCCAAGGAGGTCGCTGACCTCAAATCGATCCTCGACAGCATTCCGGACTGGGTGCGCGTCACCTATATCGGCCACAGCATGGGCTCCGCCGTCGGGGTGACGACCGCCGCCAGCGACCTGCGCATCGAGCTACTCGTCTCGCTCGCCGGAATGGCGCATCCGGCGGAGTTTTTCGAACGCGAGTTCGGCCAGCTCACTCCCGGCACGGACTGCATGTGGGAGGAGCCGGAGCATCCGCTTTCAGAAGCTTTCGCCGCCAGTATGAGGAGCCTGCCGAGCATCGCTCCTGCCGCCGCGAAACTCACCCAGCCTTGGTTGCTCATTCATGGCACCGAGGACGATCTGGTCCCGGTTCAGGACAGCCGGGACGCTCATGAGGCGGCGGTTTGCTCGAAGAAACTCGTCGAGATTCCCGGTGCGGGCCACAGTTTCGATGAAACGACCTACCCGCAGGTCATCAAGGAAGTCGATGCCTGGCTGAGTGCGCGGTTCGGCGCGTGTTGACCGCCTCCCGATGATTGAAGTCGTTTGCGCTGTAATGGAGGATGGAAACGGGCGTTTCCTCGCCTGCCAACGTCCGCAGGGCAAGCACCTCGGCGGATTGTGGGAATTCCCCGGCGGGAAAATCGATCCCGGCGAAACCGCGGAATCCGCGCTGATTCGAGAGATTTCCGAAGAGCTCGCCATTACCATCGAGGTGGATCGACCGTTGCAAGCGGTTGTTTGCAACTATGGCATGAAACGGATTCGGCTACATCCGTTCCGCTGCCGGATTCTCCGCGGCGAGCCGCATCCGATGGAGCACGAACGGATCCAATGGTGTGCTCCGGAAGATTTCGACAGTCTGCCGTGGGCGGAGGCGGACCTGCCGATCCTCGCGGAAATCCGTGCCGCGATTGGAGCGGGGCATTGGTGAGGCGGGCTCCGGCAGGACCGGCAGCACATTCGAGGGAATTCTTATTTCGATAAAATTCTCCCATTGTTGCGTAAGGGTCGGGTTCCCCTGCGCCGTCATTGCGTGCAAACGCCAAATTGACGCCGAAGCGGGTTCCCATTACGTTTCCCCAATCTTCGGAAAACCCATGAAAAACCCCATCCGCCTCGCTTTTCTCGCAGGTCTTGTCTGGCTGCCTTGTGTCCGGGCGGCCGACGCCTCCGCCCCGCCTGAACTCGCCCGTCTGAAGCAGGCCGCGCTGCAGATCGACCAGCAGGTGGCCGCTTTCTACCGCGCCAAGAATCTGCCCGTTCCCAAGGTCACGGATGACGCCACGTTTCTGCGCCGGGCCTTCCTCGTTTCCATCGGCCGCATCCCCACCTCCGAGGAGGCGCTCGAGTTCATCGAGATCGACGATCCCGCCAAGCGCGACAACCTCATCGACTACCTTCTCAAGTCGCCCGGCTATTCCAGCCACATGAGCAATTGGGCCTTTGACCTGCTGCGTTTGACCGACAATCGCACCGGCGGCAACGGCACCAACGAGCCTTACCGGAACTGGGTCCGCAAGGCCATGAGCGACAACATGCCGTGGGATCAATTCACTCGCAAACTCATCTCGTCATCCGGTGATGGCTGGGATCCGGACAGCGCGGCGGTGGGATACTACACCCGCGACCGCGGCATGCCTTTGGACAACCTCGCGAACAGCATGCGCATCTTCGCCGGTGCGCGCATGGAGTGCGCCCAGTGCCACGACGATCCTTTCGGCACCACCGAGCGCATGGATTTCTATCACCTCGCCGCCTTCACTCACGGCCAGCAGCCGGTCCGGCAGGAAGTCATGGCACCGCTGTGGAGCGAACTCACCAAGGAGGATCAGAAACGCGGTGAGGAATACCGCATCGCCCAGGTGCTGTGGGACCGCATTTACGGCATGTCACTTGGTGGCGGCGGCAGCGGCCGGATCGAATTGCCAGCCGACTATCAATACCGCGATGGCAAACCCGGCGACATCGTCGGAGGGCACACGCCATTCGGGAAAACCGTCCGCATGTCCGATAAGAAGGATGAGAACGACGGCCGTCAAAAGCTCGCCGATTGGATCATTGTTAAAACCGAGGACCGTTTCCCCGCCGTCATCGCCAACCGCATGTGGAAACGGGTGATGGGCAAGGGTTACCACGAGCCGGCGGACGAATACATCAAGCCCGATCAAACCGCCAATCCCTCGCTCACCAAGCTGCTCACCGGCCTGATGGTCGAGTTTCACTACGACCTCCGCTCCTTCCAACACGCGCTGCTTCTTACGCGGACCTTCCAGTTTGCCACCAATCCCAATCCCTCCGTGGTCGATGCCGGTGACGACTTCCACGGCCGCAAGATCGAGCGCCTTTCCGCCGAACAGATTTGGGATTCGCTCATCACTCTTGCGGGTGGTGATCCGGACAAGAAACCCACGCGCATGTATGACGACCGCATCTATCTGAACGGAAAACCGGTGCTCGTCGGCAAGAAAACCATGGGCCAGCTCTCCAAGGAGGTGCTCGCCATCAAGACCGATCCCGAACTGCGCGCGTATTTCAAGAAACTCGTCAGCGACATCCAGTCGTCCGGCGGCACGTCTGCCTCGAACCAGTCCATGATGGCGATGTCCAACGGTGGAGTTTCCTATGGCCGCAATGCCATGGCCCGCGCCTCCGAACTTCCTTCGCCAGCGCCGCGCGATCACTTCCTCTATCTGTTCGGTGCTTCTGATAGAGAGGTCGTCGATGCCTCATCCCGCGAGCCGAATGTCAGCCAAGTGCTTTCGCTGATGAACGGCTTCGTCGAGCAGAACCTCGTCAACAATCCCAAGGCCCACCTCTACGATTGTCTCAAGGGAGCCAACAGCCCCTCCGAAAAGGTCCGCCGGCTCTACATCTCCATCCTCAACCGCCCGCCCAGTTCCGAAGAAATGACGTGGATGCTCGATGAACTCAAAACCCGCGGCGATGCCGGCACCCGCAACGTCGTTTCCGCTCTCGTCATGTCCTCCGAATTCCTTTTCCTCCAGTGATTCCGAAAGTCGGAAGATGCTCCGTCGGAACTCTTCCCTGAACACTGAAAACCCAAAACTTCCCACTTTCTCATGTCCACAAACCCATTCCTCCGCAGCGATGAGCTGAACCGCCGCAACTTCATCTCGAACGCGGCGCGCACCTTGTTAGGCGTGCACCTCGCGCCCATGTTCGGCCCCACGATCGCCGGGGCCGCGCCCACGCCTGCCGCGGCGGCCAAGGCCACCGCGAAACACGTCATCTATCTGTTCATGGCCGGCGGCATGAGCCACGTGGACACCTTCGATCCCAAGCCGAAGAAAAAGGAGGTCATGGGCAAGACCGAAACTATCGCCACCAAGGCGGATGGCGTCCAGGTGGGACATTACCTGAAGAAGACCGCCGATGTGATGGACAAGGTCTGCGTGATCAACTCGATGAACTCCAACCAGGGCGCCCACGAGCAGGGTTCCTACATCATGCACACCAGCTACGCCCTGCGCGGCACCATCCGCCATCCTTCGATGGGCGCTTGGGTCATGCGTCTCGGCGGTCGCATTCATCCCGAACTTCCGGGTTTCGTTTCCATCGACAGTTCGCCCGAAGTCACCGGTGGTGGTTTCCTCGGTGCCAAATTCGCCGCCGCGCCCATTGGCAGTCCGGATGAAGGGCTCAAGGATTCCAAACGGGGCGAAGGCGTTTCTTCCGAGGATTTCGAACGCCGCCTTTCGCTCGCCGACAAGCTCAACCGCCAGTTCCACGATCGCTACGCCAATGCCGACGTGAAGGCCTATGAGGAACTCTATCAGGATGCCATTTCACTGATGAACTCCAAGGACCTCGTCGCCTTCGATCTCCGCAAGGAACCCGAAGCCACCCGCAAACTCTATGGCTCCGGCCGTTTCGCCCAAGGCTGCATGCTCGCGCGCCGCCTCGTCGAACACGGCGTGCGTTTCGTCGAGGTGCAGCTCGGCGGCTGGGACACCCACTACGACAACTTCACCGGCGTCGAAGGCCGTTGCAACGAGTTCGACCAAGCCTATGCGGCGCTGATCACCGACCTCGAAAAGTGTGGCAAACTCAAGGACACGCTCGTCGTCGTCGCCACCGAGTTCGGCCGCACGCCGGAACTCAACGCCGATCACAACCTCGGCCGCGACCACCACCCGAACGCCTTTTCCTGCCTGCTCGCCGGCGGCGGCGTCAAGGGCGGCTACAAACACGGCCTCACCGATCCTTCGGGCGGCAAGGTCAAGGAAGGCATTGTCACCGTTCAGGACTTCAACGCCACCATCGCCATGGCCCTCGGCCTCCATTGGGACGAAACCATCATCGCCCCCAGCGGTCGCCCCTTCACCATGGCCGATAAGGGCAAACCCGTCACCGCCGTCTTCGCCTAGGGACTTCTTTGAGTGGTTCCCTATTGGAGCCATGACGAGGGCGGGCGGGATACTGCTACCAAGGGACGCGTTTCCGACGCGTCCGGTGAATGAGAAGTCGGTGCGAATGCGTCCCAATGTCTGTGCAGAGCCTCTCGAGGTCCGTGCAAACCGGTAGGGACGGCGGCTTGTCCGGCGTAGCCTCGGCGAAGACGGGCCCTCCCGTCCGATTCCTGCAGCTATAGGCGGCCTCGATCCAAGTCCTCCATGCTCTTTTCTCCTTCCACTCTCCAAGTCGCCTTTTACCCTGATCACCGATCGGTCGTGTATCACCCCTCAAACCCGACCGGTCGTTCAATAACAATGTTCGCCTAATCATGAAACAACTCCGCAACACAATCGATTCCCATTCTCAGATCGTATTGCTGCTGGTGTGTTGCGTTTGTTTCTGCCAGTGCGACAAGAAGCCTCAGTCAATTGCGAATGCCGAATGGGTTCCTCTGGTTACTGAGATTCCGTTGGTAAGCTTTGGATATCATATACCCTTACCGAAGCTCCCTGTTCCGATTGAGCCAGCCCCGTCAGGGATGCCGTCAATTTTGGTTCCGCGTGGAACGAGGAATCTAGCTTTGGGGTGTAACGTGCAGTGCAGTGAGAACGCGCTCATCGGGTCGCCGTCGTTGCTGACAGACGGAATAAAGACCCAGAACGAGGGCCTATACTTGCAGCTCTACCAGAGCAATCCCGCATGGGTTCAGGTTGACTTGGGGCAGCGGTCCAAAATTTACGTGATTTGGTTCTGGCACATGTGGTCTGGTAGGGCGACTCCACTTGTCTATCACGATGTCGTAGTGCAGGTGTCTGACGATCCAAGTTTCGAAAGCGGAGTCGCAACCGTATTCAACAACGACTTTGACGATTCGCTTGGATTTGGGCGAGGCAGAGACCTGCCTTATCAAGAAATCGAGTTTGGTAAGGCGGTGCGGTGTGATGGAATAGATGGCAGGTATGTGAGGATTTTCACTAATGGTCGCTACAATACAGGGGGTTCCCCTAATACGATAAGCGACTTCGTTGAGGTAGAGGTGCATGGCCTGGCCCAAAGAATACAGACGAACAAGTAGTCCCTTCTAACGCCTGACCCGCCGCTAGTTCCCGCCACCATGACCGCTAGAACCTCAACCCGCAGTCGTAGCCTCGCCCCCAGTGAGGCGTAGGAGGACTCGACGTTCTGCAACATAACTTCACGATGACAGCGTCACCTTCCTACACATTTCCCAAGCTGGACACGCGCGAAGCATACCTTAGGGGATTCTGGGGATGGGTAGAGATCATGGCCGCAAACGATTATGAACTCGCCGCTCGAAGCCTCGACTATGGCGGCAGAGGAGGATTCACGGGCGCGATGTTGAAGCAGCGAGTGGAATACTTCTTTGGCGATGAACACCATCTTGCCGTTGCCGTTCCGAATGAGCGTCTCATTGGAGTCATCAATGATGCTTCGGTAGTTCAGATGCCCGATGGAGGGCGTTGCGGGTGGATGATGGCTCAGATCCCGCTCACCAATGAGCCAGAACGAGCGAAGGAAGACGATGTGATGCTGATGGGTGCCGCTATCTCACTCTTTGTTGTCGAGAAGGGCGATGCATACGGGTTTGGGTTCGAGATTTTCCACGCGTAGCAAATGAAGAAGCAGAACAAGCCTTGCCGTGACAACCCCTACCAGCCGTTCTGTTTACATGGTTTTCTGTAACTACAACCCAAACCTCATGATCGACGTGCGTTGCCGCTGGTAGGGGTGCACGCGCTCTACGTTCTCCTCAAAATGTCCAAGAATGTCGGTGTTTACATTTCTTTGGGCGGAGCCGCTCTGCTCTGCGCGCTGATTTTCGGAATTCCGCTCATCACGAGTAAGCACAAGGGTTCCGGACGCGATGCACCCGCCAAAGCTTATGACTCGGGCATGGTGTCGCTGCGCGTTTCGGTCGTAGACGCGAATTCGGGGGACGAGATTGATAACAGCAAGCTCTCCATTGAATTCATTGAAGGAAATAAAGCGGACGGTTCACAGACAGTTGCCTCAAAACAGAGGGTGCAATATGTCCCGAGACCATTGGAGCTCAGTGCTAAGATCGATGGTCCTCTGTCGGTCTCAATTGGTGCTCCAGGATATGAACCAGAATACATTCTGATCGACCCCACGGCAGCTCCAACTATGGACAAGTTCGTGAGAATTGTTCGCCTCAAACGGGTGCCGTGAACAATACGGAGAACAAGTCGAGGCACCGAACCGGCGTTAACGTCCTTCTTTGAATTCCGGCTTCCATCGCCGCCGGTCCGGTGCTTTAAATCGTTCGGCAGAAAATTACATGATCACTGACCGTGAGAGAATCATCGAAGAGCGCAAGCGATCGCGGTCTGAGTATCGTGAACTCTTTGAGTCAGTTTCGAGTCTCCTGTTCCGGCATGATCCGATTGAGATCAACTTTGAGACGAACACAGACGAGTATGAGCCGGAGGTCGGAACGATTCTGCCACGGCTCCGAGATTGTGCATCCCAAGAGGACGCTTTGCGGGTTGTTCATGAGGAATTCGTGCGGTGGTTCGATCAGGATACAGCAGGTTCAGCTGACCGATACGAAGAAATTTCCAAGGAGATTTGGCAGCTGTGGCTTGAATTCCAACAAGCCGAAAAAGTCGTCGCTCCGAACCGCTCATCGCCGCCTTCTGAGAAACCAACGTCGTCCGTTCGCGGTCCGGTGCTCTAAAACGTTCGACAGAGAATAATGAAGAACTTTCGCGACTGTCCTATTCTTGGAGCTGTTTTGGGAGCGGGCCTCATTCTCATGACCTTGTTAGGTTACGATCATATAACAGGACAATTTTGGCCGCCGGAGATTGAATTTCAGAAGAACTCGCAATTCGCTCGTTTCATTTTCTTAGGTCTTGGAGTGGTTATTCTCGCTCTCAGTTTCAAGAATTGGAGCAAGAAGGAACGATGAAGCAAGCATCCATGCCAAATCCCATTCAACCCTAAGCAATTGCGAAACCGGTCGAACAAGCTGCTGCTGGCGACGGCGATAAGCCCGCAAATTGAATAAGCACGACAAGAGCAAACCATTCTATCCGCAAAAATTACGCTAACAAGCTGCGCCGTGACAATCACTACCAGCCGTTCAGTTTCGATGTCTCACCCTGATTTCAACGTCAACCCCGCGACCGACCCTCGCTCCCACTGGTAGGAGAGCCTACGCGATCCTAGGCTTCATGTCTGCCAACGCCGTTGAATACATCTACGATCCGGGAAGGAAGCGCCGCGTTGCCATTTTACGGCGAGACGACGGAACGTTTTCCTATCGGGAGGAGCGACACTTCGATAACGAGGCGGCTGAGGGCTGGGCCACAGTCTGGTCAGGCAGATCCTTTTATGCTGACATTGAGACCGCAAAACGCGAAATCGTTGAAAATGTGCAGTGGCTTTCGAGAGCGGATGATTTCTAACAAAACGCTGAAGCCAACTCCGGTTGGCACCCTCAGTTCCGTTTTCGCGGTTGACATCACCGGCCCGGCGTAGCTCAGCTTTTGTCGTTCTAAGAAAAACCGCCATGAGACATCGTCGTAAGGACATGCGTTACCTCGATCGAGGTTCGCAATTTGTATCAGCCGCGCTCGAGGGCAATCAAGCAAGGATGAAGCGTTTGCTTGCCAAGGGACACGACGTGAACCATGCAAATGAGGAAGGTGAGACAGCCTTTAGTTGGTGTTGCCAATACAATAAGCTCAGATCCGCTCAGTTTCTTTACAGGAATGGCGCGGACATCAATCGCCCGCTGAACAGCGGAATCACTCCGTTAGATGTCGCATCATGCTGGGCTTCTCCCGGTTTTCGCAAGTGGCTGAAGTCAATAGGTGGTGAGAGAAAGGGTGATTGGGAAGAATGGTCGTGGCCTCCGTCGGTCAGAATGATCGTGCCTTGGAAGAAACCGAAGCGATAGGCACGAGTAACGTTTCAGCAGGTGGCAACTCGGTCGACAACGAGGTTTCCCCTCAAAACGACTTCCGGATCGCCACCGTGCCGAAGCTGTGGTCGCCGTCCTGGGTGTCGTATTCCCGAGTGCGCACGCTCTGCGTGTAGCTGAGTTCCCAAGCCTTGTAGCGCAATCCCAATCCGGCGAAGACCTCGCCGACAAAGGGTTCGCGATCGACACCGGTGGAGAAGTCGCGGAAGAGCGGTCCATCCAAGGTCACGTCCCAGGCGACTGCATGGCCTTTCACGCCCATCATCGTATAGAGCGACCAATCGGCATTGAGGACTCGGCTGCTTTGAAACAGCTTGTGGGAATAGGCTTGGGGTGAGAGGCGCGGATCCGAGTATTCGATGGGCAGATTGAAGCCCATCCGGATGACGAGACCTGCGAGGGCTTCGGTGCGATAGTTACCGATACCGGCCCCTATTTCCGTGTAGCCATCGATCGCGAACATGCCTCTCTGATAGTCCACGAGCGAAAGCCGGCGCTTTTGATCGAAATAGAGATTGATGAGAATCTCATTGGGGATCTGTTGGTCCCAGCCATTGAACTTGTCCACGCCGACGACGGAATGGACGAAGTCCTGGGTTGTCTCCGCATAGGAGTTGGGGCCGACGAGTCCCGCGCTCAGGGAAACCGTGTTCAGGACGTTTTCATCCATCGCATGTAGGGAGAAGTCGAACAGCAGGACGCCCGCGTAAGGCCTATCTCCGGGGGCCGGAAAATAGAGGTCCGGATCTGAGGGGGTGTACATGAGTTGTGTGAGACCGAAGCCGTAGTTATAGGCGATATGACTCGAGTCCTCGAAGCCGCTGATCCTTTGAAACGGACTGAAGCTGGTAGGATCGCCAATCAGATAGCGAAGCCACTTCTGGACTTGTGGCAACTCCTCGACCGGACGGTTTCCGGAGATCCATGAAAGTCGCCCGCCGTTCGTGTATTCATTATCCGAGCCAGTGAAGAGATCGTTCTCGAAGTAAAAAGTGAGCGTGCTACCACTATACATCGAGGGAGCTGGTTCGATTCCCTGACAGATGCCGTGGGAAAGAACGATTGCGGCGGTGAGGCCAACGAGTGGTGCTTTCATGGTGAGGAATGGGTTTGGAGTTTCCTCTACTTTCGCATTCGACGTGCCATGGTAATTTGCGCGATTTGCCCGCGAAATTGCGTGTTTGGCAGGCTCGCACTGCCTCTGATCGTGCAAAATGCTCCCGGATAGTCTGCATCTCGCGCCGTGGCCGTACGCAGGTGCCCGGCGGGTAACGGAGGATCGATGCGCTTTTGCCATCTTCGTTGGGACGGACTGTCCGTCGCTTCAACGTTCCTCCGGCCCGCCGGTTGGGTTTAAAGGTAGTCAGATTGGACCGTTGTGGGTGGGAACTGGGTCTACAGGTCGATTTGAATGGTCGGGATCATGATGACATCCACGACTTCGCGCGTCGGCTCGTAGACCCTTACTACCCTATCGCCGTAGTAGTAGAGCCGCGTGTCGGGAACCACGACGAGGTCAGGGAACCAACTGTAGGGAACAGGTTGAAATGAGACCATCCAATCGGGCTCGATCACATAACCCACCGCCACGCGGGTTCTCCAGCCGTCGGGAAGGCGTCTGCTCGGATTCCAATTGAGACCGGGCGGCAGACCATGGTCACGGTCCTTGAATCTTGAGAAGTAGGTGACGACGTGTTCACGGTCGCGTTCGGCGAACCGTTCCTTGAACTCGCCCTTCTTGAACTTCGGACGATCCGCGCGGTTGTCTGGGCGATCGCGGCCAGCCATATCGGCTTTGCGGGATTTGTCACCGTTGTCCGCCCGGTGAACTCGATCCGTATGGTCCGCTTTGTTGTCCCTGTTAGCGTGGTCGGGCTTGTTGGATTTGTCGGCCTTATCGTTGTCAGGGTTACCTCCCTTGTTAGGCACATTCGGTTTGTCGGGTTTGTCCGGTTTGTCGGTCTTATCGGACTGATGAGCGCCGGTTTTGTCCGCCTTTTCCGGATCCGCCTGGACGATGGTGAGATTCAACAGGCCGGAAGCACCGATGAGCACGAGCCAGTAGTGGATGGATTTTGCTTTCATGGTCGTTGTTGGGTTGGTTGGGGACTCCATTGCTGGAATCATCTGAAGTGAGATTCGCAGGAACCGTGCCCCGCCTCGTTTGAGCGATCCCCAGAAGGGTTTCCCTGACCTGTCTTGTGGTGCTGAAAGGGCTTGATGCTCTTGGATTTGGGAGCATTAGCGACGAAGGGAACCGTTTCTTTGAGATTCTCTCCGAACGGATTGGAGGAAGGGTTTCAGCGACTCGGCGTTGGTGCAAAAGCGGTGGGAGATGCTGCATTATGCCCGCTTTGAAGTATCCCGATGCGAAGTTGCATGACTCCGGGAAAACCGCGCACTCCTCCCTGGATTCATCTCAAGGGCGAATTGAGGCAGATGGGAAATCCAGCGATTGCGCCTGAATTCGTTCGAACCGCCTGTCCGTCAATTGTGAAGACAGTGTAAATCCGGGCTTTCCGGATGTTTTGAATTTGGCAGCGGGGGCAAAAAGCGGTCAGATGATCAGGAAAGGAGCGCGGTGGAAAGGCCGCGCGGAAAAGCCCATGGCCCAAGCAATCATCGATCCCGAGGAAGTCCGCCGGTTCGCGGCGGAACTGAAGCGTTTCAACGGCGACTTGCGCGAGCGCACGGCCTCGCTGATGGCGCGGTTCACGGCGTTGGGCGACACGTGGCAGGATCAGGAGCAGGAGAAGTTCGGCGCGGAGTTTGCGCAGTTGATGAAGAACCTGAAGTCGTTCCTCGAGCTGTCCGAGCGGCACACGCCGTATTTGCTGCGCAAGGCGGAGCGGATCCAACAGTATCTCGACCAGCGTTGAACGGATTTCCAAGATGGCGGAGCAGGCAAAAGTTTCCTCGATCGACGCGCTGGAGTCATTCCGCGCGGAGCTCGTGAATTACGTGGAAAAAGCGCGAGTGGCGCTGGAGGACGCTGAGGGCGAGGTGCGCCGCACGCGGACCTGGCTGGACGTGGACCGCGCGACCTTCTGGACACGCGAGATGAAACAGCGGACCAAGCAGATGGAAATGGCGGAGGCCGAGTATTACAATGCGCGGATCACCCGGCCGACCGAGAGCCACGCGTTTCACAAGATGGCCATCGCCAAGGCCAAGCGCAAGGTCGAGGACGCGGAGGAAAAACTGCGCGTGCTGAAGCATTGGCGCACGCAGTTCGATCCGCGGGTGACGCCATTGGTGCGCCAGCTTGATCCGATGTTTTTCATGGTGATGCGACACCTGCCGAAGGGGATTCACATGCTCGGCGAGTCGATCAAGGCGCTGCAGTCCTATGCGGAAAAGACGCCGATCGCTCCCAAGTCCGCGCCGGTGGAGGTGGCGGAAGTTTCCGAAACGACTGGGGAAGGAGGCGAGCCATGAGCGCGTCCGGCAGCCGCGGGTTGCTGACGCTGGCCACGCGCAACCTGATGGCGCGCTGGGATGAGGCGCGGGTGTCCTGGCGGGACCAGAAGGCGGTGGAGTTCGAAGCGACGTATCTGGCGGAGCTCTCGGAACAGGTGGGTACGGCGCTGCGAGCGCTGGAGGAGCTCGATCATTTGTTAGAAAAGATCCATGCAGACTGTGAGTGAATCATTTGATCCGGAATCGGTGAAGGCCGGATTGGAGGCCTTGAAATCCGGCATCGCTTCGGTGGCCGCGACGGAGAAGGCCTTGATGAAGGAAAAGGCCGAGAAGTATTCCGTTCTGCGCAAGGAGGCCCAGCGGCACGCCGAGGTGGAGGAGCGCAATCTCGACGCCCGGGTTCTTCAACTGACGGAGGATTACAAGGTGAGATTGGAGGATGCCTTGATCTGGAAGGAGCGGCGTCTCTCGCGTATCCAGACGGCCTATCACGCGAGCAAGGCGTCGATGGCGCGGCGGGTGCAGGAAGCGAAGGACCGCCGGATCGGCAAGGCGCAGGGCGACATCATGCGCAACCGGCAGTCGCGCCAGCAGGAACTGGATCGCGAAAGCGCGCGGCACGCGTCGTTCCAACAGCAGATTCTCGAAGACCGCGGCGTGCGGCGCGAGTTGCGGAGGCGCATACTCTCGGCGATGCGCACCTACCGGCCGTGGGCCGATGGGTGGTTTGATGGTCGCAAGAAGAATTTCCCCGAGGTGAGCGTGCCGGAGACCTCGACGAAGGCGCGCGCGGCTTTGGTGGCCACGCTGGACGAGGCCGGCAAGGACGCGGACGCGGCGGAGCGGCTCACGGTGACGAAGTTCTTCCGCTTCATCCCGCTGTGGGCGGTGACTTTGGTCGTGGTGGGCGGTCACCTGTGGCTTGGTCTGCGCGCCGGTGGCGGAGGCATTCCCAAGGTGATGCCTTCGATGTTGGTCGCGCTGGCGGTTATGGGTGGGCTCTGGCTGTTAGGGCTGGTCCTGGCATTGCCGGTATTGCGTCGCGCGGCCGAGACGCTGGCGAAGGCGCGCACGCTGGAAGTGGCCGCCGAGCAGCAATCGGCCTCGCTGGTGGCGGCGCTTGGCGCGGAGATCAAGGAGGAGCAGGCGGCGGAGAAACAAAACCTGAGCGAGACGTTCCGCGTTTCCGATGCGGAATGGCGCTCGCGCGTGGCGGACGGCCAGCGGCGCCTGGATGAGCGCCACTCCCGTGTGCCCGGACGGTTGGAGCGCCTCTATCAGCATAAGCTCGCGGGCTTGAAGGCGGATCACGAGGAGGAGATCAACCGGGTCCGCGGCGAGTTCGCCGGACGTGCGCGTGTTTACGAGGAGAATCAGAACGGCGAGAAGGCGGTGATCGACGGGCGGATTCGCGAGGCCATGGAAAAGGTGGCCGGTGCCTGGGGCCAGAACGTGCTTCCCCACGATGAGAGCCTGCGGCGGATGGACCGGCACTCGCGCGAACTGTTTCCCGCGTGGACGGCGGAGTTTTGCGAAACATGGGCACCGCCGCATGAGGCGCCGAATGCGGTTAGACTCGGGCACATCGTGGTGGACGAGGCTAGATTGGCCGGCGGGCTGCCATTCGATGAGTCATTGGCGCTTCCCGACGGCGCCGATCTAACGGTTCCGTTCTCACTCGGGTTTCCTCATCACGGCTCGCTGTTGATCGAGAGCGATGGCTCGGACGACGGCGCTTCGGCCCGGGTGTTGAACTCGGCGGTGCTGCGCCTGCTCGCCGCGCATCCGCCCGGACGGGCTTCCTTCGTATTCATCGATCCGGTGGGCCTCGGCAAGGACTTCGCCGGATTGATGCATCTGGCGGATTACGAGGAAACGATGATCAATCACCGGATCTGGACGCAGAACACGCAGATCGAGGAACGTCTCGCCGAACTGAACGAGCACATCGAAAAGGTGATTCAGATGTACCTGCGCAACGAGTATGCGGACATCAATGCCTACAACGAGCAGGCGGGCACGATCGCCGAGAAATACCGCTTCGTGGTGATCGCCGGATTTCCCGCCGGCTTCAGCGACACGGCGGCGAAGCGCCTGATGGCCATCGCTTCCAGCGGTGCGCGCTGCGGCGTGCATTTGCTGATCCAGCGCGACCAGCGCCTGCCCGCGCCGGATCCGGCGCTTGAGGACGAGCTGCGCCGCGTGTGCCGAAGAGTCGTTTTGAAAAACGGCGTCTATCATCTAACGGGAATGCCCGCTGGCGCGGATGTGATCGATTTCGATCCCGCGCCCTTGGCTCAGGACGCGATCGAACTGGTCCACAAGATCGGCCGGGCGAGCATCGATTCCAACCGCGTGCAGGTGCCGTTTTCGCAGATCGCTCCGCCGCAGGGCGGGGAGTGGAGCCTCGATACCAGCGAGGAACTGCGGGTTCCCGTCGGCCGCACGGGCGCGAAGAAGTTGCAGATGCTTGCCATCGGCAAGGGCACGCGGCAGCACATGCTGGTGGCCGGCAAGACCGGATCGGGCAAATCGACCTTGTTCCATGTCATCATCACCAACCTCGCGCGCTGGGCTTCGCCGGAGCAGGTGGAGTTCTATCTGGTGGATTTCAAGAAGGGCGTCGAGTTCAAGTGCTACGCCGCGAAACACCTGCCACATGCCCGTGTGGTGGCCATCGAGAGCGACCGCGAGTTCGCCCTGAGCGTGCTGCAGCGGGTGGATGCCGAGTTGAAGCGCCGCGGCGAGCTTTTCCGCAAGGCGGGCGCGCAGGACGTGGCCGGATACAAGAAAACACCGGGTGCCGGACCGATGCCGCGCACGCTGCTGCTCATCGACGAGTTCCAGGAGTTCTTTACCGAAGACGACGCGGTGGCGCAGGAAGCGTCGTTGTTGATGGACCGTGTTGTTAGACAGGGTCGTGCCTTTGGCATTCACGTGATCCTCGGGTCGCAAACCCTCGGCGGCGCCTACACACTTGCCCGTGCCACGCTGGGCCAGATGGTCATTCGTGTGGCGCTCCAGTGCAACGAGGCGGACGCACAGCTCATCATGGATGACGACAACCCTGCGCCGCGCCTGCTCACCCGGCCGGGTGAGGGGATCTACAATGATCAAGCCGGAGCACTGGCGGCGAACAGCCCGTTCCAGATCGTCTGGCTGCCGGAGAGCGAACGCGATGAGGTGCTGGACGAAGTGAACGCGCGGGCCCGGACTTCTGGAACCGCAATTCAGGTGCCGATTGTTTTCGAAGGCAATGCGCCCGCGGACATCCGCGACAACGCGGAGCTTGCCGCGTTGATCCGCCAGCGGCCCACGGCGAAACCGAAGAAGGCCCATGCCTGGCTAGGCGCGCCGAACTCGATCAAAGGACCGACGGAAGCGGTGTTCCAGCGCCAAAGCGGAAGTCATCTGTTAGCGGTGGGGCAGTCCACGGAACGGACGATGTCGCAACTCGCGATTGCGCTCGCCTCGCTGGCGCTGCAATACCCGGCGGGGCAGGCGGAGTTCGTGGTGCTGGATCCCCATGCTTCGGAAGGAGATGCGGACGGCGTGTTCCACCGGCTGGCCGCCGTGCTTCCTAACAGAGTGCGGATCGGCGGACCGGCTTTCCAGCACATTGGGATCCTAAGCTTAGAATTCCACGTGGACAAGTTGTCGCG
>JADMIO011575524.1_pt1 | contig 146205 bp, 98 predicted proteins | sample 8958161 | NCBI WGS metagenome assembly JADMIO01 (sample SAMN16585339, study PRJNA669376) | soil metagenome | isolation source: Crop rotation soil | place: USA: Cullars Rotation, Alabama | collected 2011 | reverse complement strand
GCCGCGACTTCAAGTCACGTGAATTCCAAGCTTCGGATCCCACTGTGCTGGAAAGGTAGCCGCGCCGCTTGCGGAACTCCGCGGGAAGATCGTCGGTCCAGTCGGAGGCGAAGACTTCGAGGCTGTCGCTGAAGATGGCGTACGGAGGGTTCGATCCGAAGGTCTCGGCGAGCTTGTCGCCCACGGCCCGCAGGTGCCGATCGATGGCCGCGCGATTGTAGTGATCGAGCACGAATCCCTCGGCGCCCACCGAGGCGCGCTTGACCATCATGCGAGTGCGTCCGGCGATGAAATACTGGACCTTTCGCGGGCCGTTCACGCGCAGCACGCCGTCGACGGGATCGGGCAGTCGCTCAGTCCCGGAGAATGCGGCGATAAACTTCTCGCCATCGGCGAGCTTGCGCAGAAGCAAAGAAGTTTCACCGGCGGCCAGATTCGCGCTGAACACGAGCAGGCGCCCGGCAGCCTGCGTGATGGGGATGTGTGGACCGCCGAAGGGCCAGCCGCTGCCGAGCGTGAGATCCATGCGCAGGCCGAGCTCGCGCGCCTTGGCGGAGGTGAAGCGGAGAGAGTCGAGGAAGGGGTCGGACAGGTAGGGGAAGTTGCCATCGAGCTGGAGCGGATAAACGGGCTGGACTTCGAAGCCGCCGATGCCGCCTTCCTTCATGAGCCGCAGTTCGCGTTCCAGCTCGGGCTTGGCGACGGAGGGGCCGAACCACCACCAGCGCATCATGATGCGCGAGCCATCGGGCGGATTGGCAAAGCCGCGGCGGAGATCGGAGATGTTCTCGGCGGCGAAAGCGGCGCCCGTGGCAAGGAGCAGGCAGGCAAAACGGAGCATAGCTGCCCACATTCTAACGTGGTGATTACGGAAGTTTGCAGCTCCACCAAGACCCGCGGAGACGCGATTCGCCAGTCCGCCCCGACCTTCCTCATCACGAACAGCATCGGAACCCGGCGCACCAGGATGACCGAACCGTACTGAGTATTGACGGCGTCCACGAGGTCCGGAGTAACGAATCGGATGGAACGGAGGGTAATATGAGGCGCGGTAGTTTCGGACCACGGGCGGTCTGCGACGCCGGCAGCTTCGCCGGCCCGGGTGCGCGACATGAAAGTGAGAAGTCGCCCGCGACTCCACTTGGGCCGACATGTTAGCAGCCGGTTCCTATCGGCGTTCGTCGGCTTTCATCGGCGGCCGCATGGTCTCCTGTTCTCGAAGCTAAAGATAGTAGCCGCCGATCAACGCCGACAAACAGCAGCCTCAGTCGATCGAGGAATTGCCGGCTGGTCCGCAGTCTCCGGCCGGGCGTAGGGAGTAAGCCATCGCTCGATGTTTCCCTCAATTCGGCATGTTTGAGCCGTACGGCGGCGTCAGTATGCGGGCAGCCGCTTCGCCAAGCAGCAGACGCACCCGTCCTTCCCGGTCTCTTCGAAAAATGGTGTATGATTTTCACAGTTAGCGGGTAGCCTTCGTTTGCACGTGAGGACGGCTGCTTCCCGGGTGTACCGCATACGGAGAAAAGAAGGGGAACAGAATGCGACAACTTGCGTTTGCTCTGACACTGGCCGTTTGTGTGTCTTTCGGCTTGGTTTCAACCGCCTCAGGTCAGGAAGTCACTGCCGGAATCTTTGGCGTCATCCAGGACGCCTCCGGAGCCGTGATACCAAACTCGGCCATCCATCTGCGCAACCTGGGCACCGGCCGCGTTTTTCAAACCGTATCCGATGAATCGGGCAACTTCTCGGTGACGCTGCTGCCCATCGGAACTTACGAAGTGACGGCGGAGGCGAGGGGCTTCAAGAAGTCGACAGTGGGAGACGTGATTCTGCGCGTCAACGACAACCGGCGACTGGTGTTTACCATGGAAGTGGGCCAGCTCACCGATCAGGTAACCGTGGAGGCGGCCGCTACGGTCGTGGACGTCGCCACCGGCACCACCAGCCAACTGATGGACGGGCGGGACATGGTGCGTCTGCCGTCTCGCGGGCGCAACGTGCAGCCGTTCGCGCTGCTCATGCCCGGCGTGGTGTCCACCACTCCTTACGACCGGCGCAACAATAACTCATCGGTCAACGGAATCCGGCCCACCCATAATGCCTGGCTGATTGACGGTGGATACAACATCGATACGGGCGGGAATTGGGGCTCGCCGCTGGCGCCGAACATCGAGACGGTGTCGGAATTCCGTGCCATCCGCGGCAATTATTCGGCCGAATTCGGCACCGGCGGCGGCTCGCAATTCAACGTCATCACCAAAGGCGGCACCAACGACCTGCACGGCTCGCTCTACTATTTCCATCGCAACGACAAGCTGAACGCGCGCAACTTTTTCTCGCCCACGCGCGACCCGTTTATCGGGAATGATTTCGGCGGGTCGGTGGGCGGCCCGGTCTACATTCCCAAGGTCTACAACGGCAGGAACAAAACCTTCTTTTTTGTTCTGTTCGGATTTATCAAAGAACGGCGGCAGCAGCGATTCACGCAGCTTCTGCCCACTGCCGCCTTCCGGGGCGGCGACTTCTCCCTGTTGGGCCGTCCCATTTACGATCCGTCGACGGGTGCACCATTTCCCAATAACATCATCCCTTCGGCGCGCATCGATGGCAATGCGGCCGGTTACGCCAAGATGTATCCCAGCCCGAATTTCATCGATTCGGCCGGGCGCAACTGGACGGCGCTGCAGGGGCGGCTCGACAACACCAACGAGAAGAACTTCCGCATCGATCATCACATCAACGACAACAACCGCGTGATGTGGCGCTATACGCCGGAATACCGGCTGGCGCGCTACCGCGAAGGTCCGGGCTTCGACATTTTCACCCGCGAGGACCGCGTGCCGGCCCGTAACATGGCGGTGAACTACAACTCGGCTCTGCGACCGAACCTGCTCAACGATTTCAACTGGGTGCGCTCGCACAACCGCATCATGTATTTCCCCGGCGATGTGAGCCCGGCAAAGTGGGGCATCAATGTTCCGCAACTGTTCGCCGACGACGACAAGACCTATCCGCTATCCAGCCTCAATCTGAGCAAGGTTCCCGACCGCGTCCCTACCATCAGCACGATTGTCGGATACGCCGGCCTGAACAATACCTCGCCGTGGAGCAATTACCAGACGATTTACGAGTTCAAAGACAATTTGACCTGGATCAAGCACGCCCACACCATCAAGACCGGCTTCAGCTACGCCTACGAGATCAAGTTCGAGCCGACCAACACCAACGTGTTCGGCGACTTCAATTTCGACGGACGGGCCACCGGTCCGCAAGGGGGCGTGGGAGATGCGTTCGCGGACCTGCTGCTCGGCCGCGCCGCGTCTTATAGCGAAACCAACACCGTCGCCTTCAACGACAATCGGCGAAACGCGTTCGAGACCTATGTGGACGATTCCTGGAAGGTGAGCCGGCGCCTGACGCTGAACCTGGGAGTGCGCTATTCCTACTTTCCGCCGGCGCACGAGCCGGACAACCGGTTCCGCGTTTTCATCCCCGAGCTCTACAACACGTCCAAGGCCGTCACGGTGGACGCGGCGGGCCACGTCCTGCGCGGCACCGGTGAGCGCTACAACGGCCTGGTGGATCCGACGGCATACTGGAAGACATCGAAGAAAAACTTCGCGCCGCGCTTCTCTTTCGCCTACGATCTGTTCGGCGACGGCAAGACGGCGATGCGCGGCGGATACGGCCTTTTCTATTCCCGCGAGATTCTGGGTGCGTTCATTCTCATGTCCGGCAATCCGCCATTCTCCGAACTGCTGCAGGTGACTAATACCTCGATGTCCAGCCCCGGCGGCGGGACGACGCGAAACTACGATCTGCCGATCACGCTCGGTTCGATCGACATGAACCAGCTCACGCCCTATACGCAGCAGTGGAACGTGAACATTCAGCGCTCGTTGAGCAACACGATGGTGCTCGAAGTCGGATACTCGGGCTCGCGCGGTCTGCATCTGATGCGCACGCAGGATCTGAACCAGCCGCCGGCGACGGAAGGGATCGCGCGCGGCACGCAGAATGCCGACCAGCTTCGGCCGTACAAAGGATGGAGCGTCATCAACCACCGGGAACAGAGCTACTCGTCGAACTACCACGGACTTCAGCTCGGCCTGAACCGCAGTTTCGCGCGCGGATTGATGACACAGGTGGCCTATACCTGGTCGAAGGCGATCGACAACGCGGACTTCACCGGAGGCATTTACGGCTTCTATCCGAACACCCGCGATGCCCGCGGCGAGCGCGCCCGCGCCAGCTTCGACGCTAGCCACAATTTCATCGCTTCGTACCTTTGGGATTTGCCGTTCTTCCGCGGCAGCCACAATACTTTCGTCTCCAAAGTGCTGGCGGGGTGGCAGTACTCCGGCGTCGTCGCCATTCGTACGGGCCTGCCCATCAGTCCGGAGTTGGGCCGCGATATTGCCGGGGTGGGCTCATCCGCGCGGCAGCGTCCGTTCGCCACTGCTTCGCCGGTGCTCGGCCGGGATCAACGGAATGTAACGCAATGGTTCAACGCGGCGGCCTACCGGCAGATTGCCAATTCCGACTATGGCACATTCTCGCCGGTGGGACGGAACATCCTCTCTGGTCCGGGCTGGAACCAGTTCGACATGTCATTCGCTAAAATCATTCGCATACGGGAAGGGCGACAGCTTGAATTGCGCGCTGACGGGTTCAACATCTTCAATCACACGCAATTTGCCTCCGTCGGCACCAGCTTCTTCACGCCTTCTTCGTTCGGCAAGATTACGGCTGCCCGCGATCCTCGCAGCTTCATGGTGGGCGCTCGCATCCAGTTCTGAGCCGCTGGCCGCAGCCGCGCCGGGCGAGGATTGTCTCCCCTGCCACGCGGCGTTGGTCAGGACGTATCGCCAAACCGGCATGGGCCGATCGGTCAACGAACGGCCCGTGCTGACTCCGGGCACGTTCTACCATCGGCTCTCGAATCGCTACTACCAGGTGACATCCGGGGCCATGGCCCGGCATCAGCTCGACGCGGGGGGACATCCGATCAACCCGATGGAAAAGTCGGTTACCCTCGCGATCGGCTCCGGGAATCATGCCATTACTTACGTGCACCGCACGTCCCAAGGCAGGCTGCTGGAGTTGCCGGTGTCGTGGTATGCCAAAACAAGCGGATACGCCATGTCGCCGGGGTACGATCGCGCGGAGCATCTCGATTTTCGGCGTGAAATTTCGGCGTCGTGCCTGTTCTGTCATTCCGCGGGTGCGGAACCGGCTGCCATCGATTGCCGCCGCTGCCATGGCGCCGTGCAAGCGCACCGGCAGCGGCCGCAGCGAGGCAACATCCTGAATCCGGCGCGGCTCGCCCCGCAGCGCCAACTCGAGATCTGCCTGCAGTGCCATCTGGAGACCGCCTCGCAAGGCATCACCGATTCTTTGCGGCGGCCGGGACGGGCGATATTTTCTTTTCGGCCGGGTGAGCCGCTGCCGGATTACAAGCTGTATTTCGATCGTCAGGGTGCGAAGGCGAACGATCGGATGGAGATCAATCATGCGGGCTATCGTCTGCTCCAATCGCGCTGTTATCTGGAGTCGGGCGGGCGGATGACCTGCACCACCTGTCACGATCCGCACGCGGCGATAGTTCGGAAAAACGCCTGCGTCCAATGCCATACCCGGCCCCACAGGGAAGGGGATTGCGTAGGCTGCCACATGCCGAAGCGGGCGCCGGCCGACGCGATTCACACCGAGATGACGGATCATAAGATCGCACAGCGGCCGCGCTTCACCAACCCGATTCGGGAAGATTTCGTGGGCGCGGAGCCCGTAGTGGACTTCTACACCAAATCCGATCGGCTGTCACTGGCCTTCGCCAACCTGCAGGAGCCGGATACCGATATCTACCGTGCGTATTTAACGCGCGATCCGCAGAATGAGCCGGTGATGGTCGCATTGGGCAAAGCGCTGCTGCGGCTCAATCAACCACGCGCTGCCGGGGAGGTTCTCGGCAAAGCGGTGCGGCTGAATCCGCGAGACACCGACGCGCTCAATTACCTGGCGGTATCGGAAGCAGTGCAGGGAAATCACCGCAAAGCTCTGGAGATTCTGGTAAAGGCGGTAGCGGAGAATCCGGACCACACGTTGGCGCGAATCAACCTGGGCATCACGCACGAGGCGCTGGGGGAGATGGCGGCGGCTTTGGCGGACTACGAAGAAGCGATCCGGCTGCAGCCGGACTCGGCCGAAGCGCGGCTGCGTAGAAACGGAGTTTTGCAGCGGCTGCCCAGGTGAGCCCGTCGAATCGCAGGCATCTTCGAGGAATCAAAAGTAGAGTTTCACGCCCATCTGCATCGTCCGATTCCCCTGAATCCCCAGATCGGCGTAAGCAGGCACAATATTCGCCGCTGACACAGACGGCACACCGCCTCGACTATAATCCAGATTCTGATAAATCGTAAAGTTATTTGCTCCAGGCTGGAAGTACACCCGATTCAGCGCTCCATAGAGTTCCGCCCGAAACGCCACCCGGATTTGCTCGTGAATCGGAAACTCTTTCAAAATCGCCATGTTGTATTTGAACTGATTCGGCCCGCGAAGATAGTCCGGCACCCGCGGCGTATTCCCCACCGTCATGAATGCGGGCGGCGAAAACAAAGCCAAAGAATTTACGTAGGAGCACCGCTGCGTGATCGGATTGTTGCAGTTATTACTCCAGCCGCTGAGATAAAGCGGCACACCCGAGTTGATGTTCGCTCGAATCCGCCCGACGTCTTCCGGAAACCCCGCCGTGTTTCCAGTCTGTGTCTGAATCGGCGTCCCCGTCTGCACCGATCCCGTCCCCGTCCATTTCCAGTTACCCACAATCTGGTTCAGCCAGCCCGGTGCGTTGTGCAAAGCGGCCTTGCCCTTGCCCACCGGCAAGTCCCAGTTATAGTTGAACCGGAACGTATGCGGAATGGAAAACACCGAAATCGAGTGTTCCAGGCGGCGGTCGCCATTGAGTAGCTGGGCGGCCCCCACACCCCAATTTTGCAGGTTGTCATTACAAAACTGACCTTCGCACGATGTAGTGTCGGTGGATTTCATCCAGGTGTAATTCACATTGAATTGCAATCCCCTGGAATAGCGCTTCGTCAGATTGACTTGCAGGGCATTGTAAAAGGATCCGTACCCCTGTGCCAGCGGATTACTGATAGCTCCGACAGTAGGAATAGGGCGCAGTAAACTAGCTCGTGTGACTTGAATGACATTGCCGTTCTGGTCCTTGATTCCGGCGGGATTCGGCAACAGGTCATTCATATTGAGCCCGGCGAGGAACTGTTTGCCGTACTCACCAAGATCAATCCCGTTGAAGAACTGAGAAGGTCCGAACAACTGAGTTCCCTTCGATCCGGCATAAGTAATATCCAGTCCAAAACTCCCGCCGAACTGAAACCCGAAGCCAACATTCCACTGTTGGATATACGGAATGGCGACATCTTTCGGCAAGTAATAAATCGCGGCCAGCGCGGCCAGGTTCGTGACCCGCCCGTCCGCGGGGAACGAGAAGTTCTGTTTGGGTAACACCAGCGGGAAACTGTCGAGCTGCACCTGTCCGCCGTTGGCCGCGCCGTTGGTAGCATACTGTGCCGAAGGCGGGCTCAGATCGGGAATCGGAATCCGGAACAGCCCGCTCGTGGGCGTGTGCGCGATCGCATAGCCGCCGCGGATCACAGTCAACCCCGGAATCGAAGGCGGCGTCCGCCAGGCGAAGCCGAAGCGCGGCTCGATATTGTTGTAGCGCGTCTGCCAAAGCGCATTGGGCGCGCCCCCGAGTCCATTCAATTGCAGATAACCCGTCTGCTGCCGTCCATTGGCCAATGTTACCGTCTCGTTCGGGACGAAATAACCCTGGTTATGATGCTTCTCCGAACGCGGCACTTCCACCTGGTATCGAACCCCAAGATTCAAAGTGAGCCGCGACGAAACTTTGAAATCATCCTGCACAAAACCTGCGTAATACTTCCACCTGTACTGGTAAGGAATCACCGCCGGCGCCACGGAGATGCCGGACGGAAATCCCATCAGCATCGATGCAAAGCCCAGCCCGGTGGCCGCGTTTGCCACCCCCAGCACAGCTTGTGTATTGGCCGAGCCGATGTTCGTGGTTGCGTTGCTGAAACCCCATGAACCGCCCACCGCGCCATAATCGATCAGGTTGAACTGCGGCGCCATGAACTCGAAGCCGCCCTTCAGGCTGTGCCGTCCCTTGATCCAACTGAGTATCTCAGTCAGTTGAAAAGTATTATCGATCTGATATAGTCCTGGATTCACAGCGATGCCTTGCACATTGGCAAAACCGGACCCCGCCGAGATCTGCGGAAAACCGTTCTGCAGATACGATGGGAACCCTAACTCGCTGAACCAGTCTTTTGCGAGTTGCTGGTCGTTCTGCCGCCGGACATTACTGGTCCGATTGAAGCCCAGCCTGAGTTCGTTGACCTTGTTGGCCCCCACCGTCCAGGTATCGCTGAAAGCCAGGTTCGTGCCCGTCGCGGTATCGGTGGGCACGCCATCCACCAGTCCGCCGATAAACGAACGATCACCCTTCGTCGGCGCCTGCGTGACTCGAAATGTAAAACGGTTGGCGTTGGTAATCACCTGGTCGAGCTTGATGTTCCACCGGTCGTCCCGATTGTGAACGGTGCGGAACACCGAGTAATTCTGCCCGAGCCCGTTCAGGGCCATGTTCGGCGCCGGCAGCATGTTCAGGACCTTCTGTCCGCGCGGCGAAATCAGGGGTTTCGGAATGATGTTATTCGCAAATTGCGGAAAGGGCTGTCCCGCCGCCGGGACGATCCTGGTGTTAGTCCATCCCGTGCCGGATGGATTCGCCAGGTACTGCTGGAAAATAAAAACTTTGGCCCGTGCAGTAGTATCTACGATGGATTGCGAGAAGTCTCCCTGCCGTTCGAGCTCCGTAGGCACACGCGCGAACGCGCTGGACTGCTGGTAACGCCGCAGCGGCTCGTAATTAAAGAAGAAGAACGTGCGATTCTTGCCATTGAAAATCTTGGGTAAGTACACCGGACCGCCGACATCGACACCGCCGCGCCAATAGCGCACCAGCCCCTTGCGCACAAACGCGTTGTTCCATGGCGCGGCATTCAGGATGTCATTCTGTGTAAACGAAAACACTGTCCCATGCAGGCCGTTGGTGCCCGACTTCGTAGTCATGGTGACAATGCCGCCGCCGACGCGTCCATACTCCGCGCTATAGTTATTCACCTTCACATCCACTTCCGCAATCGCATCCGAAGAGAATGAAAGTGAGATGCGCCCAAAGAACAAGCTATTGTTATTGACTCCATCGGCCAGATAATTAGTAGCGCCCATCCGCCCGCCGCCGACTGAAATCCCACCGCCGGGAGTAACGAAACTGGTAGTAACTGCCGCCTGTTCGTTCCCGGGGTCTCCAAGCACACCGGGCACCAGGGCCAGCACCTGCAAAGCGCTCTGGTTCGCAATCGGCAACTCGTCCAGTGCTTTCGTGTTTACGCTGTACTGCACGGTGGCATTGGCCTGCTGAACCAGTGTCGTCTCCGCCGTCACGGTGACCTCCACCTTGGTGTCACCCACGGCCAACTGCAAATCCACCGCCACCACCTTTGCTGTTTCCACCGTAACGGGTTCCCGGTTGAGCCGGTTGAACCCAGCCATCTCGGCAGTCAGGCGGTAAGTCCCAGGCTCGAGTGCCGGCAAAGCATACAAGCCGGCATTGCTGGAAAAGGTAGTTTGTTGGACATTAGTAGCCAGATTCGTGGCCGTAATCCTGACCCCTTCGAGCACCGCCATCTGCGCATCGGTCACCGTTCCGGTGATCTGTCCCGCGTTGGTTTGAGCAAACCCACACGAGCCAACTAGAAAGACACTCACCAAAGCGAGCTTTAACATATGGAATGTATAAGTTTACACCAGTTAGGATACTCATAACCCTCGCCGAATCACCGCTGCTTTCGAAACACAACATGAACGCCGGGACGTAAATCGCCAGGCTGCGGCATCAACCGTCCGCGGATGAGCTTCGCGATTCAACTGAATGACGACGTAGATTTTTGGGTTGCGGCGGGCACTCTCGATACGCGCGACTCTGGAAGGCCAGCTGCGGCCCGAAGTCAGCAAATTCTCTTCGCCGTCTGTGCCCGGCGACATGATCCGGATTTTTCGCCCAAAAAAGCAAAACTGCCTGAGATCGGCGGTTTTGAACGGGGAATCAATAACTTACAGACGAACACCGCCGCTAAACCGGCAGTTTTCTAACTGGCTCGCTCTCTTGGACTGGGCCAACGTCACCATTTTGAACCTCGAATTCCGTAAATGGAGAACCCGCGAGCCTCAGAATTGAGCCTTTGTGGTGCAGCTTCGCGGCCAGCCCGGCGTCATCTTCGATCCTGACCATTCGTCTGCCCGCGCCTACAATTGAAGTATGGCCCGCCTTCTCCTCGTCGCTGCCACCACCGGCTACCAGGTCCGCGTCTTCGCCGACGCGGCGCGGCGCCTCTCGGTTGACCTCACGCTTGCAACCGACCGCTGCCACATCCTCGACGATCCCTGGGGCGATTCCGCTCTCCCCGTCCGTTTTGAGAATCCCGCCGAATCGCTTGCCTCCATCGCCGCCGCCGGGCCGTTCGATGGCATCGTTGCGGTCGGCGACCGGCCCTCGCTGCTGGCCGCCGAAGCCGCCGCCGCGCTTGGCATCCGGTTTCATCCGCCCGTCGCCGTCGACGCCTGCCACGATAAGTACCTTGCCCGCCACTTCTACCGCAGCACCGGACTCCCCGTGCCCGCTTTTCTCCGCGTCCCGCTCGACGCCGATCCCGCCGCCGTCGCTGCACGCTCGCCCTATCCTTGCGTGCTTAAGCCGCTGGCGCTTTCCGGCAGCCGCGGCGTCATCCGCGCCAACTCTCCCGCCGAGTTCGTTGCCGCCTTCCTGCGCATCCGCGCTTTGCTCGCCAGCCCTGACATCCTCGTCACCCGCGAGGAGCAGCACCGCTTCCTCCAGATCGAAAGCTATATCCCCGGGCGCGAGTTTGCGCTGGAAGGGCTCGTCACCGGCGGACGCCTGCAGACGCTTGCGCTATTCGACAAGCCCGATCCGCTCGACGGCCCTTTCTTCGAGGAGACCATCTACGTTACACCTTCGCGCGCGGCGCTGGACGTGCAGGAGGCTCTCATCAATGCCGCGGCGAAGGGCATCCGCGCGCTTGGGCTCACCCACGGTCCGGTCCATGCCGAACTGCGGCACAATTCGGAGGGCGCCTGGATCCTCGAGATCGCCGCTCGTCCCATCGGCGGACTGTGCGCGCGCGCCTTGCGCTTCAACGATGGCACGCCGCTGGAAGAGCTGATCATCCGGCACGCGCTGGGCGAGGATGTCTCGGGCGCGCGCTTGGATGGCCCGGCGTCCGGCGTGATGATGATCCCGATTCCGCGCGCGGGCATCTATGCCGGCGTAGATGGCACGGAGAGTAGCGGGTCGGAAGTGATCATTACCGCTAAGGAAGGGCAGAAGCTGCTGCCGCTGCCCGAGGGATCCAGTTACCTGGGGTTCATTTTCGCGCGCGGCGCCTCAGCCGCCGAGGTGGAACGGACGCTGCGGGAGTCGCACAGCGGCCTGCACATCCACATGGCGACGGCGCTGGAGACGCTCAGGCCTTAGTCTTCTGCGGCACGAAATCCGGCGGCAGGGCCGCCCCTTCACCGAAGAAGTACGCGTCCATCTGCTCGATGAGGAACTGCTGTGCTTCGGGCGTCCCCAGGTTGAGGCGATACTCGTTCATGAGCATCTTCATGTGCTCGACCCACATCTTCCAGGCTTCCTGCGAGACGTTCTCGAAGATCTTCTGCCCGAGCGGATGGCCCTCGAAGGGCACTTCCTTCAGCCCCGGCATTTGTTTCTGGAACTTCACGCAGAATACGGTGCGCCCGGTGTCCTCAATCGTGACCGGCCGCATCGGGTTGCCGCTACCGCTTCCACATCCCATGAATTGCCCTCGTTTCTGTAACCAGGATACTACGGAAGGCGCGGACAGCGGCCGGTTCAAACACAACGAAATCGGACCGCCGGACAGCAACGGCATATTTGCGCTGAATGGAGTCGCCTACGTAATCTCGCCTACGTCATCCAGCATTCGGGAAATTTCAGTCTCGGTGCCGTCGGCGCCGTGCCCGAGCCTGCTAGTTGGGCTTTGTTCGATCTGGGCGGGATGGTGCTGGTGCTGGCGCGAAACCGACTTCGCTCAATATAATTCCCAACTCGCGGCTGTCGCCCGGTACCTGAAAAGTCTTGTCCGCTGTTATGGCCACGGCCTGACCGCTGACGGGCGCGGATTCCAGCACGTAACGGCCGGGTGTAGTGTACGTCTGCGCCGCGACTTGCACGCCGTCGAGCTCGAGCACGATCCTGCGCGCCGGCGCCTTCTCGTAGATCGTGAAGACCGCGCGTAGCGGCCTGGGCGCGGCGGGTGGCTTCAGCAGGATCACTGCGCGGCCGCTCATCCAGCGCCACGCATTTGTGTCTTCGCGCTCGTAGACGCCGCTGACGATCTGTTCGGCGGCCTCGGGCGCATCCATCGGCAGGTTCTCGCGTGACGGCTCGCGCTTCACCACCTGCTCGACGCGCACGCGATCGATGGGTGCGGCGGAGATGTCGAAGGGCAGGAATCCCTTGTCGACGTTCGAATAGCCGGAGCGCGATTCTATGCCGACGATCCGCAGCGGCAGCGCCGGACGGATCTCCATCCGTGCCATCTGCGCCAGTTTGCCGCCGCCGGTGGTGAGGGGGATCGGATAGGCGAGCTCGCTGGTGACGACCATGTCGCCCGGCCGCACGCCCTGATTGCGGCGCAGCGGCAGGCCACCCGCGGATTCGAGGTAGAAGCGCAGGCCCCAGTCGCCGTTAATCCAGATGCGATGGTCTTTCGGCAGCGACGCGACGAAGGGGCGGTACGCGTCCCAGTGCTGATAATTCACCACCGCCAGCGCTACGCTCAGTGCCATCTGCGCGATCGCCCCAATGGCCAGCCAGCGCTGCCGCAGCGCGGAGGCGAGCAGCGCGACCGGCGCGGCCATCGGCAGCAGATAGCGCGTGGCGCCGGCGTAGAAGATCGCCAGTCCGCAGGCGAAGAAGATGGCGATCCAGCCGGCGAGAAAGAGGACTCTGCGATCTTTCCGGTCGCGCCACGCGAGCGCGATTGCCGGCGGCAGAAGCAGCGGGAAGATCATCCAGCAGGCATGGATGGCAAGTCCTAGTCCGCTGCTGAACTTGCGGGCGAGCGCCTGCAGTCCGTACTGCTGAAAGTATCCCGAGAGCACCGCCGCCGGGACGGCTCCGGTGGAGAGGCGTTCGAAGAGCTGATACGTTATGACGACCGCCACCGGCGTCAGCGTGACGGCCCACGCGGCGCGGCGCTTGCGATCGAACAGCCATAGGTAGAGCCACAGGATCGGCGTGAGGAAGACGGCCTGATATGCGATGAGACTCGCGAAGACCATCGCGATCGCCGCGGCGCCGTAGCGGGCGTGAACGAACAGCGCGATCGACGCCATCCAGAACGCGAGGAACGGCAGATCGCTCTCGAGCGAATTGCCGTTGATGACGAATGCCGGTATGGCCAGGAACAGCAGCGTCGCCCATAGCGGATGCGGCGAGAACCTGCGCGCGAGCGACCACATGGCGAGCGCCGCGATGAGCGAAAACACGATGTACGCGGCGTGGAATGGCACTTCGCGGATATCGCCGATCGCCGCCAGCAGCCCCGCCAGAATCCACGCGTTCATGGGCGGATGCGGATGCCCGCGCATGTCCGAGAGATTCCCGAGGAAGACTAGCTGGAAATGCGTGGGATGCAGCGGCTCGATCTGCGCGTGCTGCGCCTCGGCGAGATAGTAGATGTCGTCGCCCTGAATCGCCTGGTTCAGAAACGGCAGCCGTAGCGCTAGCACTGCCGCCACGATGAGCAGCAGCTTCAGTCGGCGGCTTTGCTGTCCGTCCTGGCAGGTCTCCATCGGAGCACGGGGCGGCGCGCGGCCGTCACTTCGTCCACGCGGCTGGTGCGCGTGCTGTGCGGCGCCTTGAGCACGAGCTGCGGATCGGTTTCAATCTCTTTGGCGATGGAAACCATGGCGTCGATGTACTGGTCGAGTTCCAGCTTGCCCTCGGTCTCGGTCGGCTCGATCATCAGCGCGCCATGCACGATCAGCGGGAAGCTGACGGTGTAGGGGTGGAATCCATAATCGATCAGCCGCTTGGCGATATCGCCGGTGCGCACGCCGAGCTTGGCCTGGCGCTCGTCGCTGAAGACCACCTCGTGCATGTTGGGCGCCTTGTAGGGGAGATCGTAATAGCGCTCCAGGCCGCGGCGGATGTAATTGGCGTTGAGGACGGCGTCGAGCGTGGCGTTGCGGAGGCCGTCGCCGCCGTGCGCGAGGATGTAGGAAAGCGCGCGCACGAGCACGCCGAAGTTGCCGTAGAATGCCTTCACCTTGCCGATGGACTTCGGACGCTTGTAGTCGTAGGCAAGCTTCTTGCCCGAGCGCTTGAGGCGCGGCACGGGAAGGAACGGCTCCAGGATCTTCTTCACTGCCACCGGACCGCCGCCCGGACCGCCGCCGCCGTGCGGGGTGGAGAAGGTCTTGTGCAGGTTGAGATGCATGACGTCGACGCCGAAATCGCCGGGACGCGCGATGCCGACCAACGCGTTCATATTCGCGCCGTCCATATACATCAGCGCGCCCTTGCGATGGAGGATTTCCGAGGCCGCGACGATGTTCTCCTCGAAGACGCCGAGCGTGTTGGGATTGGTGACCATCAGGCCGGCTACGTCTTCGGTGACAGCCTGGTCGAGCACGGCCAAGTCGACGGTGCCGCGCGCGTTGGAGCGGAGATTCTCGACCGTGTAGCCGGCGATGGCCGCGGTGGCGGGGTTGGTGCCGTGCGCGGAGTCTGGGATGAGAATCTTCTTGCGCGGATTGCCGCGGGATTCGAGCAGTGCGCGCATGAGCAGGATGCCGGTGAGTTCACCGTGCGCGCCGGCAGCGGGTTGGAGCGTGACCGCGTCCATGCCGGTGATCTCGGCGAGGATCGATTCCAGGCGCGACATCACTTCCATGCAGCCTTGCGAGAGGGCTTCAGGCTGATAGGGGTGGGCCCAGGCGAGGCCTTCGATGCGGGCGACCAGCTCGTTGATGCGTGGGTTGTACTTCATGGTGCAGGAGCCGAGCGGGTACATGCCGTGGTCGATGGCGTAGTTCCAGGTGGAGAGGCGGGTGAAGTGGCGGATGGCCTCGACTTCGCTGACTTCGGGGAAGCCTTCGATCTCGGTACGGACGTTGTCGTCGCCGAGTGCTTGCGCGGGGTCGACGGGTGGGACGTCGAGGGCAGGGAGTTGGTAGCCCTTCTTGCCGGGCGAGGAACGCTCGAACAGGAGCGCTTCGTTCTGCGAGATGTGCGGCCTTACTTTTTGGATCGCCATGTTGATTTTGCCGGTGGGGCAGACCATCGTTTTGTGTGGTCTGCCCTGGTGGTATGACCACGAGGGCAGACGACAAAAATCGATCGTCTGCCCCACGGTTGCTCGAATTTCAATGTCATGATCATACGACTCAGCCTGACAGACGGTCCATGTCCCCGCGCGACGTCATCTCTGTGGCGCAGACTAGCATCCCGTCCTTCAATTCCGGATAGAATTTTCCCAGCGGCAGGCCGCCTATGATTTTCTTTTTGAGCAACGTTTTGTTCATCGCCTCCGGGTCATCCACTTGCGCCACGAATTCGTTGAAGAACGGGCCGGAGAATCTCGGCTTCAGCTTCCCCGCCAGATAGTGCGCCTTCGCCAGATTCTGCTCCGCCAGCTCGCGCAGCCCCTGCTTGCCGTAGACCGTCATGAATACCGTGGCCATCAGCGCGATCAGCGCCTGATTGGTGCAGATGTTCGAGGTCGCCTTCTCCCGCCGGATGTGCTGCTCTCTGGTGGAGAGCGTCAGGCAAAACGCGCGATTGCCGCGCGAGTCCACTGTCTCACCCACCAGTCTGCCCGGCATCTGCCGGATGAATTTCTCCTTGGTCGCGATCACGCCCGCGAACGGACCGCCGTAGCAGGGCGAAATCGCGAACGATTGCAGTTCGCCCGCCACGATGTCGGCATCCACCGGCGGCGCCAGAAGTCCTAACGACACGGCCTCCGTAAACACCACCACCAGCAGCGCGCCGTGCCGATGCGCGATCTCGGCCGCGGCCTTCACCTGCTCCACGATGCCGAAGAAGTTCGGCGACTGCAGAATCACCGCCGCCGTTTCGTTGGTTACGTGCCGTTCCAGATCCTGCAGGTCCGCCTGTCCGGTCGCGGCATCGAAGGCGAGCTCCGCCACCGGCATCCCCTGATGTCTGGCGAACGTGCGCAGCACGTCGCGATACTCCGGATGCAGCGACCTCGCCACCGCCACCCCACTCCGGCCCGTCAATCGTGCGGCCATCATTGCCGCCTCCGGCACCGCGGTCGAGCCGTCGTACATTGACGCGTTGGCTACGTCCATACCGGTGAGCTGCGCGATCATCGTCTGAAATTCGAAGATGTGGGTCAGCGTCCCCTGCGCGATCTCCGCCTGATACGGCGTGTACGCGGTCAGAAACTCGCCGCGCGAGACGACTGTGTCCACCAGCACCGGCCTGTAGTGGCGATACACGCCCGCGCCGAGGAAGCTGGCGTATCCATTGGCGCTTTCGGCGGCGCGTTGACGGAAGTAATCCACGATCTCGTATTCGCTTATGCCCGGCGCGAGATCGAGCGGCCGCTTCAGCCGCACCGCCTCCGGGAGATGTGCGAACAGTTCGTCGGGACTCTCCACGCCGCAAGCCGCCAGCATTTCCTGGCGCTCAGATTGGGACTTCGGGAGATACCGCAACTACTTTTCCGCTCCTATGTAGTTTTGATAGTCGGCGGCGGATAACAGATTCTGCAATTCCTGCGGATCGCTGAGCCTGAGCTTAATGAGCCAGGCCGAGCCGTGCGGGTCGGAGTTCAGCTTCTCCGGCGTTTCGTGGAGCGACTGGTTGATCTCCGTCACCTCGCCCGAAACCGGCGAGTAGATATCCGAGACGGCCTTCACCGACTCCACCGAGCCGAACGAATCGCCCTGCTTGAGCCGGTCGCCCACCTTGAGCGTCTCGCGGGCGAGCTTGAAATCCACGTAGACGATATCGCCCAGCTCGGCCTGTGCGTGATCGGTGATGCCGACCGTGCCCGTGTCCCCCTCTACCAGGACCCACTCATGCTCCTTCGTATACCGGAAATTGTCTGGATACATTTTATTTCGCTCGTTTGTAGAAAGGAGTTTCCACCGTTACGGCTTCCACAGGGCAGCCGCGAATGATCACCTGAATGTTCCGCCCGGGGTGCGCCTCCGCTACGGGTAGATAGCAGAGTCCGATGTTCTTGTTCAAAAATGGCGCCGGCGCGCCGCTGGTCACCCAGCCCGCCGGATTGCCGTCCAGCCAGACTTCGTAACCGTCGCGCGCGATGCCGCGCCCGCGCATTTCGAAGCCAGCCAGTTTGCGCGTGACGCCTTTCGACTTCTGCGCCGCGAGCGCGTTGCGGCCGACGAAATCACCCTTTTCCAATTTGACGATCCACCCCAGATCGGCTTCGAACGGGGTGATCGACGCGTGGATTTCGTGCCCGTAGAGTGCCATCTTCGCTTCCAGGCGCAGAGTATTGCGCGCGCCCAGGCCGCAGGGACGGATGCCATACTGCCGGCCCGCGCGGAGAATTTCGTGCCAGATCCGCTCGGCCTCCTCGGGCGCGACGTAGATTTCGAAGCCGTCCTCGCCGGTGTAGCCGGTTCGCGCGATGCGGCCCGGCGTGTTCGAGACTTCGTCGTCGACGAACCAGTAGTAGCGGATCTTGGCAAGCTCGGCCGGAGTCAACTGCTGCAGCACGTCGATGGCCTTCGGGCCTTGAATCGCGATCTGCGCGTAACGCGGGCTGGTGAATTCGACCTCGGCATCGAAGCGATTCGCGGCCTTGATGTGTTCGTAGTCCTTCTCCTGATTGGAGGCGTTGACGCAGATGAAGTAATGATCGTCTGCGACCTTGTGCACGAGCACGTCGTCGACGAAGCCGCCGTGCTCGTAGAGGAGGCCGGAATATTGCGCCTGTCCGATCTGCAGGCGCGAGACGGCGTTGGTGGTGACGTAATCGGTGAGCTTGGCGGCCTCGGGACCGGAGATTTCGACCTCGCCCATGTGGCTGACGTCGAAGACTCCCACGGCGTTGCGGACGGCGAGGTGCTCGTCGATGATGCCCGAGTATTGGACGGGCATGTCCCAGCCGCCGAAATCGACCATTTTGGCGCCGAGGGAGCGATGGACGGAGTTAAGCGGAGTAGTGCGCAGCGATGCCGCAGACGAAACCACCATGAATGCCCAATCTAGCACAACGGGCCGAGTGGGGCAGACGATAGGCCTTTGTCGTCTGCCCTGGTGGTCGTTCCATCAGGGCAGACGACAAAAACCGATCGTTTGCCCCACGGGATCAGAAATTGATCTTGATGCCGCCCTGGATGTTTCGCGCCGGACCGCTGCCCGTCACGGTGCCGTAATCCGCGCTGGTAGTGGTCACGCTCAAGCTGCGGAAGTTGGCATGGTTCATCAGGTTGAAGGCCTGCGCCTCGAACCTCATGGTCCAGCCCTCGTGCAGCTTGAAGACCTTGCGCAGCGTCACATCCCAAAGATACAGGCCGGGACCCACCACGGTTCCGGGTCCGGCCGTGCCGAGCGTGACGTTGGTCGGGGTCTTGAAGGCCGCGGTATTGAACCAGTGGTCCGGTCCGCGCTCATCCGTGGACAGGCCGATCGTACCGCCAATGTAATCGGCCCGCCGGGTGACGCCGGTTGCGCTACCCTGCGGCGTTAGGGCGGGGCCGCTCTGCGCGCGCGTAACACCGCTGACCTCCCACCGGCCAAACACACCCACGAAGCCCTTGCTGCGCGTCAGGAACGGCAGCCGGTACGTGTACGTCAGGACGAAGATCTGACGGCGGTCGAAACTGGTCGGACCATAGTAATAGTGACGGTTGATTGCCGTATAGCCCAGCCCGCCGTCCGGATTGTCTCCGTCGGCGCTGGTGTCCGCGAGCGCGTGCGACCAGGTATAACTTACCGTCACCATCGAGCTGCCCTTGCGCTTGGTAAGGTAAGTCTGCAGCGCGTTGTAATTGCCGTTGGCGTCGCTGATATACATGCGAATGTTGGAGTAGCCCTTGTATGGCCGGAGCGCATTCGTATTCGGGCGCGGCGACAGCACGTAGTTAGCCGCCAACACGTCAAACGACGGGAAGTTGATATCCGGCTGCCGCAATAGATGCCGCTGCAGATTGCCAGAGTAAGCGAGGCGGAGAAACAACCCCGCGGGCAGCTGTTTCTCAAGGTTCAGATTGTAGGTGTAAACCACCGGAACCTTGAGATTTCTGTCGATGGCGTTGATGGAGCCCAGCACCGCGGCTCCGGACGCGGTGCCGCCGGCCGGGTTCCCCAGGTTTCCGCTCTCCAGCGCCACGGATTGCGAAAACGGCGGAATATTCGTTTGCGAGAAAATCAGGTTCCCCTGCACGCGATCGTGGAAGGAGCCGAAACCGCCGCGGAACACAGTGCGGCCGTTTCCGAACGGCGCCCAGGCGAAACCGAATCGCGGCATCCACAGGTTGTACGCGGGATAGAAGCCGCGCGGCGCGCCCGCCGGGATCGCCAGCACCTCCGGACTCGTCGCGCCTGCTACACGGCCTTGCTGATCCTTGGGTACGCCGTCACCCGCGCGCACCAGGCCGTTCACCAGGCTCCCGGAGTTCGGCACGACCGAACCGGTGGTGGGCACCAGCGAAACCGCCTTCTTCGGATCGTAGAGCGACGGGTCGAAGTTCACAATGTTATTGGCGACGGTGTAAGTCGGACTGAAATGGCTATATCTCAGGCCCAGGTTCAGGGTTACCCGGCGCGATACCTTCCAGTCATTCTGGATGTAAGCCTCCTGCTGCGAAAAGCGAAACATTCCGATCGGATCGCTCTGGGCTTCCGTGTAAGTGGAGAAGTTACCCAGGACGGCGTCGGCCAGTGCATAGTTGGTCGTTTTGTTGTTGGGAGTGGTATTGAAGGCGACACTGCCGTCGTAGACAGAGCGGCCATTCTGATCCTTGCGGTTGCGGATGATCATGACGCCGGCCTTGAACTGCTTGTTGCCGCGCAGCCAGGTGACATTGTCGGCGAACGAAATATCCGCGGTCGGCGACATCAGATAAACGCGCGCCGGTCCGTTGTAACTGGCGAAACCGTTCACGGTGACATCCGGAATGCCGCCCGCATACGGTCCATTGCCGCCATAGATCAACGGGAACTGGAACCCGTATTTGCCGCGTTTCCAGTTGTCACCCTGGAGCGGCGTCCGTTGACTATTCCACGAAGAATTGATCTTCGCTTCATTCATGACGGTCGGGCTAATGGTCCACATGTCGGCAAGCTGCGGGCCGTATCCGGGCCGGTTGCGCGCGGTGGGCGTCGTCGGAAGCTGAGACGCGGTGAAGGTGCCGAACGGGTCGATCAGATCGTAGGAATCGTGCAGCCAGCGGAAGTAGATATTGTTGCGATCGTTGATGGCGTAATCTACGCGGACGATATCCTGCCGCGAATTGAAGGGATTCAGCACCTGGTAGATGGCGTTGTTGGCGGTGGGAGTGTTGGTGTAAGACGCCGCATAGGTGATCATGTCGCGATACACGTTCATTACCGCCCGGCCGTCCGGCGTCATCTGCGAACGCAGGTCTTTGCTGGGCATGGGCGTGGTGGTTCCGGGAATGCGGATGGCGTTGGTACGGCCCGTGAAGTCGCCAGTGGTTTCCGCGATGGTGGGAAGGGTGCGCCGGGTGGGACTGGTGAACTTGCGGATCTTCTTCCATTCCTGACCGGCGAAGAAGAACAACCGATTCTTAAATGGCCCGACCTTTACCGGTCCACCGAAGTTCCACGAGTAATCGTGATAGCGCAGGATGGGCTTCTCCGGCGCGAAGTAGTCCTTGGCGTCGAGAGCGTCGTTGCGGACCGTATAGAGTAGCTCGCCGTGATAAGTGTTACTGCCGCCCTTGGTGACGGCGTTGATGACCGCGCCCGAGCTGCGGCCCCACTCCGCCGACATCGCGGAGGTCTGGATACTCAGCTCGCGGATGAAACCTACGCCAACATTATTGATCTGGCTCCCGTTGCTTCCCGAATCCAGATTCATGCCGCCGTCCACCATGAGGTTCGAAGTATTGCTGCGCGTGCCGTTGACCGACTGTGTGGTGACGCTGAGGCTGGTGGTAGTCGCCATGGAGTCTTCGTCAAGCAGAGCGACGCCGGGAACCAGCGAGACCAGTTGCATGTAATTGCGGCCGTTGAGTGCGAGATCGCGCACCTGCTCGGAGTCGATGGTGTGTCCGAGCTCGCCCGAGACTGTGTTGACGGTCTCGCCCAGCACCTCTTCCACCACCACGGTCTCAGTAACCGTACCGACTTCCAGCTTGAAATCGGCGGTGATGCGCCCGTTATCCGAAAGATCGTAGCCGGTCTGTTTGGCTTTGCGAAAGCCGGTGGCGTCGACCTGGACACTGTATAGTCCCGGCGGGAGGTTAGTGACGGCGTAATAGCCATTGCCATCGGTAGTGAGTTTGCGGTTCACCTGGGTTTCATCATTAGTGATAACGATGGCGGCGCCGGGTATCACCGCGCCGGTCTTATCGTTGACAGTGCCGGAAATCCGGCCATTGTAATTCTGGGCAAACACGAAGCCGGCTGCCAGAAGCCAAACTGGTGCAAAGCGCATAATTGGACAAACCTCACCTTAAAGTCTTAATTCACATATAGCACTTAGCACGCGGAGGTCAAGCCGCCCGCCGGACCGCCACCTGCTCCGGAATCAATTCCTGAGTGGGATCGATCTTCAGCCACAACAGCGCGCTGATCACCAGCATCGCGGTCATCGGGATTAACGGGAAATCGTAACTGCCGGAGTATTCCACCAGGTATCCGAACAGCACCGAAGAAATGAACGAGCCGATCTGCCCGGCCGTATTCATGGTTCCGGTGACGGCGCCGGCGTACTTCTTGCCGACATCCAGGCAAACGGCCCACGCCGTGGGCAGCATGAAATCCGAACCCGCGTAACTGAGCGCCAGCAGAATCAGAGCCGGGATCTTGGCCTGCGTAAGCATCGCGCCGACCGTAAATACTGCCGCGCAAAGCAGTCCGACGATGCCGATGGTCCGGCGGCCCCACTTGAGTCCAATTTTCCGCACCAGCGCGTCACTGGCGAATCCGCCGGCGCAATTAGCCAACGCGCCAAGCACGAACGGCAGGGTGGAAAGCAGCAGCGCATCTTCGGTGTAGCCGCGGCCTTTGACCAAATAAGTGTGCAGCCAGGAAAGGAAAAAGAACGCGGCGTAGCAGTAAGTGAAGTACATGAGCATGATTGCCCAGAGATTGCCGCTGCGCAGCGCGATTCCCCAAGGCAGACCATGCCGTACGCGTGCCTCGATATCGCCGATCTCAGCCTGTTCCGCGGCCGTGACGCCCGCCATTTCCCGCGGGCTGTCGCGATACCAGCGATACCACACCACGGCCCATATCACGCCGAGTACGCCGAAGCAATAAAACGAAGCCCGCCATCCCCACTGCTTCTGGATCGGGATCACCAGGAAGGGCGAAAGCGCGCCACCCACCCGGCTGGCCATCCAAACCAGTCCGTGGGCTCGCGCGCGTTCGGTAACCGGGAACCAGCGCGAGATGCTAGTGGAGCTGTTGGGATAGGCCCCGGCCTCGCCCGCGCCGAAGAAAAAGCGAATAGGGAGCAGGACCAAGTAGTGCCAGGCAATACCTGTAAGCGACGTGAACGCCGACCACCAAAGCACAATGCGAGTCAGGACCTTGCGGGCGCCGATACGATCGCCCATAGCGCCGCTGGGAATCTCGAAGGCTGCGTAAGAGATCGCGAAGACACCGACGACCCATCCCCACTGGTCGGGCTTGATCCCGAGATCCGCTTGCATCCGCGGCCCGGCCACGGAGATACAGACGCGATCGATATAAGTAATGATCGAAAGCAGAAAAAGCAGGGTAAGGACACGATGGCGATATTTCATAAGCGGCCAATGGATGGACGATTGTATCAGAGCCGGCGTTTCGAAGCTGACTCAGCGCCGCTTATCGGCTGACGCGCCGAACTTTCGAGTGCTGGCGCTCTTCATTCTGCGCCACTCGGACCTTCACCATCTTCTTTACCAACGTCGCCGGTAGCGGTTTGTCCAGAGGAAAGCGGATCGTACCCTTGGACGTCTCGAAACGCTTCAGGTCGTCGTTGAACTGCGTGATCACCGACATGCTCATGGGGAAGAAACTGCAGTGCTTGGTAAAGGCCGCGAACGCCACCAGCCCTCCCTTGTATTTGAACGTGGGGATCTGATAGCTGATGGCCTCCGTGGCTTCGGCCGGAGCCGCGGAGCGAACGGCCTGGCGAATCTTTTGCAACGTACTACGCGCTGGTTCCGGGACGCCGGCGAGATACTCGTCTATGCTCTTCGCAACTGCAGTCCGTTTCATCGGGCTAGCTCTCGCGTCCGAGTGCCATCACCATGTACCGCGCCCGCGTCTTGCCTATGTTCCGCCAGCCGTGCTCTTCGTTCGACGCCACGAATGCCACCGAGCCCGGCCCCAGTTCGCTGGTCTTTCCTAAGATCGTCACCGCCAGCGTGCCTTCGCGAATGATGATCATCTCCTCGTGCGCGTGGTGATGCGCCGGGTGCGGCATCTCACCGGGCGCGAGATCCGTCTCGTGCAGTTCGATGTTGAAGCCGGTATGCGTCTTGCCGTCGAAAACCGCGCGCTGCCGGGTTGTCTTGCCCTCACGCACGGGCAGGTCTTCGTACCGCCATGTGGTGGAAGGCAAGCGTCCCTTCTGCGCTCTTTGTGCCGACGCCGTCCCCGCCGCCAACGCGCCCAGCAGCATGCTCAAGTCTCTTCGTGAGTAATCCATGATGTCACCTTTTTAACGTGGGGCGGACGATCGTTTTTCGGCGTCGGCCCCGGTTGAAGTACCACCTGGGCAGACCACACAAAACGATGGTCTGCCCCACTCGTAGCCCCTTACTTCGCGGGAATCCATCCCGGCGCGTTGGTCCGGATGCTCCATAGCGAGCCGCCCGCGGTCACAAACAGCGTCTTCAGGTCGGCGCCGCCGAAAGCGCAATTCGTCACTTCGTCGCGCGGAATCGGCACGAACTCCAACAGCTTTCCTTCCGGCGAGAGAATATAGATCCCGCCCTTGAACTCATCGGCGGTCTCGTACGGCGGATGCGGTTTATTCAAGCCCGCCGCCACGTAGAGCCGGCCCTCCGCGTCCATCTTGAATCCGTCCGGACCGCGCCCGTTCTTCCAGTCGAAGATCAGCTTGCGGCTGTTCGGATCGATCGTGCCGTCCGGCTTCAGGTCGAAACGCCACAGCTTGCGCGCGCCGCCCACCTTATTGTTATTGTTGTCGGCAACGTATAGGTAGCGGTCGAGGGACGACACCAGAATCCCGTTCGGACGTTCCAGTTCCCCGATGATCCGCGTAACCTTGCCCGGCGCGTCGATGCGATAGACTCCCTCCACTGTCATCTCCATGCTGTCGCGCCGGCCGTAGCGCGGATCGGTGAAGTAAATCCGCCCCCTGGAATCGATGGAGAGATCGTTCGGCGAATTGAATCGCTTGCCTGCGTAATTTTCGGCGAGGACGGTGATGCTGCCGTTGCGTTCGGTGCGCGTGACGCGCCGCTCCTGCGCTTCGCAAATCACCAGGCGCCGCTCGCGGTCGACCAGCGATCCATTCGCGCCGCCGGCCGGCTGGCGATACACTTCGATCTTGCCATCGGCGCCGCGGCGGGAAATCTTGTTGCTGCCCGTGAAGTAGAGATATCCGGCCGGGTCCCACGACGGCCCCTCGCCGGCGGACACGTCTCCCTCGAATTTCGGGCCGCCAATAGTCACGGCAGCGGCCAACAGCATGATTGCTTTCATTGTCTCAATCCGCGCGGGACAGGCTAATCCCAGCGCTGCCCTCCGGCTGCGCAAAGGCCAGCAGCTTGTCCTCGAAGCTGAAATCGATACGGCTGCGCCGGCCGTTGCGCACGTACCAGCGATACGTTTCGCGCAGCCCCTGGTCGAAAGGCGTAGGCTTGACGGTCAGCACGCGCGCCACTTTGGTGACGTTCTCCGTGATCGGCGGCAGATCGAGGTATGTGCCGAAATACGCCGGCTCGCCCCACACGCTGCCACCGGCCTCCAGGATCCGGTCGCGCGGCACCCGCACCATATTCGCCTTCTTGCCCGCGGCGGACGCCATGCTCCGCACCACTTCCACCTGCGTCAGCGGCTTCTCGTTGCCGATGTTGAACGCTTCACCCACCGCGCCCGGATGCTCCATAGCGCGCATGCACGCGCGAACCAGGTCCTTCACGTACACGAACTGCATCAAGCGATGGCCGTCGCCCGGGATGATAATCGGCCGCTCGGCACGAATGCGGTCCCAGAAGAACGCCTCGCGGTAGAACGGATTCTCCGGCCCGTAGACGAACGGCGGCCGGAAGGTCACCACCGGGAATCCGGTACGCTGATGCAGGCGGAAGAGCATACGCTCGGTCATGGCCTTGTTGCGGACGTAAGGCTCGGGATGGTTATCCGGCGCCAGCGGATCGCCTTCGTAGTGATTCAGCCCGTCACCGTATGCCGCCACGCTCGACATGAAGACGTAGCGCACCAGCCGGTCGCCGCAGGCTTTTACGGTGGCCTCGACCTGCGCGGCCGTAGTGCCGCGCTCCCAGTCGTAGACATTGTCGAAGACGACCTCGAAGCGCCGCATCTCGAGTGCCGCGCTCACCTGCTCGGGATCGTTGCGGTCCGCCACCAGGTTCTGCACGCGCCGTCCCAGATCGTGCTTAGGCTTGCGGTGCAAGACGGTGACGTCGTGGCCGGCCTTGACCAGTTCCTGGACAATGCCGCGGCCAATGAAAAGCGTGCCGCCAATGACAAGGACCTTCATATGCGCAGCGCGGGGCTCTTAATCGTAATACTCCAGGCCCAGGTGCGTTATCAAGTCCTCTCCGCGCATCCACCGCAACGTGTTTTTCAGCTTCATCAGTTGAATGAAAATATCGTGCTCGGGGTAAAGGCCGGGCGCCGTCATGGGGGCCTTGAAATAGAACGAGAGCCATTCCTGCACGCCGCGCATGCCGGCGCGCTGGGCCAGGTCCATGAACAGCACCAGGTCGAGCACCAGCGGCGCCGCCAGGATCGAGTCGCGGCACAGGAAGTTGATCTTGATCTGCATCGGGTACCCCAGCCACCCGAAGATGTCAATGTTGTCCCAGCCCTCTTTGGCGTCGCCGCGCGGCGGATAGTATTCGATCCGGACCTTGTGGTCGAAGTGCTGGTACAGGTCGGGATAGAGATCCGACTGCAGGATGTGCTCGAGCGAGGAGAGCTTCGACTCCTCCTTGGACTGGAACGAGCCGGGATCGTCGAGCACTTCGCCGTCGCGATTGCCCAGGATGTTGGTGGAGAACCAGCCGGAGAGGCCGAGCATGCGTGATTTCAACCCGGGAGCGATCAGCGTCTTCATGAATGTCTGCCCGGTCTTGAAATCCTTGCCCGAGACAGGCACCTGCCGGTCGCGCGCCAGTTCCAGCAGCGCCGGCGTGTCGGTCGTCAGATGCGGCGCTCCGTTGGCGTAAGGCACGCCCGATTTCAGCGCCGCGTAGGCGTAGATCTGGCTGGGCGAGATTTCCGGATCGCTCTTCTGCAACCCGCACTCGAAATCCTTCAAGGTCTGGTGCACGGCGGCAGCGGTGTGGAAGACCTCGGTGGAGCCACACCAGATCATGGAGAGGCGCGCGGCGTTAGTGCGCTCGCGGAACTGCCGGATGTCGTCCATCAGCATCTCGGCGTAGTCCATCTTCGAGCCTTTCGCCTTCACGTTGGTGCCGTGCAGCCGGCGGACATAGCTTTGATCGAAGACGGCAGGCATCGGGCGGATCGCTTCGAGCGGCTTGCGAAGTTGCTCCAGTTGCGCGCGTTCGAGCACGCCGGCGTGTTCGGCGGCTTCAAAACAATTGTCCTCGAAAATGTCCCAGGTCCCGAACACCAGATCTGCGAGTTCGGCTAGCGGAACGAAATCTTTGATGCGCGGGCTGCGGCCTTCCGTGCGCTTGCCGAGCCGCACGGTAGCCATTTGCGTCAGCGAACCGATGGGTTTGGATAGGCCGTGTCGAATCGCCTCCACGCCGGCGATAAAAGTAGTAGTAACCGCGCCCTGACCTACCAGAAGAATGCCCAGTTTGCCCGTCGCGGGGGCAATCTGGACGCTGTCTTTATTGGACAATTCAGCTCTCCCTGGAAAGTGAAATGTTATAATAGCAACTCCATGGCGATCAACGCACCGTACGCACGTGTCGCTCAACGTGAGGCGCAGTAGATGGCGATCAACGCACTGCACGCACAGTTCCCTCAAAGTGAGGCGCAGTAGATGCCGATCCACGCACCGCACGCGCACAATGGGGCGATGTAGATGCGAGACCGCACGACTTTAACCATCTCCACTCTGATTGTCGATGATGAACAGCTCGCGTCCGACGAACTCGCCTACCTGCTCAAAGACTTCCCGGATGTCGAGTTGACCGCGACGGGCCGCAACGGCCTGGAAGCGGTGGACCTGATTCAGAAACTCGAGCCAGACTTAGTGTTCCTGGACGTACAAATGCCCGGGCTAGACGGTTTGGGTGTGGTGCGGCAATTGCGCGAAAAAGGCGTGCCAATGCCGCATTTCATCTTCGTCACGGCGTACGAGCAATACGCTGTCGAGGCGTTCCGGCTGGAGGCGATGGACTATCTGCTGAAGCCGGTGGACAAATCGCGGCTGGAGCAGACGCTCGAGCGCGCCCGCCGCGCGATTCAGGATAAAACGCGCGTGGCTGCGCCGGAAACGCCGCGCCCGGCGACCCACCGCACTAAGCTCGCGGTGCGCGCCGCGAATCGCCACTTCATCGTGGATGCGCAGGATGTGATCTATGCCACCATCGACAACGGCCTGATCACGCTAGTGGCGACGAACATCGAAGGGCAGTCGAACTATCGCACGATTGAGGATCTGCAAGCGAATCTCGATCCGGACATGTTCTGGAGAGTGCACCGGTCGTACCTGGTGAACATCAACAAGATCAAGGAAGTCGTGCCGTGGTTCAAATCGAGTTACCAGTTGCGCATGGACGACAAGAAGCACTCGGAGATTCCCGTGAGCCGCGTGCAGACGAAGCGGCTACGTGAGCTGCTGAAGCTCTAGATCGGCTACGTCCGCTCCCTTACGGTCGCGGCTCCGTAAGATCGTTACTGAGCCGCGCGTTAGCAAGCGGTTTGCGGACTTTCAACGCACTGTCGGATATTTGATTCCCAACTGCTCCAGGTACGTCTTGTACTTCGCCGGGTTGAAATAATACTTCTTCATTTCGGGCCTGTGCTCCGCCATAATTTTCTGGTTGAGCCAGATCGCGGGCTTGTCATCCGGCCGGATCAGCGGTGTGTATTTTGTTTCCTTCGTCTGCACGTCTTTGAAATAATCCCAAGCCTTCGTCACTAACTCCGGCTTACTTAGAATGTCGAGCATCGTCATCGCCTGCACTTTCGCGCCCGCCACCACGCCCTTATGCGCGATCGGCGTGGCCATGGCGATCGCGTTCGCCCAATTGTGCCCAGGCAGACTCGGGATGTTCGACGGATAGTTCAGCACGACGGTCGGCAGATTCCACGACACGTCGCCGATATCGTCCGAGCCGCCGCCCATGCGCGAGTCGTCGTCGCTGCCCTTGAACTCGGTCAGCTTGACGGCGAGCCCTTCCTCCTTCTCCTTCAGCTCCCGCTGCACGCCCTTGGCGAGTTTCTGGTCGTCATCCGACCACGTGGGCAACCCCACGGCCTTGATGTTCTCGTACATCGCCTCGGCGATCGGCTTGTTGAAATGGCCCGGCCAAGCCGAGCCGAGCACGCGCGAGGTGAACGTCGTGTTCGTCATCAGCGAGGCTCCCTGCGCCATCTTGTCCCCGGTCTCCCACATCGTCTTGATGTGCGGAAAATCCATCTCGCGGAAGAAATACCAGACGGAGGCGTTGCGCGGAACGACGTTGGGCTGGTCGCCCCCGTTCGGAATCACGTAGTGCGAGCGTTGCTGCAGCCGCAGGTGCTCGCGGCGAAAGTTCCAGCCGATGTCCATCAGCTCCACCGCGTCGAGCGCGCTGCGTCCCTTCCACGGCGCGCCTGCCGAGTGCGCGCTTTCGCCCTGGAACATATATTCCACCGAAATCAGACCGCTGCCGCTCGCGCCCCATCGGGCCGCGAGATTGTTGCCCACGTGCGCGAACAGCACGATATCCACGCCTTTAAACATGCCGGCCCGCACGAAGTACGCCTTCGTGCCAAGCTGCTCTTCAGCGACGCCCGGCCAGAGCTTGATCGTACCGGTCATATGCTCGCGCTGCATGGCGCGCTTCACCGCCAAGGCCGCCACGATGTTCACCACCTGTCCGGAATTGTGCCCCTCGCCGTGGCCGGGCGCGCCCTCGATGATCGGGTCGTGCCAGGCGACGCCGGGTTTCTGTGACGCCTGCGGGATGCAGTCGATATCGGAGCCGAGCGCGATCACGGGCTTGCCCGAGCCCCACGTCGCGACCCATGAGGTGGGGATGCCGGCGATGCCGCGTTCGATCTGGAAGCCCTCCTTCTCCAGCATGCCCGTCAGGTACTTCGAGGTTTCGAACTCCTGGAAGCCCAGCTCGGCGAAGCTGAAGATGGTATCGACCATTACCTGCGCCTGGTCCTTCATCTGGTCGATCTGGCCCACGGTATCGGACTTGACGGCGGCAAGTTTATCGGCCTGCGGCGGCGCGGCAAGGGCGGCGCCCGCCAGCAGCAGTATGGGGAGTGCGGACTTCTTTTTCATGGATACTCCATAGTGTACTAAGCTCATCGTTATGCGATGGTCCTGGCAATGGGCGGCAGTCGCGCTGTGGGCGCAGATGGCACAGGCGCAGCCGTTCGCGATCGAGCAGGCGGTCTCGGCGCCGTTTCCGAGCGAGCTTACTGCGTCGCCCGCGGGCGCTAGGATCGCGTGGGTGTTCAATGAGCTGGGCGCGCGCAATGTCTGGATTGCGGCAGCACCGGAGTGGCATGGGCGGCGGCTCACGGCGTATCGAGCCGATGATGGTCAAGACATCCTGACCCCGCGCTGGAGTCCGGACGGGCGCTATCTCGCGTTCGTACGCGGCGAGGGCGCGAGTTCCCGCGGCGAATTTCCCAATCCGACCAGCGATCCCAAAGGCACGCGGCAACTGGTCTACGTGATCCCGGCCGCCGGCGGCGAGCCGCGCGAAATCGGCGAAGGGTACGACCCTGCGGTCTCACGCGACCGGGTCTACTTCGTGCGCTCGGGGCAGATCTGGTCGGAGCCGCTCGAGGGCGCGGAGAAAGCCGCGCAACTCGTCCACGCGCGCGGACAGGCGAGCGGCTTGACGCTTTCGCCGGACGGCGCGCGGCTGGCCTTCGTGAGCACGCGGACCGATCACGCGTTCATCGGCGTGTACGAGATCGCCGGAAAGACGCTGCGGTATCTCGATCCGAGCGTGGATCGCGATGCCGAGCCCGCATGGTCGCCGGATGGGCAGCGAGTGGCATTCATCCGCCTCGCTGCCGGACGCGTGCGCTGGGGCCCGCACCGCACTGCGGATCCACCATGGTCGATCCGCGTAGCCAATGCCGCCACGGGCGAGGGCCGCGAGGTGTGGCGCGCCGACGCCGGTCCGGGCAGCGCGTTCCGCACGTTGGGCAGCGCCGACAATCTGTTCTGGGCGGCAGGCGACTTGTTGGTATTCCCGTGGGAGCGCGACGGATGGCTCCACTTGTTCTCCGTGCCAACCGAGGGCGGTCGGCCGCTGTTGCTGACGCCCGGCGCGTTCGAAGTGGAGCATGTGGCATTGGGACCCGGTGGCACGTCGCTGGTGTTCTCCTCGAACCAGGGCGATATCGACCGCCGCCACATCTGGCGCGTCGGCGTGACCGGAGGCGTGGGTCCGCTGGCGGTGACCAAAGGCTCAGGCATCGAGTGCGCCCCCGTGGTGGCGAGCGATGGCACAGTCGCCTTCCTGCGCGCCGACGCGCGGCTTCCATTGCGGCCCGCGATGGCCGGGGCGAACAACGCATTGCGCGACCTGGCGCCGGAAAGCCTGCCCGCGGAGTTTCCGAAGAGCGCGATGGTCGAGCCTGAGCAGGTGATCTTCCCCTCGACAGACGGCCTGGCGATTCACGGGCAGCTTTTCAAGCCGAAGCCGGCGGGTACGGCCAAATCGCCCGCGGTGATTTTTTTCCATGGAGGATCCAGGCGGCAGATGCTGCTCGGCTGGCATTACATGTACTACTACAGCAATTCCTACGCCATGAACCAATATCTGGCCAGCCGCGGCTACCTGGTGCTGTCGGTGAATTATCGCAGCGGCATCGGCTACGGCCTGGACTTCCGCGAGGCGGCGAATTACGGCGCAACCGGCGCGAGCGAGTTCAACGACGTGATGGCCGCCGGACTCTATCTGCGCGGACGCGCGGACGTCGATCCCGCCAGGATCGGGCTGTGGGGCGGATCCTACGGCGGCTATCTGACGGCACTCGGCCTGGCGCGCGCCTCCGGCCAGTTCGCCGCCGGAGTGGATTTCCACGGTGTCCACGACTGGAGCACGGAACTCGACAGTCTGCCGCCCGAGATGGCTAGAGTGGCATTTGAATCATCGCCCATGGCGGCGGTGAAGGAATGGCGAAGCCCGGTGCTGCTGATCCACGGCGATGACGATCGCAACGTGAAATTCAGCCAGACTGTGGATCTGGTGCAGGCGTTGCGCAAACAGAAAGTGGAGTTCGAGCAATTGATCTTTCCCGACGAGATCCACGACTTCCTGACCCACGCGCGCTGGGTGCAGGCCTATCGCGCGACCGCGGACTTCTTCGAGCGTAAGTTGAAGAACCGGGCGACTGGGGGTCGCCGATGACACGCCGGCAACTCCTTTTGGGTGCGCCGGCAATGCTGCAGAAACGGCCGCAACGGGTGATCGTCATCATGGTGGATGGCCTTGGCGCCGACTACATTGCCGCGAGCCAGATGCCGGTGCTGTCTTCCTGGCAGAAGAAGGGAATCTTCAAAACAGTTCAAGGCGTGATGCCATCGGTGACGAACGCGAACAACACCAGCATCTGCTGCGGTGCGTGGCCGGAGAAGCACGGCATCACGGCGAATTTCTTCCTGGACGAGACGACCGGGCGCGAAGAGTATATGGAAAGCGCCGAACTGGTGCTGGCGCCGACCCTGTTCGAGCGCGCACGCACGGCCGGCATGACTTCGGCGCTGCTCTCCTCCAAGAAGAAGACGATCACGCTGCTGCCGCGCGGCGCGAGCATCGTGCTCTCCGCCGAGGTTCCGCCGCCCGAATGGACCGCGCGCCTGGGCAAGGCACCCGACATCTACTCGGCCGAGATCAATCACTGGCTGCTCAAGGCTGCCGTGTGGATCCTGCGGAACCGGCCGGAAATCGGAATCCTATACATTCACACCACGGATTATCCGATGCACATGTGGCCGCCGGAGGCCGAGCCGTCGCGGCGGCACCTGGCCGGGCTGGATGCGCTGTTGGGCGAGCTTTCCGCGGCCGCGAAGGATGCCGCCATTCTGCTGACTGCCGATCACGGCATGCATCACAAGACGCGCTGTTGGGATCTGATGAAGGCATGCGCCGCGCGCGGCGTGACCCTGCGCGCGGCACTCTCCGCCGAGCAAGACAAATACCTGAAACATCACAGCGGCTTCGGCGGCACGGCGTGGGTATATCTGAATTCGCGGCGCGATGCGGATCGCGCCTCCAGCGTCATGGAAAAACTCCCGGGCGTGTATGCCGTGTTGACTCGCAGCGAGGCGGCGCGGCGCTTCCGCCTGATGCCGTCGCGCATAGGGGAACTGGTGGTGCTTGGCGATCCAACGACTGTGTTCGGCAAGCTGGATTCCGAGTCGGCGGACTTGCCTGCGGAGTACCGCAGCCATGGCGGATTGGCCGAGGCGATGGTGCCGCTGGTGGTCTACAACGCCGAGAAGGCGCCAGCCGCCGGATTCTTTCGGCGTAATGTCGATCTGACGCGCTGGCTATTCAGATCGTGAGTTCACATATGCACGTGGGGCAGACCATCGTTTTTTGTGGTCTGCCCTGATGGTGCGATCGGCAGGGCAGACGACAGAAAACGATCGTCTGCCCCACGATAATTCCTGTCACCGGCTCGGCTTGGGGTCGAGATTCTGCGTCAAATCGCCGGGAGCGATATCGCACTTCGCCCCGCGCCTGGGCACCGGCACCTTCGCCACCCACAGAATCGCATTCACGATCATCCGCCGCTGATCCTCGATTCCCCAGTTCTTGTGAAAATGTCCGCCGGTGAACCCGACTCCGCGGCCGCCGTCGGCGCGCTCCACGGCCCATGTCACCGTCTCCCGGTTCGGCGCGTCTTTGGGCAGCATCGTGGTCAGAATCGGGACCACGCGTTTGTCTTCCGGACGGAAGCGGATTTTGAAGTACCACTCGTCTCTGCTTTGGAAGCTCTTCCAGCCGCGCGAAATCTCGTGGTTCGGGGATGCCTGCTCGAGCGCCACGTCATTGATCGGGTTCTGCGAGTACGGCCGCTCGTAGAAACCGCCGATCCAGTCCAGCAACTGCGGGCCGCCACTCTCCTTCGGCGCTTCCACCGCGTAATGCAGGCACGCCATGCCCACGCCTTTCTGCATGAGTTTGGCGAGTGTCTCCAACCGCGTGCCGGTCAGAACCGGGTGCTTGGCGCCGCCATCCATATAAAGCACGATCGCGCTGGCGCCGTCGAACACCTTTTCGTCATCCGGCCAGCCGCCCTTGACGAGTGTCGTCTCCACCCCCGCGTTCTGCCGCAGGCATTTTTCCAGCAGCATCGTGCCGGCGTTGAATTCGTGGTCGCCCGGACCGTGGCTCGGGCGTCCCGCCACGAGCACGATTTTCGCCGCCGGAGCGGAGAATGCAGAGAGCGAAAGCAAGGCGAAGCAGATAACACGACGGAGCATGACTGCCATTGTACTCAGCGGCGGTGCGGGTCGAAGTGCCTTGCGTTGCCAGGTGCGCCGGAGATGTAAAGCTGGTAAAACGGATGAAAAGGTGGTGTATGCACCAAGAGAGTTCGCAGCAATCTTCCGGACGCCGGAATTTTTTGAAAACCGCGGGAGCGGCGGCCCTCACTTCCAATCTCTTCCCCGGCGCGGTGAAGGGCGCCAACGACAAGGTGAATGTCGCTTTCATCGGCGTCGGCACGATGGGCTCGGGGAATTTGGGCTATGCAGCCAAAGTGCCCGGAGTGCAGGTTACGGCTGTCTGTGACGTCTGGCAGGCCAACCTGGAGAAGGCGCAGGCGAAGGCGCGCCAGTTGGGTTATGAAGCCAAAGCTGTGAAGGATTTCCGCGAGATCCTGGCGGACAAGTCGGTGGACGCCGTCTGTATCGCGACCCCCGACCATTGGCACCCGTACATCACGGTGGAAGCCTGCAAGGCAGGCAAGGACGTGTACGTGGAGAAGCCCGCCTGCGTCTACGTGAACGAGGGCGTCAAGATGGTGCAGGCCGCGCGCAAATACAATCGCGTGGTGCAGGCCGGCACCATGCAGCGTTCGGGCGCGTTTTTCCAAAAGGCGCGCGAGATCGTCAAGAGCGGCCAACTCGGCCAGATCACCTTCTGCCACACCTGGCAGGCGTCGTCGACGAAGCAGGAAGGCCAGGGCAATCCGCCGGACGAAACGCCGCCGCCCGGGCTCGACTGGGACCTCTGGCTCGGACCCGCACCCAAACGGCCGTACAACGTGAATCGCTGGGGGATCGCGCCCAATCGCTGGTCGACCTTCCGCTACTTCTGGGACTATGCCGGCGGCGCCATGACGGACTGGGGTGTGCATCTGCTGGATATCGTGCAATTCGCATTCGACGAAGCGATGCCGCAATCGGTCACCGCACAAGGCGCCAAGCTTTACGTCGCCGACAACCTGGAGACGCCGGATACGATGCTGGCGACATTCCACTATCCGAACTTCATGGCCAGCTATGAGAGCCGCACGTGCAATCCGCTGACGGTATGGGGCGAGGGCTACGGCACGTCCTTCCACGGCACCGAAGCCACGCTGGTGGTGAACCGCGGCGGATACAAACTGTTTAAGGGCAAAGGCGACACGCCGCCCGAGGAAGAGCACACCAAGAGCATGGGCGACATGAACGTGCCGCACTGGAAGAATTTCCTGGAGTGCATTCGTACCAGGCAGAAGCCGCAGAGCGACATCGAGACGTGCGTGCGATCGAGCGTGACCTGCCTGCTGGCGAACCTGGCGATGCGGCACAACACCTGGCTGGATTGGGACGACAAGGCGTTCACGGTAAAACAGCCGCAGATGAAGCAGTATCTGCAGGAGAACTACCGCGCGCCGTGGAAGCTGGAGGTGTAGCGTGCACGGGAAGGTGTCCGGGATCCTGCGCGCCATCCGGCGGCTGTTCGGCAGGGACCGCCCGCTGCCGGAAGATCCTTACGCCTACGTGACAGCGCCGAAGCGCCCGCGGTTACCGGGCCGCAGCGCGGCCGTGGCGGAGGAGCCAGAGCGGTAAGACGGCCGGTACAGCAGTACCGGCTTGAAAGCCGGTCCGCCGCCAGGATTGGCTGGCAGGATTGGCCGCGCCACATCACGCCTGCCTAGCGCAACGCTCGCTGGTAGGCTTTTTCCTTTTGCTCGACGAAGGCGCGATATCCCTCCTGATCCACGAAAGCATTGGCGCCCGGCTTCAAACGTTTGTATTTGGCTTCCATATCGTAATACTCGCCGTGCGCGCCCAGGAAGATATCGCATTTCAGCGCCTTCAGCACGCGAAACGTGCGCGCGAAATCGTCCGCGATGTTCGGGTACTCGTTGTTGCCCACGAGCTTGTACCCCGGGTTCACGTTGGGACTGCCTACGATCACTACGTCGTACATCTTGCCGCCATCGGCCGCCCGTATGGTCCAGGTGGTGCAGCCGCGCGTGTGCCCCGGAGTCAGATGCGCGATCAGCACGGCCTCACCCAGCGTGACCTGATCGCCGTTCTTCAACACGCGGTCCACCTTGCACGGCTTCCACTTGCCGTCGGGTTTGTAGAGATACTGTCCCTTGCCGCCGTTGCGGACGACCTCCTCGTCGCCTTGCATGACGTACACCTGGGCTCCGGTGAGTTCTTTAATGAGCGCATTGCCCGCCATGTGATCGTCATGCGCGTGACTGCCCAGCAGAATTTTCACGTCGCTGAATTTGAAGCCGAGCTTCTCCACGCTCGCCCGGATCAAAGGCACCGTGCGTTCGAAGCTTGAATTGATCAGGATGTGCCCCTGGCTGCTGGTGATGAGGTACGTGGAAAGGCCCTTCGAGCCGACGTAGTAAAGATGATCGGCGATGCGGTGCGGCGGGAAGGCGTCGTCCCAATCGTTCTGGGCCGGCACCGGCGCGCAGGCCAGCAAAATCAGGATCGCGGACTTAAGCACGCCGGGTTCGCTTTTCCGCCAGGCTGAATTTTTCGTGCCAAGTCGATTCCGCGCCGCCGCCGAGTCGCGAGATGGCTACTTCGACGAGGTACGGCTTGCCCTCGCGCGTGGCGTTGATGCCGCGCTTCAAAGCCGCTTCGAGGTCGGCGCCGTTCTCGACTTTTTCACCCTTGACACCCTGGCTCTCGGCGAGTTTCGCGAAGTCGATATCCGGATCGCCCAGGTACATGCCGGCGTAGTGCCCGCTGGCCGCCATCCGGCCGTTGTAGCTGTGATAAGCCTGCCGTACGGTCTGATAGTTGTGGTTGTTCCACACCACGGTAAGCACCGGGATGCTGTAGCGCGCCTGTGACCAGAAGCCGGAGGCGCTGTACATCACCGAGCCGTCGCCAATCGAGCAGACCACCTGGCGATCGGGCGCGGCGAGCTTGGCCCCGATCGATGCGCCGATGCCCCAGCCGAGACCGTTGCCCGAATTGCTGATGTATGTCTGCTCCTTTTCGCGGAAGCCGAAGTTGAAGGCGTCGTACCGGCCGGTGATATTCTCGCTGACGATGATGGCGTCGGGATCGAGCGTGCGCGCCATCACGCTGCCTAGCTCGTCCGGATGGATCGGCCTCTTGCCGAAGTTCGCGCGCGCGGCGGCGTTGGCTTTGGCGCGGGCGTCGGAGACGAGGCTGCGGTACTGCTCGAAGCGTTCGGCGCTGAGCTGTCCCTGCTTCTGCTTGGTCAGAAGGGAATCGACCGCGGCGGCCAGATCGCGGAGAGACTCCTTGACGTCGCCGACCACGCCGAGATCGGTGGCCTGTGTGCGGCCCATATGCGCGGTCTCGATCCCGATGCGCATGATCCGCGCGCCGGCGGGGAGTTCGGGACTTTGTGGAACCACCTTGCCGCCGACGTCGCGCGTGCCAACGAACACCAGCAGATCGGCGCCTCGCTTCACGTAGTCCGAGCCTAGGTTGAACGTCCCCATGTAATGCGGATGGCGCACGGGGAAGTTGCGATATCCTTGCGAGCCATTCATGACGACAGGCAGGCCGAGCTTTTGCGCGAAGCTCACCATTTCCGCCTGGCCGCCGGATTTCCAAACCTCATCGCCGACGATGACCAGCGGACGCTTAGCCTCCACCAGCATGCGGGCGGCGCGCTCGACCGTGGCGGTGTCGGGGCGGACGCGCGGGCGAATAAGGAACCGCTCGCCCGGAAGGATCTCGGCCTTGACGCGTTTCGATTCCAGCGCGTAGTGCGCCATGGCGAGATAGACCGGGCCGCCGGGGTCGGTGGAGGCGACCTTGAATGCCCGACGCAGCATCATAGGAAGGCTCGGCGCGCTGCGGGTCTCCCAACAGATTTTGGTGAACTGGCGCGGGATGTCCTTCTGATCGTAGCCGGGGCTGGAGGCGAGAATGACGTCGTCGTTCCAAAGCTCGTTGTCATTGAGTCCGGCGGTGATGACGAGATGCGAGCCGTCGCGGCTGGCGTTGTAAAGCTGGCCGGCCATCTGGGCGGTGCCGGCGATCACGTGCACGTTCACGAAGGTGGGCTTGCGGCTGATGCGATGATAGCCGTCGGCCATGGAGATCACGATGCCTTCGTGCAGCCCCATGATCATCTGCATGCCGGGGTTGTCGATGACGGCATCGAAGAGGCCGACCTCGAACGATCCGGGATTGGTGAACAGATACTCGGCGCCCGCGGCCTTGGCTTGCGCGACGACGAGTTCGCCACCGGTCCCTTCAAGCGTGCCACCGCCGGCCGGCGGCTCGACGCGTCCGGCCGCGGTTTCCGCGGATTTCAGAACGGATTGTGCGGCGGCGAGGCTGAAGCCGAGCGCGGCCATCCCTTCGAAGAAGCCGCGGCGGGAGAGAGTGGAATCCAGATAGCGGCGGACCAAGTGCTGCATTTGGTGCCCTCCAGTGTTGAAGATGATACCACGCGACCGTGGGGCAGACCATCGCCGTATGTGGTCCGCCCAGCAGTACTACCACGAGGGCAGACGACAAAAAACGATCGTCTGCCCACAAAGTTACTCATACCGCAGCGCGACCGCGGGACTCACTCGGGCCGCTCGCCGCGCCGGAACATAGGCTGCGAGCGCCGCGATACCGATCAGCAGCCCCGATACCATCCCATAAGTCACCGGGTCCATCGGGTTCACGCCGAACAGCATACCCTGTACCACGCGCGCCAGCGAGAGTGCACCGCCGACGCCCACTGCCACACCGATCGCGGCCAGCAGCACCGCCTGGCCCACCACCATCCGCAGCACATCGCTCGCACCCGCGCCCAGCGCCATCCGCACGCCGATCTCCCGCGTGCGGCGCGAGACAGAGAACGAAATCACCCCATAGATTCCGACGGCGGCTAGCACCAGCGCGATCGCTCCGAACACACTCAGTACCGTTGCCGCCAGCCGCGGCGTCCCCACCGCACTCGAGACCTGTTGCGTCATGCTGGTGACACGCGAAACCGGTTGCGTGGGGTCCGTTTCCCGCACCGCCTGGCGCAGCGCCGGGGCCAACCGCAGCGGATCGGCCGCGGTTCGCACCGTGAGGATCATCTCCACGATCGCCGCCTGGCGGTATGGCTCGTAGAACTCCGGCTCGGCGTCCTTGGTTAGCGACGTAAACTTGACGTCGCCGACGATCCCGACGACCGTCCACCAGGTTTTGCGTACGCCAAAACGCTTACCCATCGGATCGGCGTTCGGCCAATAACGGCGCGCCAGGGTCTGATTGATGATCGCCACGCGCGGCGAACCCGTGTCCTGCTCCGTGAACTCGCGGCCGCGGAGCAGCGGAATCCGCATCACCCGGAAATAGCCCGGGTCGATGATGCGCTGCCAGAAAATGGGAGTGTCTTCCGGCCTCGGCGGCGGCTGCCCTTCTATCAGCAGATTCTGCCCGGTATTCGAGCCTCCGAATGGAGCCAGGCTGACCATGCTCACCGACTGCGCGCCGGGCATGGCCGCCAGTCGCTCCAGCACGCGCTGATAGAATTCGATTCGCTGCTCGCGCTGCGGATATTTCGGTTGCGGCAGCGCAATGGACGCCATGAGGACACCCTCGGCATCGAAACCGGGCTTGGTGGCCTGCAAGTGCAGCAGCGTCCCCATCATCAGCGTCGCGCCGATTGTCAGAAGCAGCGCGAGCGCCACTTCGATCACTACCAGCGCGCCGCGGAATCGGTTGCGGGCGCGGCTTTCGCCTGCGGCCAGAGTGCCCTGCTTCAACGTCTCATAAACCCGCGTGCGGAAAGCCGCGATCGCCGGTGCGAGCCCGAACAGGATTCCGGTGAGCAGCGCGCTCGCGATCGCGAAGGCAAGAACCGTCCCGTCCAATGACACTTCTTTCAGAAAGGGCATCCTCTCCGGGCCGTAGCGGGGCAACAGCTCGATTCCCGCATAGCCTAATGCGAGTCCAGCCGCGCCGCCGCAGATCGCCAGGATCACGCTTTCTGTGAGCAACTGCCGGAGAATGCGCCAGCGGCCCGCGCCAAGCGCCGTACGCAGCGCAATCTCGCGCTGGCGCACGCTGGCTCGCACCAGCAGCAGGTTAGCGACATTCACACACGCGATCAAAAGCACCAATCCCACGGCGCCCAGCAGCACGAGCAAACTCAGCCGGACATCGCGTACGATGAAGTCGCGCACCCGCCACACGCGCGCGCCCCGGCCTCTCATCTCCGGATACGCCGCTTCGAGGCGCCGCGAGACCGCGTCGATTTCAGCCTGCGCGCGCTCGATCGGCACGCCCGGCTTCAGCCTGGCATAAGCGCCCACCGACAAGGAGCCGGCAGGACCGCGCGTCGAGCTGCGCGCGATCGGAACATAAATGTCGGCCGGCCGGCTCGGGAATGCGAAATCTCGCGGCAGCACGCCCGTCACGGCGACGATCTCTCCATCCAGGCTGACGGTGCGGCCGATGATACTTCGGTCGCCGCCCAGCCGCCGCTGCCATAGGCCGTGCGCCAGGAGCGCTATTTTCGGCGCGCCTGGCTGATCCTCCGCAGGCAAAAAATTCCGCCCTAAGATCGGAGTCACGCCAAGCATAGGAAAGAAGTCCGCGTTCACTCGCATCACATCCACACGCTCGGGCTCGTTGCCCACGAGCAAAGTGGCCGAGGCGGGCGCGTACGCGGACATAGTTTGGAACGACTGGCTGCCCGATTTCCACTCCGCGTACGTGCTGTATGCAGCGAAGGCGAAGCTTAGATTGCGCCTCGGACTGTTTGCCCAAATCCAAACCAGCCGGTCGGGATCGGCGACCGGCAGCGGCCTGAGCAGAACCGCATTGACCACACTGAAAACTGCGGTGTTGCCGCCGATGCCGAGCGCCAGCGCAAACACGGCCAGCGCCGTGACTCCCGGGTTGCGAACGAGCATTCGCAGGCCCAGTCGAATGTCCTGCAGCATAGAGTTACAATTATGACAAGTCGTCTGGAGGAGGGCTTGAGCTTTATTCATATCCTGCGATATTGGGCGCCCGCGGCTGCCGCCGGTTTGCTGCCGCTGTTGGCGCAAGTCAACGACGCCGAAAAGCTACTGAAGACCACCTGCCAGCCGTGTCACAACGCGGGCAATCGCACCAGCGGACTCGCACTCGACAGCCGCGATGCCGTCCTCGCCGGCGGGAATCGTGGCGCCGCGGTCAAGCCCGGCTCCCCCGACGAGAGCCTGCTGATCCGCGCCATCGAGCAAAAGGGTGACCTGAAGATGCCCCCGGCCGGGCGGCTCAAGGACGAGCAGATCGCGACTCTGCGCGAGTGGGTCGCGAAAAACCTGCCGTGGACGCCGGCCACGGTCTCGGCGAAAAAGCCCGGCTGGGATCATTGGGCCTTCCAGGTTCCGCAGAAAGCCGCACCGCCCGAGGTGCGCAATTCCGCCTGGGTGCGGAACCCGATCGACCGCTTCGTGCTGGCCCGCCTGGAGCAGCAGAATGTCACGCCGTCGCCCGAGGCCGATCGGAACACGCTGCTGCGGCGCCTGAGTCTCGATCTCATCGGTCTGCCGCCCACGCCGCAGGAGATCGCGGCGTTCGTGTCGGACACTTCCGCCGACGCGTATGAGAAAGTCGTCAACCGACTGCTCGCATCTCCGCACTACGGCGAGCGCTTGGGGCGCCACTGGCTCGATCTCGCTCGCTACGCGGATTCAGACGGCTACACCATCGATGCGCCGCGCCAGATCTGGAAGTATCGGGATTGGGTGATCGCGGCGCTGAATCGCGACCTGCCCTTCGACGAGTTCGTGATCGAGCAGATCGCCGGCGACCTGCTGCCCCATCCCACCACGGACCAGTTGATCGCTACCGGATTTCATCGCAACACCACCAGCAACTACGAAGGCGGCATCGATTTCGAGCAGTATCGCGTGGAAGCCGTGGCCGATCGCGTGGCCACCACCGGCGCCGCGTTTCTAGGGCTCACCATCGGCTGCGCCCGCTGCCACGATCACAAGTACGACCCGGTCACGCAGCGCGAGTTCTATCAGCTCTTCGCCTACTTCAACAACACCGACGAGATCTCCTCCGAGGCCGAGCGGTACGATTTCAACCGGCCTTTCCTGGAGTTGGCCACGCCCGAGGAAGTGGCACGGAGAGAGGCGTATCAGTCGCAGGTCGCGCAGTTGAGCCGCGAGCTTGCTGATTACGTCAAGAAGTTGTCGACGAAGCCTGTCGCTGCCGTTGATCCACCCAGGCATAAGGACCATGGGCTGCAGGAGCGCGTCGCCAATCTGCGCGCATTGCGCAGACGGCAGCCGCAGATCACCTCCACACTGATCATGCGCGAATTGCCCGCGCCGCGTCCGGCCTACATCCACCTGGGCGGCGATTTTCTGCGGCACGGCGCGCCGGTTACGCCTGGAGTCCCGGCAGTGTTGTCCGCGAACGCCGTGAGCGGCACGCGTCTGGATCTGGCGAAGTGGCTCGTCGATCCGTCGAATCCGCTGACGGCGCGCGTCACGGTGAATCGTTTCTGGCAGGCGTATTTCGGCAAGGGTTTGGTCGAGTCCGAAAACGATTTCGGACTCCTCGGCTCCAAGCCGACCCATCCGGAACTGCTCGACTGGCTGGCCACGGAATTCATGGCGCGTGGCTGGAGCCAGAAGGCGATCCATCGGCTGATCGTTACTTCGGCGGCCTACCGGCAATCCTCGCACGCGCGCCCGGACCTGGATGAGATCGATCCGTACAACCGGCTGCTGGCGCGGCAATCGCGCATGCGCCTGGAGGCCGAGATCCTGCGCGATTCCGGGCTTGTGTCCAGCGGATTGTTTACCCCGACCGTCGGCGGCCCGAGCGTGTATCCGCCGATTCCGGAAGGTGCGATGGCGATCACGCAGGTGAAGCGTGAATGGCCCACGGCAACCGGCCCCGACCGCTACCGGCGCGGGATGTACACCTTCTACTACCGCTCGATCCCGCACCCGGGACTGGCTCTGTTCGACGCGCCGGATGCCAGCTCTACGTGCACGCGGCGGGTACGGTCGAACAGCCCCTTGCAGGCGCTGACCCTGCTGAACGACGAAGCGTTCATCGAATTCTCGCGCGCGCTGGCCAAACGCGTGCTTAAGGAAGCGCCCGATGGAGATGGCGCGCGCATCGACCATGCCTTCCTGCTGGCGATGGGCCGCAAGCCGCGGTCCGTGGAAACTGAGCGGCTGAAGAAATTCCTGGCAGCCGAGCGTGAAGAGTATCGTGCCGATCCGACGTCGGCGAGCCTGATGGTAGTCAAAGAGCAGGTCTTCGACTCGTCTCCCGGTGGCAACGTGGCGGCGGAGCAGAGTGTAGATGCCAAACAGGTGCCGGAAGTCGCCGCCTGGACCGCGCTGGCGCGCGTGCTCTTCAACCTGGACGATTTCATGACGAGGGAATGAGGCGATGAACGAGAACGAACTGCTGCGATGGGAAACGCGCCGCCACTTCTTCAGCCGTTGTGGCGTGGGTTTGGGACAGATTGCGCTGGCCTCGCTGCTGAGCGGCGAGAAAATCTTCGGCGCACCAGCCAAAGCTACGACACCGATGGCGCCGAAGGCGCCCCACTTTCCCGCCCAAGTAAAGAACGTCATCTACCTGTTCATGGCCGGCGCGCCGAGCCAACTCGACCTGTTCGACTTCAAGCCCGCGCTGCAGCAGTACGACGGCAAGGTGGCTCCGGAATCGTTGCTCAAAGGCAAGCGCTTCGCCTTCATGGACACGTTCACCAAGGACCCGCCGAAGCTGCTCGGCACACGGCGCGAGTTCAAGCGCTACGGCAAGGGCGGGCTGTACGTCTCTGAGCTTTTGCCCAACATCGGGTCGGTGGCAGATGACATCGCGCTGATCTCCGGTGTGTCGACGGACAACTTCAATCACGGCCCGGCGAAGTGTTTCATCAACACCGGCTCCACTCGGTTCGGCCGGCCGAGCATCGGCGCGTGGGTCACCTACGGGATCGGTAGCGAGTCGCAGGATTTGCCCGGGTTCGTGGTGCTGGAATCAGGTCCGCGCGGTCCGCGCGGCGGCGCGGCGTTGTGGAGCAGCGGCTTCCTGCCGACGGCGTATCAGGGCGTGCCGTTCCGTTCGGGCGGCGATCCGATCCTCGACCTCTCGAATCCGAAGGGCGTGACGGACCGCACCGAGCAGGAAAGCCTCAATGCCATCCGTGACCTCAACTTGGCCAAGCTGGCGGAGACGGGCGATCCGGAGATCTCAACCCGCATCGCGGCCTACGAGATGGCCTACCGGATGCAAACCAGCGGGCCGGAGCTGATCGATTTCAGCAAGGAAACCAAACAGACGCTCGACATGTACGGCGCCGAGCCGGGCAAGAGCTCCTACGCGAACAACTGCCTGCTGGCGCGCAGACTGGTGGAGCGCGGCGTCCGATTCGTGCAGCTCTATCACACTGATTGGGACCATCACGCCGATCTGGGCCAGCCGCTGGAGCAGGTGTGCCGCGAAGTGGACCGGCCGACGGCGGCTCTGATCCGCGATCTGAAACAGCGCGGGCTGCTCGAACACACACTCGTGATCTGGGGCGGCGAGTTCGGCCGTACGCCCATGGGTGAGGTGCGCGAGAGCAACAAGGCCGGCCGCAACCATCACATCGACGCGTACACAATCTTCATGGCAGGCGGCGGCATCGCGGGCGGCCAGGTGGTGGGCGGCACCGACGAGTTGGGCTTCTCGCCTGTGGAGCGAAACCACATCCACGACGTGCAGGCGACCATCCTGCACAAGCTCGGTCTGGATCACACCAAGCTGACCTTCAAGTTTCAGGGCCGCAATTTTCGCCTGACGGACGTGAGCGGCGAAGTGATCCGTAAGCTGGTCTGACCGAAAGTCACGTGGGGCAGACGATCGTTCTCTGTCGTCTGCCCTGGTGGTATGGCCACGAGGGCAGACGACAAAAAACGATCGTCCGCCCCACGTCAAGCTCGCATCAGAACATATAGCGGATGGTCAACTGCAGCCGCCGCGGATAGCCGGCCTGGTTCGACGCCACGATCCGGCCGAACGTCGCCGAGGTCGGCGTCAGCACCGGACCCGGGAAGCCCGGGTGATTGAACGCATTCAATCCTTCCGCGCGGAACTGGATGCTCCTGCCTTCGGTGATCCGGGTGTTCTTGATCAGCGCAAAGTCGAAGTTGTTCGTATTGCGCCCGCGGATCTGCGGGAAGCGCAGCGGCCAGGTGCGAATCTGATTGGCTACTAACTGGTTCGCCGCCGCCTTCTCGAAGTTGTCCGTGTTGATCCAGTGATCCACGGTCCGCTGGTCCGCCGGCAGCAGAATATTCTTCGGATCACCGTAGTACAACACGTTGCCCCACGCCAGCGGCGCGCCCACCTGATAGCTCCAGATGCCGGAAATCTGCCAGCCGCCCACGATGAGGGACGCGATCGGATTTGCGTTTGCCAGCCACGGTTTATTCTTGCCGAAAGGCAGCTCCGCCACACCGCTGAACGACAGACGATGCGGCGTGTCCTGCTCGGAAATGACCCGGGTCGGGAACGGATCGGCCGGATTGAGGAGCTCGTCCGCCTGCATGAATTTGGAGTACGTGTAATTGCCGGCAAGGGAAAAGCCCTTCGCGAACCGCTTTTCCAGGTTAACCAACAGTCCGTGATACCACGAGTAACCGGTGTTGACGCTGGTGCTCACCGAACCGAACTGAGGATATGCTACCAGCAGGCCGGAGCGCGCGATAGTGGTGTTGGTAAATATCGCCTGCGTGTTACCCGCCGGGCCTAAGCCGAAGAACGGGTTTGTCACACTGCCGGTGAGATAGTTATTCGCCGTGTTGTCGCGGAAAGGCGACTTACCCAGGAACTGATTCGGTAGCGCATTCAGGTTGACCACCGGAGGATTTCCGGCAATGGGGATCTCCAGGTGAATCGTCTTGTTGCCGGTGTAATGAGCTTCCAGCAGAATACCGCCCTTGAAGGCGTGCTGCACGCCCATTTCCCAGCGCGTCACTCGCGGCAGCTTGGGGTCCTGGTTGAAGAACGAGATGTTCTGTCCCAGGAACGTCTGCTTGCCCGCCGCCGATCCCACCGGATTGGCGATGCCGTTCGGGAACGGGTTCGAGAGCGTCCCCACGAAATCGATGTTATTGATGGTCGGCACCATGTTGGTGTTCTGGCTGAAGCCGCTCTGGATCACGTCGCTGCGGCGCTCACCCAGGAAGCCGTAGAAGATACCAAAGCCGCCGCGCAGCACGGTGTCCTTGTCAAGCTGATAGGCGAAGCCGAGACGCGGCATGAAGCTCGTCTTCGGGGTATGGTACAGATTCGTCGGATTGCCATCCACGCCGGCGAAGGTCAGGCCGCCGTTGGCGCGGAACTGGTTTGCCGGCAGCTCCGTCAGCGGCGCCCGGGCATAGACCCCTTGTGCCGCGGCGGAGAAAGGCTGTACATAGGTCGGATCGAAGTTCAGCACGCTGCGGTTGTAGCGCTCGTGCAGCGGCTGTTCGAACTCGTAACGCAGGCCGAGGTTCAGCGTCAGCTTGCGCCTAATCTTCCAATCGTCCTGCACAAAGAAGCCCCAGGAATTCGACTGTTCGGCGTAGTCCGCCGCCCGCGTCACCTGGCTCGCGGCGGTCGGTAAACCAAGCAGCAGGGCGGCTACCGATTGGCCAATGCTGCCGGGAGAGCTGGCGGCGTTGTCCAGCGGCCCGCGGGTCCATGTGGAATCGAAGACAAACTGTCCCGTCTGGGCATTGCTGAAAAACTTATCCGTCTCCTGATAGGCGCGGAATTCGATGCCGCCGCGAATCGAATGCTCGCCGTGGGTCTTGGTCAGAGTCGCGGCCAGGGTGTGATTATTGACCGGCCGGTTCTCACCCGTGAAGCCATTGGAAATGTAGCCTGTAACGTCGAAACGCGGAAAGCGCGCGATGTCCTTCGGGATCTGGTTGGCATAGGACGCAGGAAAGCCGAGCGATGTAAGATCGAACCCGCGTCCGCCTTCATTACCGTCCGAGAAGCGGATGAAGCGGTTGTAACTATAGCGCATGTTCAACACCGTCGTCGGCGACAGCATATAGACGTCGTCGAACACCGCAGTACGGGCCAGGAACTGGAAGGTAATCCCGGTCATGATGTTGTCGAAGTAGTTGTTGTAAGTGCTGTCGCGGCGGTAGATACTCACGCGCGCAAAGATGCGCTGTTTGTCACCTACGTTGTGGTCGACACGCCAGCTATGGTTATAATACTTGGCCCGCTCGGTCACACTGGAGTCCACCATATTATTGGTGCCATCGGCGTTGGCGGTACCGGCGCTGGAAGGATTCGGATAATAGCTCATCAGATTCTTCGCCACCGGATTGATCAGCGAGGCGGGAATGATGTTATTCGGAAACGGCTGCGCCGTGTACCTTCCATTCACCGGACCGGTCCGCGTGAACGGGTTGTAAATCTGGTAGCTGGAGTTTACCCTCAGCAGTGCGGAAAAATCGCCGGTCTTCATAGCCGGCGTCGGCACCGTATTGGTAGCGTCGTCGTGCCGCGGGCGCGAGTCGCGCAGGCCTTCATAACCCCACATGAAAAACGTCTTGTTCTTCCCGTTGTAGAGTTTCGGAATATAGCCCGGACCGCCGAAGGACCCGCCCCAGCGATTGAAACTGAATGGCGCCTTGGGCTTGGCTTGCGCGTTATTAAAGAAGTCGTTCGCCCAAAAATCCGGCCGCTGGAACGAAAAGTTCGCCGTACCGTGAAAATCATTGGTGCCGGATTTGAGACTGATGTTGGTCACACCGGCTGCCGTCTGTCCGAACTGAGCATCGAACGTGGCCGTCTGGACCTTGAACTCGGCCACAATGTCCGTCGGCGGCACGTAGGAGGCAATGATCTGGTTGGCGTTGGCGGTGGCCGTGGTGGGCGCGCCGTCGATGGTGATTTCGCTCATATCGCCGCGCGTGCCGGCCATCGCGTAGTTGGCGATGTGGGTCGGCTCAAACGGCCGGTCGAGCCGCGGGTCGCCCTGAAAGGCGACACCGCTGGCAGCGGCGATCAGCAGGAAGGGGTTGCCATATTCCAGAGGGAGATCGGCAACCCGCGTGCCGTCCACGACGGTTCCGAGCGAGGCGCTCTGCGTGCTGAGCAGCGGCGTCTCGGCCAGCACGGTGATGGCCTGCTCCGCCGTTCCCAACTCCAGGGTCAGGTTAACCTCCAGCCGGTCGGCGACGCGGACTTCGATTGCTCCCCGGATCACCTTTTTAAAGCCGGCGGCGGCCGCCTCCACCGAGTACATGCCGGGAATCAGATAGGTGGCTTCGTAAATTCCGTTTTGATTGGTCTGCAGCGAGACCTTGGTGCCCATGGCGGTGCTGGTCACCACCACGCCAGCGCCGGGTATCACGGCGCCGCTAGGGTCTGTCACGCGCCCGGAGATCGTTCCGCGGGTTTCCTGGCACAACGCCGGAACAACCCCGAGGGCACACAGCAGCGACAAGATAGAAATGTTACGCGACATAGCGACATTCACCTCTTTTTCTGCCCATACTATACAATCGGATTGGCCGGCAAAACAGGTACTAAGGGTTATCCCGGCCCGGCGACGTGGTGAGTAACCCGGTTAGTAACGATGTTAAAATGCTGACCAGAGTGGAGATAGAAGCTGACGAAATTCGCGCCCAAGTAGAGCGGCTGGTTCGCAGCAAGGCTTTCGAAACCTCCGAGGTTCACCGCCGCCTCCTGCAATATCTGGCGGACAAGACGATCCAGGGAGAGGCTGAGCGGCTGAAAGAGTATACGATCGGCCTGGAGGCGTTCGGCAAACCCGATTCCTACGACCCGCGGCACGACTCTATCGTGCGGCTGCAGGTGGGCCGGCTGCGGCAGAAACTGGCGGCCTATTATCAAAACGAGGCGTCGGCGAACGACCTCGTCATCAGCCTGCCCAAGGGCGGATTCAAGCTCAACTTCGAGGTGTTGCATACCCAAACTCCCGCCGCCCCCGCGCCGGGCGGCCGGCGGCAAGGGTGGATCCTGGGCGTGATCTCGGCTCTGGTCCTGGTTTGGGCGATCGCCGCCACAGTCCTCTGGCTTTCGGCTCGCCGCAGTGCACCGCCTGCCGCTGCCTGGACTCCGGAACTTCAAGCCTTGTGGGCTCCGGTACTGGAGAGCCGCCGCTCCCTGATGCTGTGCGTAGGCGCGCCGCTGTTCGTGCGTGTCCCCAGTTGGGGCTTCTTTCGCGATCCGCGCTCGAACGATTGGGACGAAGTGAACCGATCGGACCGGATCACCGAACTGCGGAAATCGCGTCCGGATGCGGATCTGAGTCCGTCCTATTCATTCACGGGAGTGGGCGAGGCCAGTGCCGGCGTGCTGCTGGCGAGACTGCTCTCCACGCGCAAGCCGGAGCTGCTGCTCACAAGAAGCAACCTGCTCTCCTGGCAGCAGATCTCAGACCACGACATCATCTTCGTGGGTCCGCCGAAATTCAATCGCCAGTTGCAGGCCGCGGCGCTCACGCAGGACATCGTGGTGGAAGCGGACGGGATTCGCAATCTGAAGCCGCGGGCGGGTGAGCCGGCATATTTGGAGGATCGCATCGTGCCCGGCAAAATCTCCGAAGGCGAGACGCACGCGCTGATCAGCCGGCTACCCGGCATTTCCGGTGTCGGCGAGTTACTGATCCTGGCGGGCAACGCCTCGCCCGATACGCTCGCGGCGGCGGAATGGCTCACCCAGCCGTGGCGCGCCCGGGAACTGGTGGGACGGCTAAGAACGCCATCGGGCACCATCCCGCGATATTTTCAGGTAGTGATCAAGGTTGCTTTCAAGCAGGGGATTCCGGTCTCCAGCAATTACGTGTTCCACCACGCGGTCGAGGCAAGCGGGCGCCGCTAGTGGTGACGGGCTGACCGCTCCCTTACGGTCGCGGCTCGGTCAACGATGTTCCCGGCCGGTCAAACCGACGCTACAGAGCGCGCGCGTTAGCAAGCGGTATGCGGCACCCCACGCCCGTGGGCGTATCAGAAGTTCAGTTTCAGCGCCAATTGCAGCGTCCGCGGAGAGTTTTGCAGCCCCGTGATCACTCCGAAACTGGTCGACCCGAACGTCACATTCGGATCGGCGAAGATCGGTGTGTTCGTCACGTTGAACGCCTCCGCGCGAAGCTGTGCATAGATGCTCCGCTCCTGCTTGATGTTGATGTTCTTGAACATCGACACGTCGGCGTTCTTCAAACCCGGCCCTCGCGTTCTGGGCATGGTGCGCGGTGCGTTGCCGAACTTGTAGGGATCGGGCCGCGAAAACGCATCCGCATCCAGGTACCGATCGATCCTGCTCACCACCGAGCCCGGCAGTCCCGGCTCTCGCAGCAGGTTCGGCCGCTGCGTCGCTCCCGGAAGGACGCCGCTCTGAAGGTTCGGAACCAGCGGAACGCCCGACTGGAGAATGAAGATGCCATTCACCTGCCAGCCGCCCAGCGCCGCGTCCACCGGCCTGCTCCAACTGTTCCCGATGAGCTTTCCGCGTCCCACCGGCAACTCATACAGGAAGTCCATCACCCCCCGATGCGTGATGTCGCGAACGGACACCGCTCGTTCCAGGCGAACGTTGTTATAGTGCTGGATCGGCGTCGAACCGCCCAGCCAGGACTGTCCGCTCGATCCGAGCGAGTTGTCGTCGATCATCTTCGACAGCGTGTAGTGCGCCGACACATTGAAGCCGTGGGAGTACCGCTTCGTGTACTTGACCTGTGCGGCGTTGTAAATGGAATCCGCCGTCGGAGGTGCGGGCCACGCCCCAACGCTGGTGAATTGCGGATACGGATACAGCATTTGGATCAATTGCACGGTCGGTTTGTTCAGCACCGTGGCCAATGGATCGGTGATAATCCCGTAGAATGGGTTCGGCACCTGGTTGTTCAGGCTCGCGCCCAGACTGTAGTAGCTCTGATTGATGCGCTGCTGATTGGTCATCGTGTCGAATCCCAGGTGCGTGCCCTTGCTCCCCGAATAAGCCACCTCCACGACGGCGTTGCCGGGCAATTCCCGCTCGATCGAGAAACTCCACTGGCTGAAGTAAGGCGTCGCGTGCCAGTCGCGAATCGGGGAAAGTCCGGTGCCGACGCCGACGTTGGTCAACAGCCCGAACGTGCTCCCCGGAGGCTGGTTGATGCCGTCCTTAAACGGATTCGTCAACGACGCGTATTGCGTCACGTTCGAATCGAGCGAAGCGGTCCAGGAAGTGCCGACCCGGAATCCCGGACCCAGCGGAGAACTCACCTGCGCGCGCGTCACGCCGTAATAGATTCCATAGCCGCCCCGCATCACCATCTTCGGCGCAAACTGCCAGGCAAAACCGATCCGCGGCGCCCAGTTGTTCGTGTCCGTCCAATACGGACTGCGGTAGTCATTGCCATTCAGCGCGAATTCGATTCCTCCCCGGAGATTCGGAAACGCAGCCACAGACAGCGGCGACTTGATCACGGGATTGAACCAGCTCTCGCGGTTGTACCGTTCGGTCTCGGGAACGGGCAGCTCGTACCGCACTCCGAGGTTCAAAGTGAACCGCGATGTAACCTGCCAATCGTGTTGATAGAAGAAACCGTACGACTGATACGCCAGCGAGGAGGGCGAATCGCCGGCATCGTCGCCCGTGCCCCATCCCAGCAGGAATGACGCGAGGCCATTACCTTGCGACGAATTCGACACGATCGGATTCTGCATGGTGATTGTGCGCGGGAAGGCGAAGTTAATATCGTTCACTCCCGGCTGCGCATAGTTCAGACGATAGAGCCTGGCTTCGCCGCCGAACTTGATGGTGTGCCGCCCCATGATCTTCGTCAGGTTGCCGTTGAAGTGGTTGACATCCTCGCCGCGAATGATGAGAGTGAAACGGCCGGTGCCCACCGCGTTGTAGGCTTCCGGACTGAATTGCGGAGGAATGGGAGAATCCCAGGGTCCCTGAAAACCGAAGCTCTTCGAATCGAAGGCGCACTTCGGCTCGCAGGGCAGCGAGTTATATCCGAATTGGCGCGACCATCCCCACCGCGCGCTCAGCACAGTGGTGGGACTGATGGTGCGGGTATAGTCGAACGAGGGATTGTTGGTATTGGTTGTGCCGGTATTGCCGGTGGGACTCATCCAATTCCCCTCGCCCCACTGATTCGGCGACAGGTTGTTCTGCCTCGCCAGGCTCGCCCGAAACGAAATCCTGCTCTTCTCACTGAAGTTGTGATCGAGCTTGGCCGTTTCCTGAAAACCGTTCTGGACACTCTTCCCCGAGAAGAAATAATTGTTGACCCGCGTGAATGCCTGCCCCGGCTGGTTGGGCAGCGGATAAAACTTGATCGCGTTCACCGCTACCGGATTGAACCGGGAACTGGGAATTGTGTTATTCGGGAAAGGCGCGCGCAGGTTGGTCCCGGTCGCGTTGCTGACATTGTACGGATCGAAAATCTGAATCACCCGTCCAGCGGCGTCGCGGCTATCGCTGAAGTCTCCGATTCTCTCCAGCGCGGTCGGCATCGTCTGTGTAGAGGTCGTCTGCGAGGCTACCTTGGTTCCTTCGTGGTGGAAGAAGAAGAAGGTCTTGTTGCGGCCGTCGTAAAGGTGCGGGAAATACACCGGACCGCCGATCGCCGCGCCGAACTGGTTGCGCCGGGAGGGTACGATATTACGGCCCGCGCGATTCGCGAAGAAGTCATTCGCGTTTAAGGCGCTGTTCCGTAGATAGTCGAATACGGCGCCATGCAGTGTGTTCGTGCCGGAGCGCGTGACTGCGCTGATCACTGCCCCGCCGGTGAATCCATATTCCGCGCTCAGGCTGTTGGTCTGGAACTTGAATTCCTGCACCAATTCCACGGTGGGCCGGAACTTGATGTCCGTGGCCCCGCCGCCCTGTTCGTGCACGGCGACGGTCACGCCGTCCAACAGCAAATCCGTAGTCGAGTTCCGTACACCGTTGGAGACGAAGTTACTGCCCGTGCCGGCCGGAGCCCCCACCACTCCGGGAGTCAGATTCGCCAGGTCGAGAATGCTGCGCGACGCCAGCGGCATGCTCTGCAGCGACCGGTTCTCGACCACACGTCCGAGCGTCGCGCTTACCGAATCCAGCCGCGGCGACTCTCCCGCCACCATCACACTGGAGGCAACGTCGCCCACGCTCAGCTCGATATCCACCTCCGCCTGCTGCTGCACCTGCAAAACCATCCCGGTGCGAACGGCAGTCTGGAAGCCCTGCATGTCGACCGTGAGCTTATAACTCCCGGGCGGCAGCAGGGTGAACAGGTATAGCCCATGCGAATCGCTAAGCTTGTCCTGCCTGACGTTGGTAGCTTCGTTGACCAGACTAAGACGAGCCCCCGGCACGACGGCACCTGTAGAGTCCTTGACGGTTCCCTGCAGTGAGGCTGTAAATGATTGTGCGTAGACAGAAATCGGTGTGAGCACGCAAAGTGCTAAGAGGAAGCGCTTCATTCCGTACACCCTCCCCGGTTTGTGCCAGCATACACCTGAATTTGCCGGCAGTCCAGGGTAAATACAAGGTATCTGTTAGAATTCTGGCTAGATGTGGCCGACGGCCGTACTCGCGCCCTATCTGCTGTTCGCCGTGGCGCCATCCGATTACACCGGGGCGGCTGCCTGCGCCAAATGCCATCCCGCGCAATTCAAAGCACAATCGGCCGGCGCGCACGCCCGCGCGCTCGCGCCATCGAAAGCTCCGCAGCCGGGACTCTGGGCCTTTGGCGCCGGCACTCAGGCCGTTACGTTTGTTAACCGCCTCGACGCGGAACGCTACGTCGAGCTGGACGAGACCTGGTACCGCCGGCTCAACGGGACGGGCCGCACGCCGGGTCATACCAAACCGGGTGGCATACAGCACCGGATCTTCGATCCCGAAGCAGGAATTCTGCGCTGCTTCGGCTGTCATTCTACGGGTCCGCTGCAGGTCTCGGCTCAGCACGTCATCACGCCGCACGAGCTGGGCGTCCGCTGCGAGGCCTGTCATGGGCCGGCCGCCGGGCACGCCAAAGATCCGGCGAAGGTCCTTCCCCGCAATCCGGCTAAGTTGAGCGCGGATCAGCTCAATGCTTTCTGCGGGCAATGCCATCGCATGCCGGACGTTCGAGGTGACACGACGGATCTAAAGAACCCGTGGAATGCGCGCCATCAACCGGTGATGCTGGCGGCCAGCTACTGTTTCAAATCAGCCAAAGGCCGCCTTTCCTGCCTGACCTGCCATTCGCCGCACGCGCCGCTTGAGACGAAACTCGCCAGCTATGACGCCGCCTGCGGAAAGTGTCACACCGCACCGCGTCACAAGGTGAGCGTCGCCGGCAAACCGTGCGCCGGGTGCCATATGCCAGCCGTTTCGGCGCAGCCGAACCTGGTGTTTGCCAATCACCGGATCGCCGTGTATCGGCCTGAAGATCCGATGTCGCCGGTCATTTCGCGCCGCTAGCCAGCCGTCTCTGCAGTGCCGCGGCCTCCTGGAGCTTCCCGCGGTCCCGGAGAAATTCCGCCAGCGTGCGCACGTCGTTCAGCGTCTGCGGATGTTTTGGCCCGAAGGCGCGTTCGTCCACCGCCAGCGCCCGGCGGAAGTTCCGCTCCGCGCTGGCAAAATCGCCCTTCGCGTTCAGCGCATGACCGAGAATGCCGGCTGAGATCGCGACGCGCGGATGATCGTCGCCCAGAGTCTCTTCCAGAATCGGCAGCGCCTCGGAAAGAAGCCGCAGGCATTCGTCGACGGCACTCGCGTCCAACAACACGCCCGCGAGATTTGCCTGAAGCGTTGCGGTCTCGGGATGGCGCAAGCCCAGCACGGGCCGGGTAAGATCCAACGCGCGGCGGAGCGCCGCAATCCCTTCGGGCGGATCGACGATCTGGCCTAGAACTTGAGCGGTCGCACCGAGACTGGCGGCCATGCGCGTTCGATCCGGATTCGCGGCCGCTTCGCGCAAGGCCTGCTCCTGTTTGGCGAGCGCCTGCCGGTAAAAGGCTGCGGCGCCGGTTTGATCGCGGGAAGACTCGCGCAACTGCCCCAATGCGGCGAAGGCGCGCGCGGCAACCTCGGGATCCGAACTCGCCGACGCGCGGCGCCATAGCGGTGCGGCCTGCCGCGGGGAAGAGACGGCAGCGAGTGAAGCCAAATCCGCCAGCGTCTGTTTGGCATTGGCGCCCAGCTCGGCCGTATCCACACGGACCAGTTCTGCCAGGACTTTTTCCGCTGCAGCCGGCTGGTCATGCTTGCTGAGAAAGAGGCCGAGATCGCGGGCAGCCTGCGCTGTCCGGCTGTCGGATGCGCCGTACTGCGACGCGTTCCGCCGGAGTTCTTCCTCGTAGAGCTGGCGCAGCATAGCCGGATCGGGCTGCATCACCAGCAAGGGGACAAGGACGACCACGTCAATCCAGTCTAGCGCTGACCGATGCCTTTGGACCGGCAACTCAGACTGCCGTTGACCGCATCGTGCCTCGACGTTGCTCCTCCGAAACCGCCGGCAGGGATGCGCTCACCCCACCGCCACCGGACTCAGCGCCGCCGCCGGCAGATGCACGATGAACTTGCTCCCCCTGCCCTGCGTGCTCTCCACGCGAATTTCCCCGCCATGCGCCTTCACGATCCAGGCCACGAAGCTCAGGCCTAGCCCGAGCCCCTTCTCCGGCGTCGATTCCTCCTCTTGGCCGCGCACGCGGTAGAACCGGTCGAAAATGTGCGGCAGCGCTTCGCCCGGAATCCCGCAGCCCGTGTCCTCCACCGCCAGCTCCACATCGTCGCCGTCGTGGCGCAGCGTCACAAATACCGAGCCACCGGCCGGGGTGAATTTCAGCGCGTTGGAGAGCAGGTTCGAAAGCATGCGCTCGATCTGCACGCGGTCCCCGGCCAATGGACATTCGAATGGCAAATCTGAGTCCAGCCGCACCTGCTGCGCCTCGGCCGGAATCTGGAACTGATCCACGATGTCCCGCACCACCGACACCAGATCGAGCCGCGTCTTTTGCAGCACTACCTGCCCCGATTCCGCCTGCGACAGCAGCAGCAGCGCGCGCACGATCTGCGACAGCCGCTCGATGTCCTGCAGTGCATTCAGAATCGCCTCCTGATACTGTTCCGGCGATTGCGCCGTGAACATCGCCACCTCGAGCTGGCCGCGGATCGCCGTAATCGGCGTGCGCAGCTCGTGCGAAACGTCGGTGGAGAACTGGCGGATCTGCTGGAAAGAGCTCTCCAGCCGCTCGATCATGCGGTTGAAGGTGAGGATCAGGTAGTCCAGTTCGTCGCCCGCGCCGCGCGCCGGAATACGCAGGCTGAGGTTCGATCCGGTGATGCGCTGCGCTGTCTGTGCGACTGCCAGCACCGGCCGCAGCGTCTGACCTGCGAGTATCCAGCCGAGGACGCAGCCGGCGATCACCATCAGCGGAACCAGCCAAAGCTGGTCCTTGGTGAACTGCTGCAGCACCGCCTGGTTTTGCGACATGCTGCGCCCAATCGCCACGTAATAGGGTGTCCGGTGTCCGGGAGTTTCGTCATAAACCAGGCCGGCGCGGATACGTACCGGCTCACCCTCCGGAGTGTATCGGGTGGTCCATTCCGGACGGTGTTTCTGGACTACACGGCGAATGTCCTCTGGTTTGTCGAGACGAAGTTCGTCACAGGGAGTGGTGCACTCTATCGTTTCGCCGTTGGCCTTCGCAAAGAGGAAGATGCCGCCGCGGATGTCGTTAACGTATTTGGATTCCTCCGGATCGGTTGGATCGTAATCCCACTTCCAGACGCCGCCCTTGATCTGCAGATAACCCTTCAATCCCGCCCAGTCGTGATTGAGGACATCCTTGACCTGGTCTTCCAAGCTCACCCGAAGGCTTTCCCGATACAGCAGTCCTGCGGCCGCCAGCACAAGCGTAAAGATCAGCGTGTAGGCGGCAGTGAGCCGGAACCGCAGCGAACGCGTGATCTTCCGCGGTGGACTCTTTCGCGCCACATCACACCTGCCTGGAGGGCTGCTCGGCGGTCTTGTCCGCCGGTTTGTCGGGCGCCTCAATCATATACCCGATGCCGCGCACGGTCTGGATCAGCTTCTGCGGAAACCGGTCGTCGATCTTGCTGCGCAGGTGCCGAATGTAGACGTCCACGATATTGGTGAGTCCGTCGTAATCCATGTCCCACACATGCTCCACGATCATGGTCCGGGACAGCGGGCGCCCCTTATTGCGCATCATATATTCAAGGATGCCGAACTCCTTGGGCGCAAGCTCGATCGGCTCGTTGGCGCGCGTGACTTTGCGGCGGATACAATCGAGCGACAGATCGGCCACCTGCAGCCGCTCGGGCGCAGGCTGGCCGCGCCGCAGCAGCGCGCGTACCCGGGCCAACAGCTCCACGAAGGCGAACGGCTTGACCAGGTAATCGTCGGCGCCGGCTTCCAGACCCTTCACCCGATCGTCCAGTGCTCCTTTGGCGCTGAGGATGAGGACGGGCGGCCCCACCTGGCGGTTGCGGATCTTCTGCAGCACCTGCAGACCGTCCATGTCGGGGAGCATCAGGTCGAGGATCACCAGGTCGTAGTCGGTGGTGTGGATCAGGTCGAGCGCGGTGGCGCCGTTCGGTGCGGCATCGACCGCGTACCCCGCACCCTGCAGCCCGCGGGAGAGAAAATCGGCGATTCGCTTTTCATCTTCGACGACCAGGATGCGCATCGATTACAGCTTAGCAAAGGCATTGCACGCCGATCCCGTGAGTTTGTCTTAAACCTGCTCAGACGTCCAGATCTGAAACACTGCGGGTCAGGCAAGTGATTGATTTTTCGGCCTCCTGCCCTGGATCTCCAGATGCATTATGCAGGGCATGATCGAGCCTAACGCTCTCAGTTCCGATCCGCCGTACTTGCCTGCCGAACAGCCGGAAACGGAACTGGTCCGCATCGCGATCGCTGACGACCACCCGGCGTTTCGCGAGGGGCTCTCCGAGATCCTCCAACTGGAGGAAGGCTTCCGCATCGTGGGCAAGGCCGGTAATGGAGAAAAGATTCTGGACATCGTGCAGAAGTACCAGCCGGATATCCTGCTGCTGGACCTGTTCATGCCCGGTACGGATGGGCTGGCCACCCTGCGGCGGCTGCGCGAGCGCGGCTCGACGACAAAAGTTATCGTTCTAACGGCTTCGGAGGACCGCGAGCATTTGGTGGAGGCCATGCAGTCCGGCGCCGCTGGCGTCGTGCTCAAGCACGACCAGACGAGCGTCCTCATCAAGAGTATCCGCCGTGTTCACGCCGGCGAGATCTGGCTGCATTCCTCCACCACGCAAGCGGTTATGCAACGCTCCGAGCCGGTCACCGTACCGCCTCCGCCGATGGCTTTTACGCGCGAGCCGGTACGCCTGACGCGCAAAGAGATGGAGGTCGTGCGCATGGTGGCGCAGGGCCTCCGCAACAAAGAAATCGCTGGCAGGATGTTCATCAGCGAGCAGACGGTCAAAAACCATCTGCGCGCCATCTTCGAGAAGGTACACGTGAACGACCGGCTGGAGCTGGCGCTCTACGCCATTCACCACATCCTGGACCCGAACTAACGGGAAATCGTGGGGCAGACCACCGTTTTGTGTGGTCTGCCGGTGGTATGAACCACGCCGGCAGACGACAGAACCCGATCGTCTGCCCCACGGTCGCTGCGGCGCGCCCTTCCCTTACGTCTTGATCGGGATCTCCCTGTGCTTCCGCTGCGCCGACGGCGGCAGTGGTACTTCCACCTGCAACACGCCATCTTTAAACTGGGCCCGCGACTTCTCGGCATCCACGCCCTCCGGCAGCGGCACCACGCGATAGAAGCGGCCGTAGCTGCGCTCGGAGCGGTAGTAGCCCTCGCGCTTCTCTTCGTGCTCCCGCCGGCGCTCGCCTCGTATGGCCAGCCCTTCGTCGGTCACTTCCACCTTCACGTCTTCCTTATTCATTCCCGGCAGTTCGGCCTGAACCACCAGGTTGTTGTCACGCTCAAATACCTCTACCGCCGGCATCCACGTGCCGTGCTCGTCGGCAAAGGACCGGCCCCACGCCGGTAGTCCGAGACTGGAGGCAAATGCGCGGTCCATCTCCTCAGAGAGTCTGCGCATCAAAGAAAAGGGATTAAGCCAAAGCTCGCGCTCGCCGCGGCGGCCCAGTGCCGTGCCGCCGCGCTGCTCCAACTCACGTCCGGTCTGGGTGCGTGGGCTGTCGCTGCGTTGATTCTCGGCTCGTTGGTTTTCGACCTTAACGTCAGCCATCGTCCATCTCCTTTCTTAGCGAGTGGCGCGCTGTGTTTTTGGGCTAGATCCATTGTCTGCCGATGCGCGGACCGAGGCAAGATTTAGCCGGTGTGCCAAAGTGACGAAGCAGACGCTCTGCGATACCTTAAGAAGGTGCCGACCTTCACCTTCGCCGAGGCGCGTGCCTGCGTGATCGACCGCGTGCGCTCGTTGCGCGGCACGCCGCCCGTGGAGGACGTGGAGCTGGAAGCGGCACACGGTCGCGTGCTCGCCGAAGAGGTCCACGCCGACCGCGACTATCCGGCGCTCGCGCGCTCCGTCCGGGACGGCTTCGCGGTGCGCGCCATCGACCTCCCGGGCGAACTGGCGATCGTGGGCGAGGTGCGCGCGGGCGAGAAATTCGCGGGGGAAGTAGGCTGGAACCAGGCTGTCGAGATCATGACCGGCGCTCCGATCCCGCGCGGCGCCGATGCCGTGGTGATGGTCGAGCACGTCACCCGCGCCGGCGAGCGCGTGCGCATCGATCGTTCCGCCGAGCCCGGCCAGTTCGTCAACCCGCAGGGATGCGAGGCCGCCGCCGGGGAAACGCTGCTTCGTCCCGGCAAGCGTCTCGACTACACCGATGTCGCATTGCTTGCCGCCACGGGCCGGAGCCGGGTTCGCGTTTACGCGCGGCCGAAAGTTGCCGTGCTCGCTACCGGAGACGAAATCGTCCAGGTCCACGAAGAGCCGGCCGACTTCCAGATTCGAAACTCCAACGCCTGGGCGCTCGCCGCGCAGGTGACACGCGCCGGCGGCATCCCGGAGGTGCTCGCCGTAGCCCGGGACGACTACGGCGACACCACCGGTCTGGTCGATCGCGGTCTCGCCTCCGACATGCTGTTGCTCTCCGGCGGCGTCTCGGCGGGCAAGTACGATATCGTGGAGCGCGTCCTCGGAGATCTCGGCGCCGAGTTTTACTTCGACCGCGTGCTCATTCAGCCGGGCCAGCCGCTAGTGTTCGGGCGCGCGCGGGAGAAGTTCTTTTTCGGCCTGCCGGGCAACCCGTCCTCGACAATGGTGACGTTTGAGATCTTCGCGCGCGCAGCCCTGGAGTTGCTAGCCGGCAGGGAGGAGACGCCGCTCTACATGCCATCTGCGCGGCTGACCTCGGAATTTCATCACCGGCCCGGCCTGACGCGCTTCCTGCCCGCCCGTCTCAGCATGGATGGCACGGAAGTGACCCCGGTGAAGTGGCAGGGCTCGGGCGATGTGCCGGCTCTGACCCGCGCCAACGCGTATCTGGTCGTCGATTCCGAGCGCGCGCAATGGGAACGCGGCGAATCCATCCGGGTGCTGCTCAAATGAAGAAGTGCAAATGAAGAAGCTCTCGCACTACGACTCGGCCGGCAAAGCGCGCATGGTGGATGTCTCGGAAAAGGCCGCCACCCGCCGGGAGGCGCGCGCGCATGCGTTCGTCCGCATCCGGCCGGCAGTGCTCAAGAAGCTGCCCCAAAATCCCAAGGGCAATCCGCTGGAGATCGCGCGCTTCGCCGGCATCGCAGCGGCAAAGAAGGCCTCCGAGTTGATTCCCATGTGCCATCCGCTGATGCTCACGCACGCGGATGTGGAGGCGACGGTGGAGCCACGCGGTGTGAGAATCGTGGCCAGTGCGTCGACCACCGGACAGACCGGTGTCGAAATGGAGGCACTCACGGCCGCGGCGGTGGCGGCGCTGACCGTTTACGACATGACCAAGGCGCTCGACAAGTCCATCGAGATCCAGGATGTCTACCTGCTGGAAAAGACCGGAGGCAAGAGCGGACGCTATGAGCGTTAGGCGTGAGGCCGACGATCGTTTTGTGTCGTCTGCCCTGTTGGGCGCATCACAAGAGCAGACCGCGCAAGACGACGGTCCGCCCCGTGACCTATGATCGAAGCCGCCGTCCTGACCATCAGCGACTCCGCCCACGCCGGCACGCGCGCCGACCGCTCCGGCCCCGCCGTGCGCGAGCGGCTGGAGCAGTTGGGATGGCGCGTCCCCCTGCTCGAAGTGCTCCCCGACGAAGCGCAGCGGATCAGCGTGCGTCTGTCCGAACTCGCCGATGCGGCCCAGGTGGGAGCCATTTTCACCACCGGCGGCACAGGCTTGGCGCTGCGCGACGTGACGCCCGAAGCCACCCGCCAAGTGGTGGAACGCGAGATCCCGGGCCTGGCCGAAGTGATGCGCGCCACCGGCCGCCAATCCACGCCGCGCGCCGCCCTCTCCCGCGGGATCGCCGGTACGCGCGGTAAGGTGTTGATTGTAAACCTCCCGGGTTCGCCCAAAGGCGCCGTCGAATCATTGGATGCTATCGTGGATTTGGTGCCCCACGTGCTGGATTTACTAAACGGCCGCACCGAGCACACCCCCCGGGCCGGAACGGACCGTGTAAGGGAAACGTCATGAAATACATGCCGGCTTGTCGATCGTTCCTGGCGAGTTTCTTGTGTCTCGTCATCCTGCCTACCGTAACGCCATCGCAACAGGTTCCGTCCGGCGCCGCGACGGATCCGCCTGCGACGGAACAACCATACCGGATCGTCACCGATGTCAAAGAAGTCATCACCCCGGTCACAGTCGTCGACCGCGACGGGAATATGGTGAACGGGCTCCAGCCCCATCAGTTCCACCTCACCGACAACGACAAGGAGCAGGACATCCATGTCGACGTCTCTTACGAGCCGATCTCGCTGGTGGTGGCGGTACAGGCGAATACCAGTGTCGACGCCATTCTGCCGCAGGTACGCAGAATTCCGGAACTGCTCAACCAGTTCATCATCGGCGACCAGGGCAAAGCGGCGGTCCTTATGTTCGACCATCGGATTCAGGTGCTGCAGCCGTTCACTTCGGATTCCAACAAGATCACCGAGGCAGTAAAGAAGATTCGGGCCGGCAGCTACACCAGCCGGATGGTGGATGCACTGGGCGAGTCGGTGCGCATGCTCAGTCACGAGCCGAAGAACCGCAGGCGGATCGTGCTGCTGATCAGCGAGACCCGCGACTACGGCAGCGAAGGCAAGAAACGGGAAGTGCTGTTCGCGGCCGATATCAATAATGTGGCGGTCTATGCCGTGGATATGCCGCGCTTTGTGGAAGTGCTTTCCGGCAAGCCGAAGCCGCCGCGGCCGGATCCGATGCCGGCGACGGCGCGTCAGGGCACGCTCCCGGCCAACGTGCCGGCGACGCCGACAACGGTGGCGCAGACCTTCGGCCAGAACGGCGGACGCGCCGAGTTCATGCCGCTCTTTAAGGAAATTCTGCGCGATATCAAGGACATCTTCGTGGACAACCCGGTCGAGGTCATGACCAAAGGCACGGGCGGCCAGGAATTCAGCTTCACGAACCAGCGCGGGCTGGAGACCGCCATCTCGAAGATCGGCGAACAACTACACAGCCAGTACATGATCACCTACAAGCCAAACAACGCACAGGATGCCGGATTCCATGAGATCGCGGTGACGGTGGCGGGCGTGAGGGGCGTCAAGGTCCGGACAAGGCCGGGCTACTGGGTGGCCGCCAAGTATCAGTAGCCGCTCGCGATCGCAGTGAACCTGCACCGCCTCCGCGAGTGGGGGATGCCTTGATCGCTGCGACAGTCCGTGCGTACGGCGAGACACTGACCACCGGGAACATGCGCCAGTTCCGGGCTATTCGCGATCTGAAGCTCAAGCCGTTTCGACCGGCTGGACTCCGGAATTAAACGTTTCCGAGCCCACGCTCGCCGCAATCCGGTTGACGATCTCATCCCCAATCGCCAGCGATGCCGTCGCCCCTGGACTCGGTGCGTTTAGCACGTGCAGCGCGTTCTTCTGTTCCACGAAATGGAAATCCTGCACCAGATCGCCCGAGGGCCAGATGGCCTGCGCGCGCACGCCGGCGCCGCCCGTCCCCAGATCTTCGGGCCGGATCTCCGGCACCAGCCGCTGCAGCGACTGGCAGAATAGCCTCCGGCTGAACGAGCGCCGCAGCTCCTGCCAGCACATCCCCGGATAGCGCGCCAGAAACTTCCACACGCCGCGATACGTGAGCGCATCGAACAAATCGCGCAGGTTGATGTCTGACTTCCGATACCCTTCGCGGGCGAAGGCGAGAACCGCATTCGGTCCGGCCTCGATCCCCCCGTGAATCAGGCGCGTGAAATGCACGCCCAGAAACGGGAACTTCGGATCCGGTACGGGATAGATCAGGTTCCGCACCAGCCATTGCCGCTCGGGCCGGATCTTATAATATTCGCCGCGGAACGGCACGATGCGAACCTGTCGCCGCTCGCCCGCCAATTCGCTGACGCGATCGCAATGCAGACCCGCGCAGTTGATAGTGAAGTCGGCTTCGTGATCGCCCGCCGTGGTTTGCGCCAGCCAGCCGACGGAACTTGGCCGGAACCCGGTAACCCGCGCGCCGGTGACCACACGCCCGTTCGCGGCCTGGATTCTCCGTACCAGCTCGGCACAGACCCGATGGTAATCGACAATGCCTTCCTGCGGCACGCGCAGCGCCGCCACGCCGGCCACGTGCGGCTCGATCTCGCGCATCTCCTCCGGCCCGAGCTTGCGCAAGCCTTCCAGGCCGTTCTGGCGCCCGCGGTCGTAAAGATCGTTCAAACGGGGCACTTCCTCGCGATCGGTGGCGACCACCAGTTTGCCGCAGATCTCGTGCGGAATGCCGCTCTCCTGGCAGAACGCCACCATCTGCCGGATACCATTCACGGCCAACCGCGCCTTCACCGATCCGGGTTTGTAGTAGAGGCCGCAATGCAGCACGCCGCTATTGTTGCCGGTCTGGTGCCTGCCCACCGCGTCTTCTTTTTCGAGCACCGTCACCCGCGCATCGGGCGAGCGCTGGCCCAGCCGATAGGCAGTGGCAAGTCCGACGATGCCACCGCCTACAATTACATAACTCCTGCGCATGATGTTGAACCTTCATTCTCGCATCCGTGGAGACAATAAAAAAGCCGGAGCGGCCTTTCGGCTGCCCCGGCGCCCGCATCTGGAAACCGAGAAGGAAGTATCAGATCAGGAAGGCAGTCTGAGCAAACGCCGGCAGGATGCGCGTACGGCCGACGATTTGAATCCCACCGCCGCCAGGCCCAGTCCTAAGAGAGCAACTGTGCCGGGTTCGGGCACCGTTCCCGCGAAGAAGTCGTTGGCGCAATCGGCGGATTCGAACTGAAAACCCCAGGTGTTCCCGTTAATCAGCACATTAAACGGATCGGCTGCGCCGGCAGCGCGGTTGATGGTGAACACGATCGAATATTTTGCACTGGCGGTTCCGTTGCCGACCTGCGTCAAAGGCAGAGTCGCCGGAGTTACGGTAACGTCGGGATCCGCGGTGATCGCGCCGGGGACATTGTGCAGCCAAACAGGGATATTGTGATTGAAAGTGAGCGGATCGGCGGCAGTTACATTCATTAGCTGGTCCGAAGTCAAAACCCCGTTGGCATTGTTGATCTGGTACAGCTTCGTGTTCTCCACGTTGGCTCCGGTGTCAAAGCCGTTGCTGTCGCCGCCATGGCCCACGATCGGGACGCCGAATTTCAGAGCTCCTCCGGCGGTGAAGAAGAAATCGCCAATACGAAAGTCGTAGTTGTGACCGGCGATCTTAAATGGGTCCAGATTCGGGTTGTCGTAATTGGTATTGACGGTAACCTGAACCTGAGTTGCGGTGACGTTCAGGATGACGCTTTGAATCGCAAATTTCGTGGCGTCCCCGATCACGTGGTTATCGGGAAACGCATTGGTGAAAGTCAAGACCGTAGCGTGCGCCATTCCTGCAGCGGCAATCGCGAGCAAACTTACTTTCGATAGGCTCACAGAGCTCTCCTCCGCCGTAAAGAATAACACTAACCTTCGTTAACGCAAACACAAAAGGCATTAAAATCAATAAGTTAAGTACTAGGCTGACCCATAGGCCCTTAGTACGCGGCCCGGATTTTTCCGAACAGTTGGAGCCAATGAAAGAACCGTAACGTTAATGCCGATTCATGCCGGCAACCGGTGCATGGAGTGCACCAATCCATCACAGCGGGAGGCAATCATGAAGGCTGGATGGAAAACAGTTCCTGCGGTCGCCTTTGCCGCGCTAACTCTGGCGGCATGCGGCCCATCTTATGTGGGAATGAGAATCGGACCGCCACCGCCACGCCCGGTCTATGGAGTCGTCGGAGTAGCACCGGGGCCGAGATATGTATGGACGGATGGTTATTGGGATCTTCGCGGAAGCCGCTGGCACTGGGTGAACGGGCGCTGGATGGTTCCACCTCGTAACCGTTCGGCATGGGTGAGCGGATATTGGGCCAACCACGGTGGCCGCTATCGTTGGCATCAAGGGTATTGGCGGTAGTGTCGACAAGCGCGACAGATCCGTACGTCTTCCAGCGGCAGTAAGGGTACTGGTTCTAAAGACTGGCGGATTATTGCGCGAGCCCGGCTTGAGCCGGCGGCTCGGCGGCGATCACGTCACCTTCGCTCAGCCCGGAGGCAATCGCCGTCGCCACCGGCGTGGACAAACCCAATTGGAGTTCGCGCTTTTCCCAACCTTCGGAGTTCTTCACAAACGCGAAGGTCTTATCTCCTTCCTGGAACAGCGATTCCGCCGGCACAATGACTGCGTCGTCGGTGCTTCCAAGGATTAGATCCACACTAACGGTGAAATTGGGAATCACGCGATTGTCGAGCCGCTCGAATTTCAGCCGGATCGGAAGCTCAGTGACGTAATTGCCGCGCCAACCCCGGCTGCGGGCGATTGCCGTGACAGCAGTCACGCGTGCCGGCAGCTCCAGGCCGGGATACGCATCGAACTGCACGCGAGCCTCCTGGCCGACATGCACGCGCTCGGCGTCGACCTGGTTCAGATTGGCCTCTACGGACATGGACGACAGGTCCACGATCTGCATGTAGGGCTGTCCGGGATAGAGTTGATCGCCGTCGCCGACCTCGCCCGTATCCGAGCCGCGGCGGACAGTCTGCAGCACTGCCAAGCCATCCAGCGGGGCGGCTACTACCATACGGTCCGAATTTCGTTGCGCGCGCTCGAATTCCAGTTCGCCGCGCTCGAGTTTCAGCTCCGAAACGCGCATGGCCGCTTTCTCGGAGGCCTCGACATGCTCGGCCTCGTCGACGATCTGGGCGTAGTGGGCCTTGGCTTCCTCCAGCGTGAGCCTGTTCTTTTCCGCCGCTATGGCTGAGAGCACCGGCGCGCGCCGCAACTCGAGGGTAGCCTTTTCCATGTCGGCCTTGGCGCGGCGGATCATTTGTTCGTAAGCCTTGCGGCGCACGTCGAGCAGTGCGTTCATCTTGCGGAGGTTGGCCCCGTTCTGTTCCACCGCTGCGCGATAATCGTCCACCCGGTTCAGCATGTACATGCGGTCGAACTCGGCCACGATTTGCCCCTTGCGGACGTGACTGCCGGACGGGACCAGCTTTTGCAGGACCTGCATGAACTCCCGGGAGCCGTGGTCGCGATGGCCCCACAGTTGCGGCGTGAGCAGAGTGACGGACTTGTTCGCCACAGTAACGCCGGAGAGACGGAGCTTCTTCGCCAGCGGGCCGCGGCGAACTACTGCCGTGCGCACCGCCGCGGCGGGCTTCTTCGACGCTGTCCGCGAAACGAATTCCCTGTAAACCAGACCCGCGACAATCAGGATCACCACGGCAATCACCCATCCCACATAGGGATTGCGAGGGCGATTAGGTTCCAGCCGTACGATCTGAGGGCGTTGGATAGGCCGCTGGGGCACGGAACCCGGCGCCGGCGCGGCGGTCATGTATGATCGCATGGTTATCTCCAGGGTACACTACTTTGCCTATTCTGTCTATTGAGATGTGAATATCTTTATTGCTTGTTATCCAGCCGGCAGGCCTTTGACTGTTTGGAGCCTCGATGTGATATCCCCATTGTTGTAGAAAAGTTCTGCAAAATTAGCGTTAATTCTAAAATATTGTTGACAAATTCGCATAAATACCGCTATGTTTGAGTTCGCGAAGCGCTACCAATTCCTGTACAGGTCCCAGACTCGAATATCCGCGAGTTACCTTCGAAATCCGCCATTCCGTGCTTTGCATTTCGGCCCGGCCGGTTCACCATGTCCGCGTAGCTCAACGACTTGCACAAGCTCAGGCGCCCGTTCACGTTCCTGCTCTTTCGGACCGATCGGAGACCGATGGGCCGGCCCACGCAAGAGAAATCTTGTACGGGCCGGCTTTTCCGATGAATTAACGGGAAATTCAGCGCGCGCAGCAAGTGGGACTCGAAACCAGAACGGGAAAGGGGTCTTTCGGTTTTTCGTCCCCGGCGACGGTCGTATTGGCCGCGAAATAGTTCTGTTGGGATAAGTTCTTGTAGACTCCGCCAGCCACGCCCGCAGCGACCGGACCGTTGACCGTCCTCCCGCCTGCCAGCATGACTACCACCACCAGCTTGTGTGCACCGGTTTCGTTGAAAGATCCGAACCAGCCCATATGCGACGACTGCCGATAATCGGTACAAGTGCCTGTCTTGCCCAGAATGGGTTCGTTCGGATCGTAAGCCGCGCGGCGGCCCGTGCCATAGTCCGTCACCGCTTTCATTCCGGTCTTCAGATCTGAAATCCAAGGCCCAAATTCGAGTTGACGCTTGACCCGGGGCACAAGTTTCGATGCGTCTTCCTGATTCCGCGGATACTGCAGATAATAAAGGGTCCCACCGTTGGAAATGGCGGAAAGCAAGGCTGCCAGCTCGAGTGGCGTCAGCGAGATGCCCGACCCGAAACTGGTCATCATTCCGAGGCCTTCCTGTGGAATGGTCTCGGGCAGCACTCCCGGTTGTTCGGCGTCCAGATCGAGTGCGGCTTTTTCGCCCAGCCCGAACATCTTGGCATAGTAGCTCACCCGCTCGAACCCGAGCTTATCTCCGAGCTTCGCGAAGTACGGATTATTGGAGTGCGCCAACGCCTCGGTCAGGTCCATGCTGACTCGCCGGGTCAGGAAAATGGGCGTGTGCGGCTCCATCACCCCTTCGGTCAACGCAGCCAGCGCCGCCACCAGTTTAATGGTGGAGCAGGGAATAAATCCGCCTTGCAGCGCCAGTTTCTGGTTCACAATAGTCAGGATCCGGCCTGAAGTCGGATCGACCACAACGACGCTACCGTTATACGGCCCCAGCGCCTCCACTGCCGCCCGGCGGATTTCGAGATCCTCGCCGTCCACGTTGTCATATAAGGTGGAGTCGCCATATGTTGGAGATTTCCACGGACCGCCGGTGACGGCCGGACGCCGCCGCCTGACGACGGTCGATGTAGCAGGAGGCGTTCGCATGGACGCCTTGACTATCGGTGCGGTCGTGTTACGGGCGGAGGCCGTGCTTGCAGCGGGCTTTTTCGTGGCGGTTACCGGCGCCGTTTTTTGGGCGGTAGTCCGCTTCTTTTTCTTGGAGTTAGTCGTGGCCGTCGCGGCCAACAACCCGCAGGATAACAGTAGAGCTACTGCCAGATTCGCAAAGCGACGCATCGTTGAAATTGCGCAATAGGCCCCCCTCCAGAGGTGAGGTGGCAGGCCAGATAGCCGAGCGCCTCTGATTATAACAGAGTGCTCCGATTTGCCATACTATTTTTCTACCGTATTTTGTATTGTAGCCTTCTTGATATAGTCCAGCCGGGGGAATTTCTCGTCCAGGTAACGGTTTCCCTGCAGTTCGATCTTGGTCGGGTCCGGTCCGGAGCCGCGCGGAGCCATGTCGCCGTAGCCGAAATATAGATGATCGACTACCTCCTCCAGGCCGGATATTACCCGGCCGAACGGGGGAAACCCCTGTTTATCGAGCGCGAGGTTATCCTTAATATTTATAAAGACTTGCGTGCGCCGGCTGTCCTTGCCGAGGGCGGCGAAAGTAACCATTCCGCGGCGATTTTTCTGTTTCACCGGCTCGTCGGGAATCGGGAGGTTCGACCACAATTGGGAAATACCGGGGTCGCCGTTAATTCCGAACTGGACCACGAACGAGACCACCCGGAAAAAGCGGCTGCCGTCATAAAATCCGCTTTGTACCAGGGCATGGAAGCGGTCGGCCGCGCGGGGCGCCCAGGCCCGGGTGACTTCGATCGCCACCGGCCCCTTGCTGGTATCGAGATCCACGCGATACTTATCGGGCGCCTGTTCGTTGGTGACGGCTTTCGCCTTTGGCTGCTCTTTCGGCGCGGGAGCGGGGCTCGAGCAGCCGATCAGAATCAGGCAGAAGGAAGCGACGGGGAGGCGCATTTCACGAATCACTATACCAGCTTGCCGGTGATAAACTGGTCCGAGACGAGGAACCTGCTTGAAGCTGTCGTTGTGGATGCTCCTTATGTGCGGCTGCGCCGCGGCTGCCGATTCCGGCGAATTCTTCGAGATGCGCGTCCGGCCGGTGTTGGCTAAGAACTGCTACGGCTGCCACACCTCGACCCACATGGGCGGCCTGCAGCTTGACTCCCGTGAGAATGCACTCAAAGGTGGCAATTCGGGCGCCGCCATCGTACCCGGACATGCCGATCAGAGTTTACTGATTCAGGCCATCACGCAGCGTCACGAGAAGTTCAAAATGCCCCCGGGCGGCAAGCTCAAGCCGGAGGAGATTGCCGACATCGAAAGCTGGATCAACAACGGCGCTCCCTGGCCGGAAGGCAAAGCCAAACCGCCGGCACCGCCGCAATACGTGATCACGCCCGCGCAGCGAGCCTTCTGGGCATTCCAGCCAGTGCGGACTCCGGCGATACCAAAGGGCACGGCGAAATCTCCCATCGACCGTTTCGTCCTGACCGCCCTCGACCGGCAAAACCTCAAACCGGTTCGCCCCGCGGCCCGGAACGACCTGATCCGCCGCGCAACCTTCGGTCTGACCGGTCTGCCTCCCACTCCCGAAGAGGTCAGCGCCTTCCTGGCCGACAAATCGCCCGACGCTTTCGCCAAAGTCGTCGACCGGCTGCTCTCCTCGCCGCGCTATGGCGAGCGCTGGGGCCGCTACTGGCTGGATGTGGCGCGCTATTCCGATGACCGGCTCAACTCCACCCAGGACGAGCCTTACGCCAACGCCTGGCGGTATCGAGACTGGGTCATCCAGGCCTTCAACGACGATCTGCCTTACGACCAGTTCGTGAAGGCGCAGATCGCGGGCGATCTGATGCCGGCCGAAGACCGCCGCAAGTTCGAGCCGGGACTGGGATTTTATGCGCTGAGTCCGGAGTTTCAGGACGATCGGGTGGATGCCACCACGCGCGGCTTTCTGGGACTGACGGTGGCTTGCGCCCAGTGCCACGATCACAAATACGATCCCATCCCTACCGCCGATTACTACTCGCTGTTGGGCATCTTCAATAACAGCGAGGTGTACGAGTACCCGCTCGCCCAAGAAGATACGGTCAAGAGCTACAACGAGCACTCGAAGAATGTCGAGAAGAAGGAAAAAGAGCTGAAGGACTTTATCGACCAGCAGACCGCGCAGCTTGCCGAAATCCTGGCGGCGAAGACCGCGCGCTTCATGCTGGCGGCGCAGAAGCTCGACTCCGGAGAGGGGCTCGATTACCGCACGCTCGGGCGCTGGCAGCGATATTTGAAAGATACCGCCAAGGAGCATCCTTATTTAAAGCCGTGGTTCGAGGCGGCCGCCAAGTCCGATGAAGCCGGCCTGCGGAAATCCGCCGCGGATTTCCAGGCGTTGGTGCTCGCGACCCATGAAGAAAAGAAGGTGATCGACGAGAAGAACAAGATCACGCTGGGGCTGAATCCGAATCGGCGTGACCTCTCCCAGGCCAATCTGCTCTCGCTGGCACGCGACAAATATATCCTGTGGCGCGACCTGTTCGAAGGCAGGGGCGTGCTGTACAGAAACACCGAAGAGATCGAAGATTACCTGCAGGGCGAGTGGCGCGAGCATCTGAAAACTCTGCGCGCCGAAGTGGCCGGGTTGAAGAAGGCCATGCCGGCGAAATACCCGTTCCTGCACGCGCTGCGGGACGCGCAGAAGAAGACGACGCAGCGCATTTATCTGCGCGGAGACCGGGCCAATCCGGGCGAGCCGGCGCCGGCGCATTTTCTTTCGATCCTGTGCAGCAGTGCTCCGCCGGCATTTTCCAAAGGCAGCGGCAGGCTGGAGCTCGCCGAGGCGATCGCCGATCCGCGCAATCCGCTCACCGCGCGCGTGATGGTGAATCGCATCTGGCAGCACCATTTCGGCTACGGACTGGTCCGCACGCCGAGCAATTTCGGCGAGCTGGGCGAGCGGCCGTCGCATCCGGAGTTGCTCGATTACCTGTCGCAGCGCTTCGTGGAAAGCAGGTGGTCGATCAAGGCGATGCACCGCGAGATCATGCTCTCGGCCACGTACCAGTTGAGCTCAGAATACTCGGCCGACAATTTCGCCGCCGATCCGGAAAATCGCCTGCTGTGGCGCGCCAACCGGCAGCGGCTGGATGCCGAGTCTTTGCGCGACGCGCTGCTCGCCGTTTCCGGCAATCTCGACATCAAGATGGGCGGAGCGCCGGACAAACTGGATACTGCCGCCAATCACCGCCGCACGGTCTACGGCTTCGTCAGCCGGCGCAAGCTCGATCCGATGCTCGGCCTGTTCGACTTCGCCAATCCCAACGGCACGGCCGATCAGCGCCTGGTGACGAACGTCCCGCTGCAGCGCCTCTTCTTCATGAACAGTGAGCTCGTGTCGGAGCAGTCGCGCAGCCTGGCCGAACGGCTGCAATCCGAGCCGGATGATACGGCGCGCATCCGCAAGGCCTACCGGCTGCTGCTGGGACGCGAGGCGCGCGCCGAGGAGATCAAGCTGGGCCTGGAGTATCTGAAAAACGCCAAGGATGCCTGGCCGCAGTACACGCAGGTGCTGCTGAGTTCGAACGAATTCGGATTTGTGAATTGATATGACTCGACGCGATATTCTCCGTTCCATCGGCGCCGGCTTCGGAATGCTCGGCTATGCCGACCTGATGCGCGGGGCGACGCTGGGCGGGAGTCCGCTTGCGCCCAAAACGCCGCATTTCCCGGCCAAGGCCAGGCGCGTGATCTTCCTGTTCCTCAACGGCGGACCGTCGCAGGTCGACACGTTCGATCCCAAGCCGATGCTGGCGAAGTACAGCCATCAGCCCATGCCCACCGGCAACCTGAAGACGGAGCGCAAGACGGGCAATCTGCTGCCCTCGCCCTTCACGTTTCGCAAGTACGGCCAGAGCGGGATCGAAGTCAGCGAGATCTTTCCCAACCTGGGCGAGCGGATCGACGATTTCTGCGTGATCCGTTCCATGCACACCGATCGGCCCAATCACGAGCCGTCGCTGTTCCTGATGAATTGCGGCGAGAAGCTGCCGGGGCGTCCTTCGATGGGCTCGTGGCTGACGTACGGTCTGGGCACGGAGAATCAGAATCTGCCGGGCTACATGGTGCTGTGTCCCGGCCTGCCGGTGGTGGGACCGCAACTCTGGAGCTCGACGTTTCTGCCCGCGGTGTACCAGGGCACTTACATCCCGAACAACGAGACCGAGCCCGATAAGCTGGTGCAGTTCATCCGCAACAAGCAGTTGAATGCGGACGCGCAGCGGCGCCAGCTCGATCTGTTGGGCGAGCTGAACCGGCTGGAACTCGAGCGCACCGGTCCCGACCCGCAACTGGAAGCCAGCATCCAGGCATCGGAAATCGCCTTCCGTATGCAAAGCGAGGCGCCGGAGATTTTCGACCTGAGCAAGGAAAGCGAGGCCACGCGCACGCGCTACGGATCGGGCGACTTTGGCCGCGGCTGCCTGATGGCGCTGCGTCTGGCCGAGAGAGGCGTCCGCATGGTGCAGGTATACTTCGGCAACGGCCAGCCGTGGGACAACCACGACGATATCCAGATCCACCGCAAGCTGGCGCTGCAGGCGGACAAGCCGATCGCCGCGCTGGTAGACGACCTGAAGGCGCGCGGACTTTTCCAGGACACGCTGTTGATGATCAGCGGCGAGTTCGGCCGCACACCGGCGGTGGAAGTGAGCGGCCTGGTGAAGGTGCAGAACGGACGCGATCACAACAGCCACGGCTTTTCGACGCTGCTGGGCGGCGGCTGCGTAAGGCGCGGCACGGTCTATGGCGCCACCGACGATTTCGGATTCAAGGCCGAGGACAAGCCCGTGCACAACCACGATCTGCACGCCACGATTCTGCACATGATGGGTCTGGACCATACGAAGTTGACCTATCGTTATAGCGGCCGCGATTTCCGCTTGACGGATGTCGCCGGGACGGTGGTGAAGGATATCGTGGCGTAGCCGACGCTATTGTGGCGGCTGTGGCGGCCGATATACCGCTTGCAACGCGCGGGTAGGACGTTCATTCTGAGCCGCGACCGTAAGGAAGCGGTTCTGCAATACCGCTGGCTAACGCGCGCGGCTCGGAAGGCAGCGATCCGGCACCAGCCTCTGGAGTGCCTCCACTCCCCCCCGACGCTCCCACAACCACCGCGCGATTAGAGGAGTTTTGCATGGTTATACTAGAGAGCACGTGCGCTGCCTTTCCGCGTGTGTGTGCCTGGTTCTGGTTCCGGCCCTATATGCCGAAATCCGGCTGGAGATCGAGCCGGCCGGCGGTTCTACGATTACCTCGACCACGCCGCAGATCCGCATCACGTATGCGAGCAACGCCGCGCCACTCGATCTTTCCAGTTTGAGTATCGCCATTGACGGCGCCGACCAGACGCGACTTTTCACCATCCGGCCCAACGAAGCTGTCTACTCGCCCGCGCTGACGGGCGGCGATCACGTGGTGCAGGCCGCCATTCGGGACAGCGGCGGCGCCAGCGCCTCCGCAGCCTCCCGCTTTCGAATTTCCGTCTTTCGCGTGATTGCGGAAGCCAGCGTGACCCGCGGCGTCATCCCACTCTCGGTCACATTTCAGGCGCACGCCGAATATACCGAAGGGTCGATCATTCGCTACCGCTGGGATTGGGAAGGAGACGGCACGTTCGACAGCACGCTGATCGGCGTGATCGGGATCAGCCACTCGTATCGGACCATTGGAACGTTTCGAGCCACCGTGGAAGCGCTGAACGATAAGAACCAGACCGCGACGGCCGTCATTCCGATCACGGTGTTGCCCAATTTCAACGCCGTAGTGGACGTCGAACCCTCCAACGGTCCCGTTCCGCTGAGCGTCCGTTTCAGCGCCTTCGTTCCGAGCACAGGCCGCCCCAACCTGCGCTACGAGTGGGACGCCGACGGCAACGGCGCCTATGAATTTTCGGGCGCGAACGGAACCTACAGCTATACCTACACCGCACCGGGCGTTTACACCGCGAAACTCCGTGTGACCGACAGCGACGGCAACCTGGACACGGCACAGCTCACGGTTCGCGCCGGTCCGGCGGGGTCGCCCACGGCCAGGATCAACAGTCCGGGCGAATCGCAGCGCATGGGGAACGTGCCCTTCACGGTGCAGTTCCGCGGCAGCGGTACCCCGCGACCGGGCATCCGGATTACGCGTTTCGAGTGGGATTTTGACGGCGACGGCGTCTACGACTCCTCCAGTGCCGGCGACCCCAACGCGACATTTCAGTACAAAGTGCCCGGCGTGTATCACGCGGCCTTCCGCGTCACCGACTCGCAGGGATTGACGGCGATCGACACCCTCGACATCGTGGCGAATCTCGGCTCCACGTTCTCGATTGGCAATGACACTTGCCGCGCCGATCAAGGCCAGCGCGCGCTCGTCAATACGACGCTGACCGGTCCGGCGACGGTGACGCTCATGATCAAAGACAGATCCGGCCAGACCGTGCGGACGCTCGTTCCCGCGGCTGTCCGCCAGGCAGGCGCTTATACCGACGCCTGGGATTGCCTGGACGACACCGGCCGGCCGGTGAAGGATGACGCTTATTACGCGGTGCTGCAGTATCCGTTGGGCGGCGAAGTACGCACGCCCGATCCCACCGGCGCGACGCAACTGTTCGCCGAGGCGCTCGACTACACCATGAGCGGCGGCGCGCTGGTGCAAAACTCGCGCGTGTTCAAGCCGTATCAGAACGACTTTCTGACCATCGATTTCAACCTGAAGAAAGCGTCGCTGGTTTCGGACTCGATCCGTTATTTGAATGCGACGTCCGAAGTGACGCCGATTTTTACGCAGAAGGCCTTCTCGAAGGGGCCGCACCGGATCTTCTGGGAGGGCTCCGGCACGAACGGGAACATCGTGACTCCGGCGGGCAACGACTTGTTTATCTTCGGACTGACGCGCTTCGATCTGCCGGCGAACGCGATTGTAGCGGAGTCGGCGCCGGTGCTTTCGAATGTGGCGGTGACGCCAAACTATTTCGATCCTTCGACCGGGAATTTTATCTCACCGGACAATCCGGTGACGACGCTGGCGTTTACCACGTCGACCGACTCTACCGTTACGTTGCAGGTGACCCGCGCCGGAGCGAATCGGCTGGTGCGGACGCTGGCACAGGCGGTGCCGGCGGGTTCGGGTTCGTTTCAATGGGACGGAAGAGATGACGCGGGTATCTTCGTGGAGCCCGGGGACTATCGGCTGGCGGTGAAAGCGTTCGACCCGTCGGGAAACCAGTCATTGGTACGGTATGCGTTCGTCAAGGTTTTTTACTAACGGATCGCGGCGCCTGGTTGTGGGGCGGACCCCTGGTCCGCTGCCGACCCCACGGTCGGCTTCGCTTCGAACGCGAATCAGGCGGACGAGGGCGTCCGCCGCGGACCAGGGGGTCCGCCCCACTGAGCGCCCAATCGCTTTCGAGGTTTCGTTCAGGCTGTGCGCAGCGCTTCTCCTGGCGGTGTGGCCGGCGGCGGCGAATCATCTGGGCGAGTGGGACTCCAGCCATCAGAGCATCACGCCGGCGCCGAGCGAGGTGGTGGACGTCAAGCCCGGGCCGTGCAATAAGCGCGCGTCGCCGTTCGAAGTCGCCACCGGCAATTTCATTCAGGACGGCTTTGACCTCTTCATTCCCGCGCTGGGCCCGGATTTCATGCTGGTCCGCACTTACAACAGCCTGGATCAGCGCAGCGGACTTTTCGGCCGCGGCTGGAATTTCTTTTACGACCGCAAGCTGGTGGAAACCACCGACGAGGTGAACCTGTTCGCCATCTGCCGCGACGGTGACGGCCGGCGCGAACGCTACCTGCGCAACCTCGACGGCAGCTATACGCCTCCGCCCTACGTTTTCGCCGCGCTGGCAAAGAACGGCGACGGCACCTTTACACTCGACGCGGAGGATCATATCCGTTACGGCTTCAACAGCGACGGCCGGCTGGCGTCGATTACGGATTCCGACGGCAACACCTTGACCATCGCCTATGATTCCGCCGGCTTCCTGACGAGCATCACCGATGCGAACGGGCGCACCGTGAACCTTTCGAAGGGCGCCAATGGCCACGTGGAGAGCATGACCGATTTCACCGGCCGCACGTATCGCTATGCCTATGACGCGGCCGGCAACCTGACTTCCGTAACCGATCCGATGGGCGCGATCGTGCGCTATGAATATGACGCGCGCGGCCGTCTGCTGAAGATGGTGGATTCGTTGGGGAAGACGGTCCGCACGATCACTTACGATGGCGAAGGGCGCGTGGCGACTTACACCACGGGCAACAATACCTGGACCGTCACTTACAATCCGGCGCAGAAGCGCACCACGAAACGCAACAGCTCCGGCAACACCTGGACCTATGATTACGACGATCAGGGCACGGTGTTGCGCGTTACCGATCCGGTGGGCACGGTGGAAGGTTACACGTACGGCGATACGTCGCTGGTGACGCAGGTTACCAGGGGCGGCGAAAAGACCGGCGCGGCTGCCTTCGACGCACGCGGCAGGCCCACCATGCTTGCCGATGCACTCGGCGGTACGGTGCAATTCACGATCGATCCGGCGACCGGGCGAGTGGCTTCGCTGGCCGATCCACAGGGCAATGTCACCAACTTCGCCTATGACTCTTCCGCACGCCTGGCGGCGATTACCGATGCGCTCGGGAATACCACATCGCGGACGTATAGCGAGAAGGGTTTACTTACTGCGATTACGGACTCCACGGGTGGAACTTATGCCCTCAGCTACGACGCAAACGGGTACCTCACCAGCATCCTCGATCCGCAGGGGAACTCGACGGCATTCACTTACAATCCGCTTGGCGCGCTGACTTCGGTGACGGATGCGGAAAACCGGCAGACTACGTATCGCTACGACGACATGCTGCGGTTGACCGGCACCACCGATCCGAACGGAGGTGTGACGAGATACGGCTACGATCTAAACGGAAATGTCACTTTCATCACGGATCCGAAAGGCAACGCCACGTCCCTCGAGTACGACGCTTTCAACCGCCTGTCGCGCACGACGAATCCCGCCGGACAGGGCACGACGTACCGATACGACAACCTGAACAACCTGCTGGACGTGAACATAACCGGGGGCTCGGGCTTCAGCTATCGTTACGACCGGGTGAACCAGCTCACGCAGACGGCTTACGGCAATGGCAACGTGCAGTATGAGCACGACGTGCGCGGGAACCTGACGCGGGTGCAGACATCGGAGAGCAACCTGACGTTCGGTTACGACAAATCGAATCGCCTGATCCAGGCCGGCACAGCGCCCACGCAGGCTCAGCCCGCAACCGTGATCCAGTACGCGTACAATGCGGACGGCACGCGCCGGAGTATGACCGACACACAGGGCGGCGTGACCACCTATGAGTACGATGGCACCAAGCGCCTGCGGCGGATGGTGAATCCGCGCGGCGAGTCGATCGAGATCCGGTACGCGGCGAACGATTTTCCCGCCGAGATCCGCGGTCCGGGCCCGGTGGTTCGCACGTATACGTATGACGAGACGGGACGCTTGACGGGGCTGGCGCACGAGTCTGGCGGCAAGCAACTGTTCCGGCGCGAGTATGCGTACAATCGCGCGGGGAACATAACCGCGATCGGGGAGAGCGGGGAAACCCATACCTTCAGCTATGACCCGCTGGCGCGGCTCACGGCCGCCACGCACCCGCAGCCGTCGAATCCGCGGGAGAGCTTTACATATGACAGCGCCGGCAATCGCACGGCGTCTCATTTGTCGTCCGCATATACCTACGATGCGTCGAACCGGATGGTTGCCGACGACAAGTACACGTATCGCTACGAGGCTACCGGCAATCTGGTCGATCGTACGGAGAAGGGTACAACGCGGGTTACCCGCTTCCAATACGACGGGCTGAACCGCCTCACGCGCATCGATTATCCCGACCGTACTTTCGCCAGCTACCGGTACGACGGGCTGAACCGCCGCATCGAGCGGAACGCCAACGGGCAGATCACGCGATACATTTACGACGAAGCGAGCGTGCTGCTGGAACTCGACGGCAGCAATAACATCGTGGCAAGGTACACGCGCAATCCGGTGACGGACGAAGTGCTGAGCGTGGAGCGCGGCGGGTCGCGCTATTACTACCACGCGGGTGCGGACGGTTCGATTCTGGGCGTGTCGGACGCGAACGGCAATCTGGTGGCGAGCTATACGTACGATTCATTCGGCCAGATCGTGGATCGGACGGGAAGCCTCCCGAACCCGTACACCTTCATCGGGCGGGAGTTGGACAGCGAATCGGGATACTACTATCTGGGCGCGCGCACCTACGATCCGGCGAGCGGACGGTTCCTGCAGGAGGATCCGATCGGGCTGAACGGCGGCGATCTGAACGCATACCGCTACGCGCTCGGCAATCCGATCGATTTGGTGGATCCGACCGGTCTCTGCCACGTCTGGGTGGAGTTCAAGCTGCTGTTTGCCGGCAAGCATCACGCGTACATCCTGACGGAGGACAGCGACTCGGGCAGCCAGCCTAACGTGTACCACGCCTTCGCATCCGGGGCGCCAAAGGGCAAGTGGGGCTACCTGGCGCGGTCGATGGTGGGCCGGGTGTTCGGCAGGATCTCGGGCCGGTCACGCGCGCTGAACTTTCTCAATCGCATGTTTCCGGGCGCGGGCGCCGGCGGGAGCGGCTCATCGCTAGGCAGTGCCGGATACCTGATGCCGGACTGGGGCAGATACAAGCCGGGCAACGTGGATTACGCGCCGGCCTCGGCCAAGCGCCCGCGCATGGAGATTCTGAACGACGATATTCCGTGCGAATGCTACAACAAGCTGTTGGGTGCGGCGATGCGCGATCTGTTCGACCGCTACGTTCCGTACAATCCCGTCTACACGAACAGCAACGCGGCGGTGTATACGGCGCTGCTGCGTGCGGGCCTGATCTCGCCGGAGACGCTACCGCCGGTTTCCGCTCCGGGCTGGCATAATAATCTGCTGGATGACCGGTAGGGGGGAGCAGCGGCGTGGGGCAGACGATCGTTTTTTGTCGTCTGCCCTGGCGGGAACACCATCAGGGCAGACCACAAAAAACGATGGTCTGCCCCACAGCAAGATTTTCTTACTATTGCTGATCGCGATTGGCACCGTCTCTGGCGCCGATCGGATCGCCTTCGTGGCGAACCTGGACGGCAATTGGGACCTGTTCGTAGTCGAGAGTCAGGGGCGGGCCCAGCGGCTGACGGAAACGCCGCTGGATGAACGCGCGCCGGCGCTTTCGCCGCGCGGCTCGCGCGTCGTCTACTCCACCAGCGACGGCGCATTGTGGATGCTCGATCTGGGCACGCGGCGCAAGGCGAAGCTCGATCTGCCGGCCGGCCATTACAACCATCCGCGGTGGTCGGCCGATGAGCAGAGCGTCGTGTATGCGACGTACACGTACAGTAAAGACAGCGAGGACGCAGACCTTGCGCAATATTCGTTCAGCGGCCAAAAGAGCCGGCCATTCCTGACGCAGCCGGGCGTGCAGGATTATCCCGCGTGGTCGCCGGCGGGTGACCGGCTGATTTATTCGACCTCCGTGCCGATTGCGATGTGGGGGCAGGGCACGGCAGTCGTCCAGCAACTCTGGGTGGCGAGCCTCACCGGAGGCCGGCCGCGCACGCTGCTCGATGCAATCGCCAAAGACACCGAGCCTGCGTGGTCGCCCGACGGGCGCACCATCGCCTTCTCCTCCGACCGAAGCGGCAATTTCGAGCTGTGGCTGGTGGACGCCGACGGCCGGAATCTGCGCCGGCTTACGCAGGGTCCGGGCGCGAAGTCGCACCCCGCCTGGTCGCCGGGCGGGGATTCGATCGCGTACGTGGCGGCCGACGGCGGTAAGACGGAGCTGGCGGTGATTGACGTTCGCTCCAGAACCGTGCGCACGCTCTCGCCGTTCGGAGCCGATCGCAGATGCGACATCCGCGATCCGGATTGGCGATGAGAATTATCGTCCTGGCTTTGGCCGCCGCTGCAGCCTGTGCACAACCGCTGAAAATTGCCGGTGTGTCGGTCTCGAGCGCATCGTTCAACCCGACCCGGGGAGATCGCGTCGAGCTGCGTTTTGCGATCTCGCGAGACGCACCGTTGACAGTGAAGGTCTGGGATTCGGACTTCGAGCTGGTACAGATCGTGGCGGACAAGGCTGCGCGCAAGGCCGGCGCGAACATGGTGCGGTGGGACGGAAAGGACCTCGACGGCCGGATTGTGCCGAACGAGGCATACTTTTTCACCATCGAAGCCCCGGGGGCAGTCTACGATCCCATTCCGATCAGCGGCGGCGAAACGCACGATATTACCGACGCGAAGTTCAGCCGCAATGCCGGGACGTTCACGTATAAGCTCTCGCAGCCGTCGCGGGTGCTGGTACGAATCGGCGCCGCGGGTGGTGCGCTGCTGAAGACGGCGGTGAATTGGGAGCCGCGCTCCGCCGGCGAAGTGACCGAGTATTGGAACGGCAAAGACGAAGACAACCTGGTGGACCTGTGGGACCGGCTGGGGCTGCGCACGCTGATCACCTACTTCACGCTGCCCGATACGAGCGTGATCGCGGTGGGAAACGCCAGGCCGCCGGCGCCGGCATCGGGCAGGCCGCGCAAGCCGGAGCGCCCGGTGGTGGGTGCGCGCAAGGTGTCGCCGGCATTTCTGGCCGGACGGTTCAGGGAGCCTCCGCTGCGCGCGACGCTCAGCTTCCCGGAGACGAAGGCGGCGGTGCCCGAACTGCGAGGAACGGTGCTGGCACGCGTCGACGTGACCGGTCCGGGAAGATCGGCGGTACTGAAGCAGCAGTTCGAGATCATGCTGTACGTCGATACGATGTACTTCGCCGAGGAGGAACGGGGCTACGTGCCGTTCAACTATCCGTGGGAACTGACGCAATTGACGCCGGGCGAGCACCTGCTGACGGTCAACCTGGTGACCATGGACGGCCGGATCGCGGTTGGGAGCCGAAAGGTGAGAGTCGCGAGATAGGTGGGACTGCATTAGAAAAAGATGTTGGACGGCCAATTCTGGCTCTGCAGAAGTCCGGTTGGGCGGACCCCCTGGTCCGCGGCCGGCCCCCTGGCCGGCCCATCTCCTGGTGCAGTATTCATTTCGCGCGAGTTGCGGGTCCAGGGGGACCCGCGGACCAGGGGGTCCGCCCCACTGGACTTCTGCAGAGCTGCCATGGTCTGAAAACCTTGCGGCATTAGCCAATTCTGGCCGCCCACATCTTGGTCGTCAAACTCAGGGCGGGCACAACCCGGACTACATCACCCTACACTGGAAGCATGCCGCTTCGTGCAGCCGTGCTCTTGCTTGTCTCCTGCGCCTTTGCCGAGGATTGGCCGGAATGGCGCGGGCGCGGACGCACGGGCGTGTGGCTGGACACGGACATCGCCGATTCCCTGCCCTCCCAAGGGCTGCGAGTCCGATGGCGCGCACCGGTGCGCGGCGGGTACGCCGGACCCGCCGTTGCCGCCGGGCGGGTATTAGTGACCGATTATGCCGCGGGGGTCGAACGGCTGCTTGCATTGGATGAACGCTCCGGACGGTTGCTGTGGAAGGATGAATGGGCTGCGGACTATCGCGGGCTCGATTACCCCGTCGGCCCGCGCGCTACACCGACTGTGGACGGCGACCGCGTCTACGCGCTGGGTGCCAAGGGGGCGCTCCGTTGCCTCGACACAAGCACAGGCCGCCTGCTTTGGGCGCGCGACTACGTGCGTGACTTCGGCGCCGAAATACCAGGATGGGGGATGACCTCGGCGCCCCTGGTGGATGGCGACCGTCTCATCGTGATCGCGGCGGGAAAGCCGGATGCCAAGGTGATGGCGCTCGACAAACGCACGGGCCGCGAAATCTGGCGTGCGCTTTCGAGTGACAACTCCGAGCCGGGCTACTCGCAGCCGCTGATCGTTACAGCCGCCGGGCGTCGGCAGCTTATCGTCTGGCACGCCACGGCAGTCGACTCGCTCGACCCCGAAACCGGACGCGTGCTCTGGGAACATCCGTTCAAGATCACCATGAATACTCCCATCGCCACGCCCGTTTACAGCGCGCCGCACCTGCTCGTATCGGGCTTCTTCAACGGCGCCCGGCTGCTGCGGCTGGAGGATTCCGGCGCGGAGTTGCAGTGGAAACCGAAGGTCGAAAGCGAAACGCGCGGCGATACGCTGCACGCTCTGATGAATTCGCCGGTAATCGACGGCGATCATATCTATGGCATCTGCGCGCAAGGCCAGTTGCGATGCCTGCGCCGCGCCACCGGCGACCGCGTCTGGGAATCGCAAGCCGTCACGGTAGAACGCCAGCGCAATGCCAGCGCTTTCCTGGTACGCCAGGCGGATCGCTATTTCATCAACAACGATCGCGGCGAGCTGATCATCGCGCGCCTTTCGCCCGCCGGATACCAGGAAGTCAGCCGCACCGAGCTGATCAAGCCCACCACGGCGGGCGGTGGCCGGCGCGAACGCGGCGCTGTGAACTGGTCGCACCCGGCTTATGCCAACCGTCACATCTTTGCCCGCAACGATGAAGAGATCCTCTGCGCATCGTTGGAGAAGTGAAGGCTAACGGCTATTCATTCCGAAGCGCAACTACCGGATCGACCCGCGACGCGCGGTGCGCGGGAAGGAAACAGGCCACGGCTGCCACCGCCAGCAGAATGCCGGAGACCAGCGTGACCGTGGGGCCATAATCGGGCCGGAAGCCAGAAGGTGCATCGAGATTCATTCTGTAGGCATTCTACCGTGGATTCTGTAGAACGTCTACTGTTGCCGGGTTCAGCCGGTTTTTGCCGTTCGATGAACCGAGGTTCACAGGCTGAAACTGCCGGCGGGGATTTGCCTGGGGTAAAATCGCTCAGGACACATGGCGCTTTCGACCGGAACTCGCCTGGGACAGTACGAGATCCTGGCGCCGATTGGCGCCGGGGGCATGGGCGAGGTCTACCGCGCGCAGGACACCAAGCTGGGCCGCGATGTCGCCATCAAGATCCTGTCCGAATCGTTCGCGCAGCAACCCGACCACCTGGCGCGGCTGCGCCGGGAAGCACAGGTACTGGCGGCGTTGAACCACCCGAATATCGCCGCCATTTACGAACTGAACGAAAGCGGGGAACGTTGTCTGTTGGCGCTGGAGCTGGTTCCGGGGCCCACGCTGGCCGATCGGTTGGCGCATGGGCCGCTCCCACTCCAGGAAGCGCTCGAAATCCTTCGCCAGGTCGCTGAGGCGCTGGCGGCGGCGCACGATAAGGACATCATTCACCGCGACCTCAAGCCCGCGAACATCAAGATCACACCGGAAGGCCGGGTGAAGCTGCTGGATTTCGGGCTGGCGAAGGTAATGGCGGCGTCTGCGGCGCTGGACTCCACCAGTCTGCCGACCGCTACTCAGATGACGGTGTCGGGCACTCTGCTCGGCACGCTGCCCTATATGAGCCCGGAACAGGCGCGGGGACTGCCGGTGGACCATCGCGCCGATATTTGGGCGTTCGGCTGTGTCCTGTATGAGGCATTGACCGGGAAGCAGTTGTTCTCGGGCAAGACATCGTCGGACATTCTCGCCGCTATTCTTCGCGACACGCCGAAGTTGGATAGCTTGCCTCCGGACACGCCGGCAGGCGTACGCCAACTGCTGGAGCGCTGTCTCCGCCACGATCTGAACCGGCGGCTGCAATCTATCGGCGACGCGCGCATCGAAATCGAAGACACGATCGCAGGGGCGACAGTTGCGCCACCGGCACCGGCCAAATCCAAGCGGCTGCCGATCGCATGGATCATCGCGGCGGTCCTGATTGGCGTGGCGGCTTGGATCGCAGGCTCGGCACGGCGTCCCCCTCGGCCGTCCCGTGAGGTGCTGTTTCAACGCATCACCGATCTCGTTGGCGCCGAAGAATCGCCGGCTATTTCGCCGGACGGCAAGACAGTTGCTTTCGTGGCTCTGTCCGGAAAGCACCGGCAGATATGGCTGCGGCTGCTGACGGGCGGCACGCCTCTCCAGATCACGCACGACGATACCGATCACCTGGAGCCGCGTTGGGCGCCGGATTCCGGATCTCTCCTCTATTTTTCGCCGTCCAGCCAGCCCGGCGAGCAGGGGGCTTTGTGGGAAATCTCGGCCTTGGGCGGCGCTCCGCGACGTATCGCCTCCGCCATCAGCGGTGGCGATATCAGTCACGATGGTCGACGGATCGCTTTGCTGCACATTCGCGACGGAAAAGCGGAGCTGGCGACGGTAGCGCGGGACGGCTCCGGCCCACAAACAGTGACTGCTTTGGTGGGTTTGCGATCCCACGATCAGCCGCGCTGGTCGCCTAATGACCGGTGGATCGCATACCACCGGGGCCTTTCCGACGTGTTCGACGAAGCAGTCTTGCTGGTATCCGCAAGTGGAGGCGAGGCGCGGCAGATCCAGCATGGAGAGAGCTACCGGGGCATGTCCTGGCTGCCGGATGGCTCCAGTCTCGTGTGCGCCTCCTCCGCCGGCAGCACGGTGCGCTATCCGCCTATTTATAATTTGCGAACGCTGCCGCTGAACGGAGCAGCCGGAAGACAGCTTACCTTCGGCGACGTTTCTTATACGGAACCGGACATACATTCCGCTGGGAAACTGGCCGCCAGCCGCACCCGGATCCAGTCGAATATCTGGAAATTTCCGGTGACGGGAACGCCGGCCGAAAATGTCCGGGCCGGGATTCAGATCACGCGACAGACAGGTCAGGCGCAGACACCCTCGTTGAGTCCCGATGGCGGGGAGATCGTTTACTTGTCCGACAACGGCGGCCATGGCAATTTGTGGGTCGCAAAGGTGGACGGGTCCGGCATGCGGCAGATCACTTTCGAGCGCGACCCGGCGGTGCCATATGGATTGCCGGTCTGGTCGCCCGTGGGCGACGAGATCACAGTGATCATCACGCGCGACGGTGGCAGCGGTCAGTGGCTCGTCCGCCGCGATGGCAGCGGTTTTCGCCAGTTGGTGTCTCGCGGTTCGGCAGCATTCTGGTCGCATGATGGAGCCTGGCTCTATTACGGAGTGCAACGACACGGCGATCCTTGCATCGAGAAGGTTCCGGTAAGTGGCGGCGGCGCGGCGACGGTACGCTGCCGGAGTGCGGGTAACGTTGGCGGGGTGACCGCGGACGGCACACTGTATTTCGTGCACCAGCTGAAAGATTCCAGCTCGACCTGGGATTATCAGATATGCAAGGCGCGTCCGGAAAACGGGCCCTGCGAAGCTCTGGGCCGGGTAGCTGGTTCCCGCGTTCCTGTAGATCCGGCGCTGTTGCAACCCGTCTTATCGCCCGATGGCCGTTGGCTGGCGATGCCGCTTCTCGACGAAGGCACGGCGAATCTTTGGGCGCTGCCGGCAGACGGGGGCGCTATGCGGCCGCTCACGGACTTCGCCGCGCGGCCGGTTCTGATCGCCCGCCGCGTCGCCTGGTCGCAGGACAGCAAGTGGATCTACGCGGCAGTTGCCGAGAGCGATGCCGACATCGTGCTGCTGGACGGCATGCTCCAATAAACCGGCGTTTCAAAGTCGAGAACGTCACCGGCTCCGCAGACCGGTGTTAGAATTCCTCACCACGCGCTTTTCACGCAAACTGTAATGATCTGGTTATGCCCCTCTCCGCGGGAAGTTGCTGGGACCGGTACCGAGCCAAATTGAGGTTACCGAGCCGCGCGCGCCAGTAAGCGGTCTGCGGCCACGATTCCGCTCCCTCACGGTCGCGGCTCAGTATGGACAGTACCGAGCCTCATCGACAGTTACCGAGCCGTGCGCGTTAGCAAGCGGTTGGCTGCGGCTGGTCAAAATGACCGGGAAGTCCGGCCAACCAGACCTACCACTCCGCGCGGAAGCCCATGCGGAAGCTGCGGGCTCCCGGTTGGTCGCCGGTGGAAGCGCCGTTCACTCCGCCGACGCCGCTGATCACACCCGCCTGGGTGAGATTGGTGATCGTCGTGTTCGGATTGCTCCAGTTCGGATGGTTGAAGAAATTCGTCGCCGTCAATTCCCACCGCAACCTCGGGCCGCGATCGGAGAAGGTCAGGTTCTTGATGAATCCGGCATGCCAGACATTGACGCCAGGTCCCTTGATCACGCCCTTAGCGGCCGATCCGAATTGGCCGGGGCCGGGAGCCGCGAAAGCGCCCAGGTCGAACCATCGGTTTACATTCCGTTGATCGCCGGAGAGATTCGCGTCGCGCACATGATTCGGCCGGCGAGTCACCACCGGCGGCGTGCGGCCCGTGGTGAATGTGGTACCGGTCGGATCCGGCAGCGACCATTGCGGCGTGAGGAACTGGCCCGAGTACAGGCTGTAGATCCCGCTGACCTCCCAGCCTCCAAACGCGAGATTCGCCCAGCGGTTCGCCGAGCCCAGGAATTTGCGGCCCCGGCCGAACGGCAACTGGTAAATCCAGTTCGCGGTCACGCGGTGCGTGGGGATGTCTTCCCATACGGCCACCTCGCGCTGCCGGTCGAATGCATTCTCCGGCGAGGCTCCGCGATTCAGATCTCCGATATCGCGCGCCCACACCCACGATCCCTGCATGTAGAGGCCCTTCGCCATCTGCCGCTCCGCCTCCAGCGTCAGGCCGTGATACTGGTGCCCGGCGCCGTTGGTGAAGTAGTTGATCGCGGGATACTGCGGGAACAGGCGCGGCTTGTCCACGAACAGCCGCGAGTCGGGCAATGGCTGGTTGATGTCGTAGCCCCAATCGCCCTGGCGCGTATTCGTGCCGACGTACGAGGCGCGAAAACCAGTGTCCCACTTGGTGGTCTCAACCGTGAAATTCCATTGCATGCTGTAGGGAATCATCAGGCCGGTGTCGGCGGCGGTGGGAAGACCGACTGTCGATACTCCGCCGGCTCCGGTTGCCGGAAACACGCGCGGCAGAATCACCGTTGGGTTCGCGATTTCATTGGTGAACGACGGCTCGTTGATGACAAACGGAACGCCGCCGTGCGTCAGCGTGCGCGGCACCACATCGAAATAGATGCCGTAGCCGCCGCGGAACACGGTCTTGTTTCCCCAGGGCCGCCACGCTACGCCGATCCTCGGCGCGAAATTGTTCCGGTCGTTTCGGATGAGGGTCGAACCGGGCAGGCCGACGGACTTCGCCTCGACGACGTCCACATACCCGCGCGGCATCAGCGGACTCACCTTAGAGAGCGAACCGTCCTGCACAATGATCTTTCCCGAGCTGATGTCAAACATCGAACCGTAGCCGTGCTCTTCGGTCCAGACGGGGTGATACTCGTACCGGATTCCGTAGTTCAGCGTGAGGCTGGAATTCACCTTGAAATCGTCGACGAAGAAGAAATCGTACTGATACCTGAGCCGGTCCACGCGCAGCGGCGGAAACGCTCGCGACGCTGTGGTGGGAATGCCCAGCAGGAAGTCGGCGTAAGACTCGTTGGTGAAGCGGTTGGTGAAGCTCAGGTTGCCGAACAGATTCGCGCTGGCCTGATAGTCGTCGTACTCCACGCGCGTGACCATGCCGCCGATCTTGAAATTGTGGCGGCGGCGGAACCAACTGAAATGGTCCTGGAACTCCTGCAGGTAATTACGGAATCCGGGGTTGCGGAAGTTCGACTGGGTTAGCGCCTGGATTCCATTCTGGAAGTTCACCATGAGCATGCCTTTAATGTCCGGCAGATCGGGTGCTAGTCCCACTAAGCCGAAGTCGCGAACAAACTCCTGCCCCTTCAGATGGGGATCGATCGGATTGTTGTTCAGCGCCATGCCGTAACGGAACTCATTCAGCCGCGAGGCCGAGAACACGTGCGTATGCGCGACGGTTATGGCACGATTGTCGCGCTGCTGATAGAGCTGTCCGATGGTCGGCAGGTTCCCCTCGAATGGGCGGTTGTAGCCCCGCTGGAAGCTGTAGCGCCCAAACAGGGAGTCCTTGGACGAGAAGCGATGATCTCCGCGGACCGTAATGTTGGTAGATGGATCGCGCGGGCGGACGAGATCTTCCCGATAGTTCTGGCTCACCAGCCGGGTGGGATCGCCGAAATTCGGCAGCGGAAAAAACCGTTCCTGCAGCTTGATCGCCGTGGCGTTCAGCCGCGCGGTGGGAATCCGGTTGCCCGCAAACGGCTGGCGATTGTTGAACGGATCGAGAATCGGGGTCGAAAGACCGGAGAAGTCTCCTTGCCGCCACGGAGTCGGCGGGACGGTGGGATTGAGCGACTGAGTTACGGCGCTGCCGCGGGACGTCTCGAAGCCGAAAAAGAAGAACGATTTGTCTTTTCCGTTGTAAACTTTCGGCAGCCAGACCGGGCCGCTGGCGGTCGCGCCGGGACCGTGCGAGATGCCCGTGCCTCGGGCCAGCGCAAATGGATTGCGCGCGCGGAACCACGGCGTCGAGTAATAGTCATAAACGCTGCCGTGCAGCGCATTCGTGCCCGATTTCGAAATGCTGGTGACCTGCCCGATCGTCCCGAACTCGGCCGTATTGTTCGAGACGTCGATCTTGAGCTCCTGGATCCACTCGATATAGTTGGCGAGAGGTCCAAGTTGGGTTTCATCCACGCCATCGCTCATGGTTGTGCCGTCGATGGCCCAGTGCGACTGGTTGCCTCGGCTGCCCGCGAAGCGAATGGTGGACGAGCCGCTGCCTGCTTGCAGCACCGCCGGCGAGAGCGACAGGAATGCCCAAATGGAGCGCGTGTTGAGCGGGATTTCTTTCATCAGGTCGGCGGTTTTGGTGTCGGAAATGCGCGCGGTCTCGGTTTCGATGAGTGTGGCGCCGCCGGCGACTTCGACCACCGTTTCGACCGCTCCCACTTCGAGGTGAACGTCAACGCGCCGGTAGTCGCGGGCCGCGAGCACGATGCCCTGCGCTATAAATTCTTTGAAGCCCGCACCCTTGGCGACCACCTTATATTCGCCTTCCTTGAGCTGGGCGATGGTGTAGACGCCGGCCTCATTGGATGGCACGGTAGTTGTAATGTTGGTCGCGACATGAGTCGCGCTCACCACGACGTGGGGAATTACCGAGCCGGATGAATCGGTGACGGTGCCGGTGATGGTGGCAAACGTAGTCTGCGCCCAAGCCGGAATAGACAAAAGCGACGTTACGACGAGCAGAATCACCCTTGACATGACACCCCTCCAAAAAACTCTGAGCTATTATACACCGCGTCGCGCGCTGTCATTTCGCGACGACCGGCCGGCGGGCAGGACCAAATGTACGATTGCGTTATCATCTAAATATTCGTGGCACGCCGATCCCTTATCCTTATTCTGCTAGTCGGAGGCACGCTCAACGCCGCCGATCGGTTCTCTCAAACGCTCTACCCGGTGTTGGAACGCGCGGCCTGCCGTTCCTGCCATAACCCGGATGGCGTGGCTTCGGCTACCAGGCTCCGCTTTCCTGAAGCCGATGCCTCCGCCGATCGCATCGAAGCTTTCGGGAAATCCCTCGCCGCGCTGATCGATCGCAACCATCCCGCCCAGTCGCTGCTTTTGCAAAAACCGACGAACCGGATCGCCCACACCGGCGGCCAGCGCATCGTACCGGGCAGTCCGGAAGAGACGTTGCTCGAGGCGTGGATCGGCCGGCTGGCAAAAATGACGCCAGAGGAAGTCACCCAGGCGGAGAAAAATGTCTCAGCGGGTGACGGCACGCGCCAACCGAACGGGCCTGTGCTGCGACGTTTGACGAATACGCAGTACAACAATACGGTGCGCGATCTGCTCGGAGAACTGGGAACTCCGGCAAGCCAGTTTCCGCCCGAGGATTTCGTCAACGGCTACAAGAATCAGTATCAGGCGCAGAGCCTGTCGCCGATGCTGTTCGAAGCGTACAGCACGGCCGCCGAAAAAGTGGCGCGCAATTCATTCCGGCGCGGCGATGCGGCGCGGCTGATTCCATGCAAGCCCTCCCCGGCCTGCCGCTCCGCATTCGTGCGCTCGTTCGGATTGAAGGCCTTCCGGCGCCCGCTCGATCCGGCAGAACAGAAACGCTACCTGGCGTATTTCGCAGGTGGCGCCCACTTCTCCAAGAGCGCGCAGGCGGTGATGGAGGCCATGCTGCAATCTCCTCACTTCCTGTTCCAACTCGACGAGACGGCCAATCCTTCATGGAAACCGTACGTCCGCGCGACCCGCCTTGCCTACGCGCTTTGGAACACCATGCCCGATGAAGCGCTGCTGGCCGGCGCGGCGGCAGGAGAACTGAACAGCCGCGAAGGGGTGGAGAAAGTCGCCCGGCGAATGCTCGCCGATCCCAAGGCCAGGGAGGCGCTGGACGAATTCGTATCGCAGTGGATGCGATTCGACCGCGTGATCGGAACCGGCAGAGACACGCGCGTCTACCCCAGATTCAACCGCGAGTCCGCGGCTGCGATGACGGAAGAGACCCGCCGGTTCGTCGCCGAGCTGGCCTGGTCCGATCGCAATTTCATGGAAGTCTTCACCGCGCCGTACGGATACGTCAATCCCGAACTCGCCCGCATCTACGAACTCCCGGCGCCGCAGGGCGAGTTCGAGCGGGTCGCTTTCCCCGAAGCGTCGGAGAGAGCCGGACTCCTGGGCCAGGCTTCGTTCCTGACGTTGACGTCGACGCCGAACGATACCTCGCCGACCTCGCGCGGGCTTTTCGTCCGCGAGCACTTCCTGTGCCAGCACGTCGCCGATCCGCCGCCCGGAGTAAGCACCGTGCTGCCACCGCTCGACGAGGCGAAACCACAGACCAATCGGCAGCGCCTGGGCGTGCATACCACGAACCCTACCTGCGCGAGCTGTCACAACCTGATCGATCCGATCGGATTCGGCCTGGAAAAGTTCGATGCCATCGGCGGGCGCAGGGAGAAAGCGAAGCTCCTGTTCTATCCGCTGGACCGGAAGAGCAAGGAGCCGCCTCGAAAAGTCGAGCTCGAACTGGATACGAAGGGTTGGGTGGCGGGAATTGAGGATTCGAAATTCTCCTCTCCGCGGGAATTGGGCGCGATTCTGGCACGCACGCCGCAGTGTCAGGAATGCGTAGTGAAGCAATTTTTCCGCTACGTCTCCGGCCGGCTGGAGACGGCTGCGGATCGCCCGCTGATCCGCAAGGTCTACCAGGATTTCCGTGAGTCCGGATTCCACTTTCAGCAGATGGTGGTCTCGATGATGATCGCGCGCGAGTTTCCCGAAAGCGCGGCGATCCAGGTTTCCCGGCGCGAGCCGTCCCGATGATCAGGCTTCTGATTCTCTGCGCCATTCCCGTGTTTGCCGCGGCCGGAAATCGCGACACGGCCCGGTGGATCATCCGCCAGGGCGGCCAGGTGATGCTGGACGGCGGAGATCCCATCGACCGTCTGCAGGATCTTCCCGACGGCGATTTCGTCATCACCGGCGTGGATCTGTACGGAACCTCGACCGTGCCCAAGGATATGGAACGGATCGGCCGCCTGACCGAACTGCGCGAACTGTACCTGAATTCGAAGACGTACAGCCCATCCAGCGATAAGAAGGGGGACGGCGCCGACGACTCCTTTAAGTATCTGGCCGGGCTGTCCAAGCTGGAGAAGCTGCACGTCAGCCTTCATTTCCTGCCCAGCATCGACATCTCCGATGCCGGGTGGGCCCACATGAAGGTTCACACGCAACTGAAGGAGCTGCGGCTCGCGTTGACGAAAATCACCAAACCGGAGGTGCTGGCTCCCTTCGTAAACCTGCATTCGCTCGATCTGTCGCAGGCCTACATCACCGACAATGCTCTGACCGCGCTGGAGGGCATGACTAAGCTGAAGCGGCTGAATCTGGCCGGGACGATCGTAACAGAAGCCGGTATCCAGCATATCCAGACGCTGGCGGGGATCGAAGAGCTCGATCTCACCGGCATCAAGATCACCGATCAGGGCTTGCAGTATCTCAAGAAAATGACAGGGCTGCGCAAGCTGAGCCTGCAGGGCGCCGACATCACCGACGAGGGAATTCAGGTGCTGCTCGGCTTCCCGAATTTGACGGAGTTAAACCTGTATCGGACCAGGATCACCAATGCAGGTCTCGACGGCATGCGTAAGCTCTCCCATTTGTCTCTGGTGGATCTGCGATACAGCACGGTGACGCGGGCCGGTGTGAATGCGTTCGTGGCCGCGTTGCCTAACTGCCGCGTCCATTTCGTCGATCCGTCACCGGCGCCTGTGGGGGCCAAGGGTCCAGCGCGGCCCACCGGTAACGGGCAGGATGCGATTGGGGCCTGGATCAAGGCCATCGGCGGCGAAGCACGTCTCGAAAACGGCCGCGTGGATTCGGTTTCTCTGGCAGCCACGCCGGTGACGGATGCGCAAATCGCGTTCCTGGCGCCACTCACTTCGCTGAAGCGGCTAAATCTGGATGCGGCGGAGATCAGCGATGTGGCGATGGAATCGATCGCGAAACTGAAAAGCCTGGAGGAGCTGAACCTCACGTCCACCAGCATCTCCGACCGCGGTATCGCCCACCTATCTTCGCTGGCCGGGCTTAAGAGATTGAGGCTGGGCAACACGCGCGTGCAGGGCGATGGGTTGAAGCATTTGGAAGCCCTGACGTCTCTGACGGACTTGGATCTGCGCGGGACGCCGGTGGACAATAACGCCGCGGCATCGATTGCCCGGCTGGCGGCGCTCGAGCGGCTGATTCTTGCCGACACCGACGTTTCCGACGATGGAATCCGGCACCTCAAGCAATTGAAGCGCCTCCGCGTTCTAAGCCTCAAAGGAACCGACACCGGCGACGCGGGAATCGTCCATCTTGCCGCAATTTCTTCGCTGCGCGAGTTGCTGCTCAGCCACTGCCGGTTCACGGATAAGGGCATTGCGCAGCTCCGTTCGTTGCCTGCGCTGGAACGGCTGGAACTTTCCAGCACGCGCGCCACCGATGCCGGACTGACGTTTCTGGGTGAAATGAAGACTTTGGTGGCGCTGAAACTCGACTATACGAAGGCCTCGGACAAGACGCTGGAGTTGCTCCGCGCGTTGCCCAACCTGCGCGAGCTGAGTTTGGACCATACCGAGGTGACCGATAAAGGCGTGGGCGCGCTACAGTCGATGCCGGCGCTCCAGTCGCTCGATCTCTATCACACGCAGGTTTCCACCGACGGTCTGAAACAGCTTCAAGCGTCAAAGCCGCAGTGCCGCATCACGTGGGAGTTGGGCTCTGCGGGGCGGCGGGGGATATAGCCGATGCGTAGATGGCTGGCTGTGCTCTTCCCCGCGCTGCTTCTAGGCGCCGGCTCGGACTGGATCGCGGCGCTCGGTGGGAGGGTCCAGCGCGATCGCGCCGGACAGATTACCGCCGTCAACCTTCGCGCCAGTTGGGTCACCGATGGCGACCTGCTGGAACTGGCGCGGCTGCCCCAATTGCAGCGCCTCGACCTGTCGCGCACGCGCATCACCGATCAGGGTCTCTCGTATCTCAAGAAGGTGTCCACTCTCCGCGAAGTCAACCTGTCCTATGCGGAAAAGATCGGGGACCCGGCGCACGCCATCGTTAAAGAATGGAAGCAACTGACGCGCCTGAACCTGCGCGGAACCGTGATCGCCGATGAGACCGCCGCGGCGGCTGCCACTCTTCCGAACCTGGAAGCTCTCGACATTGCGGACACGATCGTGGGCGATCCCGGCATGGAAGCGCTGTCGCTTGCGCCGAAGCTGAAGGAACTATCGATGGGCAGCATCCGGATGGGCGAGCTGGGCTATCAGTCGCTGCGGCAGTTCACCGGCCTGCGGCTTCTGGATTTGAGCGGCAACCGTCCGCTGTCGGCTCCGAGAATTAGCGTCCGGGGCTTGGAAGCCATCGCATCGCTGAAGCAGTTGCGAGTCTTGAAGCTCGGCCATCTTCGCTTCCCCGCCAAGAATTTTCCGGTATTGAAGGCGCTGGAAAACGTTGAGCAACTCGGCCTGGAGTTCTGCCCGGAAATCAACGACGATGCCCTGCCACACCTCGCCGGGTGGAAGAGTCTCCGCTGGGTGGATCTGCAGGGAACGAAAGTGACCGCGGAGGGAGTGGCAGCGCTGCGCGCGCAACGGCCCGACTGCAAGATCCTCTGGGAATAGCGCTACTCTGAAACCGCTCCTTGCGGTCGCGGCCCGGATCAACGCTCGAAACGGATTACGGCTGCCCGCGCACGATCGCCATTCCATGGCCCATCCGCCGCCGGACTTCCCCAGTCTTGCCCGCGCGCATCAGCGGGATGCCTCGTGCATTGGCCGCCGGGCCTGCTGTTTGGCCTCGTCACCCGCGCGGGTGGTGTTCAGCGTGGTCCGATACGTCACCATCATCGACACCAGCTCGCGGCGCACCTGGTCCGCGCCGGGCGGCTGCACCGGCACTTGCGGCCGCACAGAGAAGGACGGCGATTGACCGCCAATTCCACATACTGCTGCTCCGGGCTCGCCATTCTATACGAGCCGAATAGCCCTTGCCCGCCCGCAGCCTGTAAGCTAATAGTGTCCGCTATGAGCACCGCCGGCGAAGTAAAATCCCGGTCACTTGGCGAAGTCCACTCTTCTGTCGCGACTTCCCAGCCCTCCTTCTGGCGGCGCATGTTCGCCTTCGCCGGACCGGCCTATCTGGTCAGCGTCGGCTACATGGACCCCGGCAACTGGGCCACGGATCTGGAAGGCGGCGCGCGCTTCGGCTATCGGTTGCTTTGGGTCCTGGTGATGTCGAACCTCATGGCGATCCTGCTGCAGACCCTCAGCGCCCGGCTCGGCATCGTCGCCGGCCGCGATCTTGCCCAAGCCTGCCGCGAGACTTATCCGCGCGGCATGACGTATGCGCTCTGGGTCCTGGGCGAGATCGCTATCGCCGCCTGCGACCTGGCGGAAGTGCTCGGTGCGGCAATCGGCCTGAACCTGCTGTTTCACATCCCGCTGCTGGCCGGCGTCCTCATCACCGCCGCCGACACTCTGCTGATCCTGGTGCTTCAGAACTACGGCATCCGTACGCTCGAGGCCTTCATCCTGACGCTTATCGCCACGATGGGCGGCTGCTTTTTCATCGAGATCCTGCTGGCCAAACCTTCGGCGGCCGAAATGGTGACCGGCCTGATCCCGCGCATTAATAACGACAGCATCAAGATCGCCGTCGGCATCCTGGGCGCCACCGTGATGCCGCACAACCTCTACCTGCATTCCGCGCTGGTACAGACGCGCCGCATCGGCACGACCGCGGCCGACCGGCGCACCGCCTGCCGCTTCAATCTGATCGATTCCGCCGTCGCGCTCAACGCGGCGCTGCTGGTGAATGGCGCCATCCTGGTGCTGGCCGCGGCCGTCTTCTACAAGAACGGCATCGTCGTCACCGAGATCCAGCAGGCCTACCAACTGCTGGCCCCGCTGCTGGGGACCACCGCCGCCAGCATCGTTTTCGCCCTGGCTTTGCTCTGCTCCGGCCAATCCTCCACCCTCACCGGCACCATGGCAGGCCAGGTAGTGATGGAAGGTTTCCTGAACTTCCGCATGCGGCCCTGGCTGCGCCGCCTGATCACGCGCATGCTTGCCATCGTGCCGGCGGCGCTGACCATCTATATCGCCGGCGACAAGGCTTCGTTCCAGTTGATCATCCTCAGCCAGGTCGTCCTGAGCATGCAATTGCCCTTCGCTGTCATCCCGCTCATTCATTTCACCAGCGACCGCACGCGCATGGGCGAATTCGCTAACGCGCTCTGGGTCCGCGTGCTCGCCTGGACCTGCGCGATCATCATCGTCAGCCTGAACGCCTGGCTGATCTTCGCCAATACCGCCGACTTTGTCGAAGGCGCACCCCAGCATCGCCTGCTGATCCTCGGCATCACTATCCCCGTGTGCGCGGCGCTGCTGGTTTTGCTGGGCGTGGTGACGTTCGAGCCGGTCCTTACCAAGCGCCGCCTCGGCCGCGCCTCCGTGACGCTGCCTGAGCCGGCCACCGGCGAGATCGAGCCGCCGGTCTATCGTAGAATCCTGGTGCCGCTCGACCATACCCGGCTGGACCGGTTGGCGGTAGGCCACGCCGCGGCCATGGCCCATACGCACGGCTCCACGCTCTACCTTTTCCACGTGGAGGAGGACGTCACCAGCCAGGTTTACGGCGAGCTTGCCTCAACCGCCGAAGTGGAGGCCGGTCACGAATACCTCGACCGGATCGCCAATTCCCTCCGTAAGGACGGGATTCAGGTGATTACCGCTGTCACACACTCGTCCAATCCCAAGCGCGAAATCGTCAGCTATGCGCGGCAGGTTACGCCCGACCTTTTAATCATGGGCGCGCATGGACATCGCCGCTTGAAGGATCTGATTTTTGGGACTACAATCGATCCCGTGCGCCACGATCTCAAGATCCCGATCTTGATTGTTCGTGAAGGGGGGTAGCGTTCCGAGCCGCGCGCGCTAGCAAGCGCGGTGGGTGGGCGTCGACTGCCTCAGATTGGGGCATCCTGCGCCCCCGAGCGTGTCGGAGCAACACATCCTGCCCTCGACGGAGATGGATAAGTCCTGAATTGTTAATAAAATAACGGTTGGTATTGTATGTGCTTCCTTGGTCGCGTGATGCGCCTGGTCGTGTGCGGAATCAGTCTGGCGTTGTCGCTTGCCCAACTCGGGGCGGCAACTTTGTCCAGACTTTCGCTCGACGACATGATCGGCCAGTCTACCTCCATCGCGCGGATCCGGGTGACCGGTTCTTATGCCGCCTGGCGCGGGCCTGTAATCTATACGTATTACAAAGCGCAGATCGTGGAGCGATGGAAGGGTAATGGTGGCGAGGCGATCGAAGTCGCGTTGCCGGGCGGTTCGGCCAACGGATCACGGCAGGATTATCCAGGAACCCCACAACTCACTGAAGGTAAAGAATATCTGCTGTTCCTTTGGACCAGCCGCAGTGGGCTGACGCAGATCATCGGCCTCACTCAGGGCCTATTCGACCTCTCGCAGGATGCCACCGGCGTCCTTACCGCCGTGCGCGCCGCCTCCACCAATTCGATGCTCGATCCGCACACCGGCCAGAGCGTCAAGGACGAACCCATCCGCATGCAGCTCAAAGAGTTGACCACGCGCATCGCCACCACGCTGGGAAAGGGGCCGACCAAGTGAAGCGCCTGGTTGCCGTCGCGATGCTCCTGGCTATGCCCGCGGCAGCCTACTACCATTTCATCCGGTTCGATCCCGCGCTGCGCCCCGTCCAGACCAAGTTCGATTTGAACGCGCTGCCGAACAAGACGCTCAGCTTCTACGTCTCGGACAACGGTCCGACGCAACTGCTGCCCAACGACAGTTTCGCCTCGATTCTCGGGGCTTTCCGGCAGGCGATCCAGGTTTGGGACGGGGTCGCGACGTCAGATCTTCGCCTGGCCTTCGGCGGATTGTATAACTCCAACTCGCCGTCCAATACGCCATCGGTGCAGATTTTGTTCAGCGATGACATTCCGCCGGGAATCGTGGAGCAGGCCGGACCGTCATCGCGGCTGATTCCGACCAATGGTCCGAACGGCCAGTTCAACGCCATCACCTCGAGCGTGATTCTGGTGCGGCGCAACCTGACGCAGGAAGCAATCAGCTCGAGCGAAGAGTTTTTTACGACCGCCGTGCATGAAATAGGACACGCGCTGGGACTGCAGCACACGTGGACGTCGAGCGCGATGTCCACGGCGCTCACGCGCGCCACTACGCACGCCAAGGCCGTGGATGCCGACGACGTGGCCGGCATCACGCTGCTCTATCCGAAGGCGGGCGCGTTGGCGCAGTTCGGCTCCATCACCGGACGCGTGATGAGTAACGGTCAGCCGGTGCATCTGGCATCGGTGGTGGCGATCCGGCCAGCCGCCAGCGCTATCAGCACGCTCACCCAGCCCGACGGCACCTACCGGATCGACGGGCTGCCGCCCGACACGTATTGGGTCTACACGCATCCGTTGCCGGCAGCAGCGCAGGCAGGATTGGGACCGGGCGATATCCAACTCCCGCTCGACTTCGCCGGGAGGCCGCTCGCCCCGACCGGATCGACCGAAACCGTTTTCTACCCGGGAACGCGCGATCCGAACGCCTTCACGCCGATTTCCGTGCGAGCCGGCGCGACCGTCAATCTCACCGACATCAACGTAACCCGCAAGCAGACCGCGATTTCCGATGTGACCATGTACAGCTATTTTGGCAACGTGCCAGCCAGCCCGGCATTCGTGAATAATAATGTCCCGACCGCCAGCATGACGGCAGCCGGCAGCGGGCTGATCTCATCGGGGACGAACGTCACGCCCGGCTTGAACGCACAGGCATTGGGGGGCACGGCGTATCTTGTGGTCCAGCCTTACACCACACAGTTCATCTCGGTTTACGCCTATCTGCCGACCTTCCCCGGTGTCGGTCCCCGGCACATCTATTTCACGGTTCCCAACGATGCCTACGTGCTGCCGAACGCGATGACGCTGGCGCAGAAGCAGCCGCCCGCAGTCACTGGAGTCACGCCGCAGCCGGACGGCAGCGTGATTGTGAACGGCACGTCGCTGGCGGCCGACAGTAAAGTGTATTTCGATTCCCTGCCGGCCGTCACGCGCAGCTTCACCGGAAACGAATCCGCCGGCACGCTGACCGTGGTTCCGCCGCCCGGATTCAGCGGGCAGGTGGCGTCGGTCCGGGTATATAACAGCGACGGGCAGAACTCCGGCTTCCTGCAGCCCAACCCGATCAACTTCCCGTATGGTCCATCAGGCGCCCCCGGGCTCCAATTCAATGCGGGGACCAATGCGCTGCCGGCCGGCGCATCGACGATGGTGGATATCACGGGCGTGAACACACAGTTCGCTGAGGGTGTGACGGCGTTTGGCCTGGGCTCGAGCGACGTCAGCGTGCGCCGCGTCTGGGTGGTCGGCCCCAACCGTCTGTGGGCGAACGTCACGGTAGCGCCGAACGCGATTCCAGGCTCCTATCACGCAACGGTGGTGAATGGCTTCCAGGTGGCCGATCAGGCTTTCGGATTCCTGGTGACGCCGCCGGCGCCGGGCCGTCCCAACATCACCCAAACCGCTGTGCTGCCCGGAAACACGATCAGCCTTACCGGCACGAACCTGAGCGCGAGCGGCACGGCAGCGGGCGTGGTCGTAACGCTGAACGATCAACCGGTGACCGTTCTCTCCGGCTCTCCGAACCAGGTGAACATCCAGTTGCCGCCAGGGACTCCGGTCGGACCGTTGCAGCTCAAGCTGAACAACGGCGCCACCGACGCCTTTCCGATCGTCGTCGATCTCGAGGGGTAACCCCGCACAGTCAACCGCTCCCTTACGGACGCGGCTCAGTAAAGAATGCTCCCGGGCGGTAAAGTATTCTCCCGCTGGGCAAATCAACCCTCCGACCCGCGCGCGCTTGCGGGATCCAATTTTCGCTGTGTTTGTGCATTGAGGTTTGTACGTTGAGGTTGATTGCCGACTTCGGCTGAGATACGGTAAGAGTAAGGTCGCTCAGGAAGCAATGCTCGTCAAAGTCAGCGAATTGTCGTCCGAACACAAAATGGCGCTAGAGAGTCTGCTCGGCCGGGCAATCTCCGACCGCGAGACCGTCAGCATCCGGGCCTTCGAGCCATCACCGCTCTCCGAAGCACAACGCGAAGAAGTCCTGGCCGGGCTGGACGCCTATTTCGCCCGGATCGATGCCAAGCGGCCGCCAATATCGGAGGTGGAAGCCGAAGCCATTATCACCGAAGCTCTGCGCAGCACGCGTCCTGATTACCGGCAAGTCCGGTGAGACTTGTCCTCGACGTCAACATTCTCTCCCGGGCCAACGACCGCACGATGGGCTTGGCGCGCGATGTTGCGCGAACTCCTACTGCAGCGGTGGACGATTCTGATCTCCGGCGAAATGCTGGTTGAACTCGCGCGAGTGCTACGCTACCCGCGTCTCCAAACCCGGTACAATCTCACCGAATCCGACCTCTACGATTACATCCAGTTTCTGCGGCAGACAGTCGAATTCGTAGAGCCGGACAAGTTGCTAACCGTTCCGATCCGGGACGCCGCCGATATCGCCGGGGTGCAGACGGCCATTGCCGGCGAAGCTGAGATCATTTGCACCGTGGACGAAGATTTCTATGCCCCGCCTGTCACCCGTTTCCTAAGCCAAGCTGGAATTAGGGTCATGGACGATGTCGCATTGATGCAAATTTTCCGCGCGGCGGGCGGCGGGGAAAACTTCTAGACGCAGTGGAAGTGCTTCCAATTGGCCCTTCCATTGTGCAGCCCGTCAACAGCGTTTCTGGTTGCGGTTCTGAGCCAAAGTGGCGATTTCGAGGTCCCTTCAGGCTCGCGTCCGATCGCGATGTCTTTGGACCGCGCGGATTTACCGGCCTCATCAGCCGCCGTGCTCTCGGCCAGTGATCTCGCAGTGCCATCATCGTTCACCTGTGAGAGGGCGCCGATCGGCCGCCTTCCCTGCCACGGTACCAAGGCCCTCCGAAGAGATATGGATCACCACGGATTTCGCTTCCCATCGTCGAGTACGGCACTCGCGTACCTTCTTACACCTTCCAGCAGACCAGTTTCGGCTCCGTCATCTCCTCGATCGCGTACTTTGGCCCTTCGCGCCCGGTGCCGCTTAGCTTCACGCCGCCGTACGGCATCTGGTCCACGCGGTATTGTGGCACTTCGTTGATCATGAATCCGCCCACGTGCACCTGGCGGGCGGCGCGGAACGCCTTCTGGATATCGCGCGTGTAGATGCCCGCCTGCAGGCCGTACTGCGATTCGTTCACGCGCGCGATGGCTTCATCCAGGGTCTCGTACTCGTTTACGCCCACTACCGGACCGAACGCTTCGCGGCATGAGAGGCTGACCTCGGCGGGCACGTCGGCAAGTATCGCCGGCTCGATCGTGGCCCGCCTACGGCTGCCGCCGGTCACGAGCTTCGCCCCGCTGTTCACCGCTTCGCCGATCCAATTCTCCACGCGCTCGGCCTCGCCCACGGTGATCAGCGAGCTGATATCCGTTGCCGGATCGTGCGGATGCCCTATGCGCAGCTTACTCGCGCCCTCGATGAAGCGCTCCATGAACTCCGCGCGCACCTTGCGGTTGACGAAAATACGCTGCACGGAGATGCAGACCTGGCCAGAGTGGGCGAAGCTGCCGGCCACGCAGCGCGGCACCGCTTCTTCGAGCGCGGCATCGTCTTCGATGATCACCGCCGAGTTCGAGCCGAGCTCCAGCGTGACTCGTTTCATCCCGGCCAGATTGCGGATGCGCAGCCCCACGTCCACGCTGCCGGTAAAGGTGATCATGGCGACCCGCGAATCAAACACTAGCATGTCGCCGATGGCGCCGCCCGGTCCGGTGATGACGTTGAGCGCGCCTTTCGGCAATCCGCATTCGGCGAAAATCGCTGCCATCTTGATGCCGCTGATAGGCGTGGTCGACGCCGGCTTGTGTACTACCGTATTGCCGCCGGCGAGCGCCGGACCGATCTTATGCATCGCCAGATTCAGCGGAAAATTGAACGGCGTGATGGCGGCGATCACACCCAGCGGCTCGCGCACCGTCATGGCCCATCGCCCTTTTCCGCCCGGCGACGCGTCCATCGGCACCACTTCGCCATGCAGCCGGTGCGCTTCTTCGGAGGAGAAGAGCAGTGTGGCGGCGGCGCGCTCCACCTCTACGCGCGCTTCCTTGATCGGCTTGCCGGTTTCGGAGCTGACGGCGAGCGCCATATCGTCGCGCCGTTCGAGGAGTTTTTCATACGCGCGGCGCAGAATAATGGAGCGCTCATCGAGAGTCATCTCGCGCATGAGGGGTGCGGCGGCCGCAGCTGCGGCGATGGCGGCGTCCACCTGCTCCTTCGTCGCCTGGAAGATGGTTCCGACCACGGAGCCGTCGTAAGGCAGCTCGACCGGACGCGGGTCGCCCGTAGTGACGGCCTCGCCGCCGATCTGCATTGGATAATCCATAATTTCGCCTGCCTCTCTTTTTACCGGGCCTCGATGTTCACTTGCACGCTAGCCTGGCCCGCGTCGATCTCGAAGACGTTCGTGCCGAAGCTGCCCAGCCGGATGACCGCCAGGTAGCTCAGATCGTTGCGCGACACGTTCGTCACCACGCCATCGCCGCTGATTACCCTGACCGCGGGAAATGAGTCGAACACGGGCACGCCGCTGCGGTCCACTACGCGGAAACTGATGCGCTGTACGGAGCCCGACCGGCCGGAGAGCGGCGCCGCCAGCACCGGGATGTCGAACGGCTGCTGATCCGTCAGGGCGTACCAATAGGGCACCACGGTATCCACATCGGTTCGGCTGCTTCGGATGTGCACGAATCCCTGCGAAGCACCCGCCAGTAGCGAAGTGGCCGTCAGCCGCACCTTAATGCTTTGCGACTCGCCGGCCGCGATGCGGAGACTGTTCGTCTCCAGGGCCGGCACGGCGCCCGTCGAGGGTGCAACCGAGAGCGTGAAGATGTCATCGGCCGCGCCGAGGTTCGTTATGTTCACCGGTTTGACGATTTCGAAGGCGCCGGCCGCCGATCCGAACCCGATCGAGACGGGATTCACCGCCACCGTGCTGCGCAATGCGGCATTGACGTTGAGCAGACCCGCGCCGGTCCATTGCACGGGAAACGGCGCGCCATCGGCAGCGGTCAGTGGAGTCGCGCTGTTGATCACCAGGGAACGGTACTGCTCCGCTGTCAGACCCGCGCGCGCCGATTTCACCACCGCCACGGCGCCCGTGACCAGCGGCGTGGAGAAGCTGGTGCCCGGCGCGTTGATCAGATATCCGCTGGCATCGTAGAGGCCGGAGCCCGGATTCACTTTCTGCGTGGCCGTATACAGAAAATCTCCGACGGCGACGATGTCCGGTTTGATGTTCAGGTCCACGTTGGGGCCGCGGCTGGAGAAATCCGCGATCAGATTCGGGTTGCGCGAGAATGGCGAGCTGACGAACTGAATGGTGAGGTTGAGACCCGGCGCGGTTTGCAGCCGCCGCTTCAGATCGAGCCCGGCGACGCTATCCACCGAGACCGCGGGCAGAGAGGCGGCGCCGACATCCATCGTGACCAGGTCCGGACTGTCCGTATTCATGTACACCACAGCCGCCACCGCGCCGGCACTCTGGGCGTTGGTGAGCTTCGCCTCGAAGGTGCACGGGTTGACACGCGGGCTGCGCAAGATGAGTGCGATGCCGCCGGTGAGGCTGTTGGGCGGCAGAGGCACGCAAGCCTCGCCGGTGCGATCGAACGCCGACACATCCATGACGCGCGCGGTGATCGCATTGCCAGGCTTCGTCCCGGTGCTGGTTTGCGCCAGGTACAGCGGTACGCCATCCACCTGGAGCGAAGCGGTGACAAACATCCGATCGTTCTCCGAGGCTCCGACCGCGATCGCCGATGGCGCTGAGGCCGGCGAATTGATGGTGTTGGCCGATGGTCCTTCGTTACCGGCCGCCAGCACCACGATCACTCCCAGTGAGGAGGCGCGCTCGACGGCCGACACCAGAAAGTCGCGTTCGAGCGAGCCGGATACGGACACACCGGCGCTGATGTTGATCACGTCCATGCCGTCTTTGACGGCGTCGTCGAGGGCTGAGAACAACAGGCTCGAGTCGAAGGAGACCTGATCGTTGACCTTGTAGATGCCGAGCCAGGCGCGGGGCGCGACTCCGGTGATGGTGGCGAGCGGTCCGCTATTGGTGACTCCGGCGGCGGCCATCGCCACCGCGGTGCCGTGACCGAGCACATCGCGCGCGGGCGAGCCGAGGACATAGCTGCGGGCCACAATGATTTTGTTGTTGGTGAAGGCTGTATCGGACAAATTGTTGACGATCGGAAAACCTTCGGGGACAGAGAGGGAGTCGTCCTGGAACCCGGGATGGCTGGAGGTGATACCGCTGTCGATGATGCCGATTTTGGTGCGTGCGCCGGCCTGCGAGATGCCGCCGAGGGTCGCCCAAGCCTCCGGCGCCTTGATCAGCGGAAGGGCATGATCGAGGCGCGCGTGCATGAGCGGAACCGGAGTGACGCGCGCGACGCCGGGCAGCGTGGCGAGTTGCGGTGCGTCCGCATCGGGGATTTCGACCACGAGCGCGTTCGCCACCGTATCGATGCCGGCCACCACTCGCGCGCCCAGGCTCGCCAGCCGCGGCCGCATGCGGGCCTGTTCGGATAGCACGGCGGACCTTGCCCGGAGCGCCGCCTCGTGCTTCCCGGTTGCCTGCTGCACAGCAGTGTCAGCCGCCGCCGGGCCGGCCAACTCGACGATGTACTTTCCGGGGACAAACTGCGCGGAAAGCACAGGAACCCAAACTACCATCCAGAGCCGTTTCATGATGAGCCGTTCGGCGGGCGAGATTCCACCGGACCGATTCTACTATTGTGCGACAGTCTGGAGGGATTTGGTGGGGCAGTGAATTCCGGCTGCGGCTGCGGGGGCTGAGTTTCCCCACTCTTACTTCAGTTCGGCGATTCCGGCGTTCAGGGCCTTGACCAGCTCGCCGGCCTGGCGCGCGCAGGTTTCCATCAGCTTGCGATACTCCACGCTCAACCCGGGCGTGGCGTCGAACCGGCTCGCCTTGGAGATCGCCAGATTCGCCGTCTGCGCCAGTTCCACCGCCGCGATCAGCACCCGATTTACGGCCCGGCGATCGGCTTGGTCGAGAGCGTCGCGCGACGCGGCCAGCCGGTCCAGATCCCGGGTCATGAGGTTGATTTCGTCCTTCACGTTCTCAAGCTGCGCGATATGCGATTGGCGGCTGTACTCGGTAGGAGTGCGATTGTAGGCTTCGATGCGCCCGGCGGCGATGACCACTCCCTGGGCGGCGTCGGCGACGCGCTCCAGCAGCATGATTCCCTGCTTCTGTACCGACTCCTGCGGCACCTGAGCCGCCTGCAGCGGCGCAAACAGCGACACCAAGGGCAGAGCGACGGCGACGATACTTTTCATTTTTGTTCTCCAGCGGAAGTGCGTGGGGCGGGCTCTTCGGTTAGTTCAGCGTGCCCTCAATACAGTAGAACGCGAATCCGGCCGGAATGTTACGCGGCGCCGGATTAAGACTGGATTAAAGGACCTGAGCTTCTGTTTACTCACTTTTGCAGGGTATCGCTAACCAAAGAAAGCCATTACGGCCTACCCATTGCAGTCTTGTTGCACGGCTCGTTAACCAGCTAACCTGGGTCATAAAGGCTAGGTGGTATGGCCAGCATAACCAATCCCGCGGTGGCTCACGCGCACAGCGCCGAGCTGGCGATGTTCATCCGCGGCCGGCTTCCCAGCCACCGGGCCGACACCATCTGCGAGCACGTGCTGGTCTGCGGTGAGTGCCAGGAAGAGGTGCAGGAGATTACCGAACTGCTCTGGCCGAGTCTCAGCCCCTGGATCAAATGCTGGCTGCGGCTATTCTCGCCCTCATGGCCTCCATCGCGCGTGCTCGAGTTCTTTCAACGCGCCTTCACCCGCATGCGGCGTACCGCTCGATTCCGGCGACTGTTGATGCGCTGCCGAAGATAGGCGGGACACCCAACACGTGGCGCACAAACGAGTGCGGAATGGCCACTGAGTGTGACGTTTCAGAAGTTCGGCAACGTATTCTCCGGCCGAGCGCTGCCTCGCGGTTGCGGCCGGAAAGCGCCCGTACTGAGCGGCGACCGCATGGTTAAAAACATAGTCTCGTATTAATGGGTTGAGTTTCGGAGCGGTTCGCCGATACTCTTGGACGGCGAGTTCTTATGATCGCTGCGATATCGGCCCGGCGGCTGTCCGAACTCTCGCTTGAACGCGCGATTGAAGGCCGCTTCGGACTCGTATCCTACGTCGGCGGCGATCTCCGCGACGCCGCGTGAGGTTTTTTGCAGGGATCGCGCCGCCATTTCCAACCTCCAGCGGGTCAAATAAGCCATGGGCGGCTCTGAGAGATACCGCGTGAATCGCTCCACCAGGCCGGAGCGGGAAATGCCTACCTGATCGGCCAGGTCCGCAATCGTCCACGGATGGGCGATGCGGCTGTGCAGCAGGGTGAGGCTCTTCCCCACCACGGGATCGCGCGCTCCGGCCAGCCATCCGGTTTGCTGCTGCGGCAGGCCGGAAATATAGCGCCGCAACGTATCGACGAACAAAGCCTCCGATAGTTTCGCCAGCATCGCTTCGCTGCCGACCCGTCCCGAAGTTGCTTCTTCCACCAGGTGCAGAACCGAACTTTCCAGCCATTGACCGGAGCGGTCGCTCCGGATATTGACCTTGAAGACCGGCGGAAGTCCGCTTAATACCGGGCGGCTGAGATAGGGATCGCACGTCATGTATCCGCAGACAAACCGCGAAATCTCCCCGCCGCCGCCGGCCCGCAAAGGGCTCAAGTCGCGCGCCTTGATCTTGTCGCCAATCCCGTAGTTAGGGAATGGGCGGGGCAGGTGTTCGGCGCTGCTCATGTGATGGGCGTCACCGTGCGGAAACAGGATTACATCTCCGGGCACGAGCTCGACTCGGTGTCCATCCAACAACTCCACGACAGCGCCGCCGTCAATTAGCAGGTGATAGAGGACGAGGTGCTCGGCCCCGGGAGCGACCTTGGCCGCCATGATCTTCGATTCGGGCTGCGTCAAGGCCCATGGCGCCGAAAATTCAGCGCGGAAGAACACAGCGCCGTTCAGTTTCACACCGCTGAGGATCTCGGAGAAGGCATCCATTCGGCTCTTGGACTTTCAGCAAGCTTCGCTGGCCTCCCGGCAAAGCGATCCGCTTGGGTTGGCCGTCCGAGCAATGAATGGCGACGCTCGGGCATGGCCCCAACAGCGGTTACATCGCATTATAGCTCTGACGAGGGCAGCCCTAGGGTGTTGGCTGAGGGGCGAGTCCGAGGCCGGATATCCCGCTCCCAAGCGAGCGGGTTCAGAAAGGACATTTGAGGGAAAATATGAATCCAAACAAAGCACTCTGGGAAAAAGGCGACTTCACCGAGATAGCCGCGTTCATGCGTCATTGCGGAGAAGCCGTAGTCGACTCGCTTGGCGTCGCACCGCCGCTGCGAGCCTTGGATCTCGGCAGCGGAGACGGCACTACTGCGCTTCCGCTCGCCCGTTTGGGGGCTGACGTCGTCGGCATCGATATCGCGCGCAATCTCGTAGAGGCCGGCAACAAGCGGGCGGCCGCTGCGGGTCTGAGCCGGCTGAGATTTCAGGAAGGAGATGCGAGCAGTCTGGAAGGCGTCGCCGATCATTCCTTCGATCTCGTGCTCTCCATCTTCGGCGCCATGTTCGCGCCCAAGCCGTTCGACGTAGCTAAGGAAATGGTCCGGGTCACGAAACCCGGCGGCCGCATCGTGATGGGCAACTGGATTCCGAACGATCCGACGTTCGTCTCGCAGTTGCTCAAGATCAGCTCGGCATTTACGCCTCCGCCGCCGGAAGGCTTCGTCAGCCCCATGACCTGGGGAGTGGAGAGGCAAATCGTCGAGCGGTTCGGTCAGGCCGGTGTGCCCGCGGAGAAAATCTCCATGCTCAAGGACACGTACTACTTCGCATCGCCCGACCAAGGTCCGGCACAGTTCATCGAATCTTTCGAAAAATTTTATGGTCCCACCATGAACGCGGTGGAATCGGCTCAGAAAAGCGGCAAAGCGGAAGAGTTGCACAAGCAGCTCATAGATTTGGCGAAATCGCAGAACAAGAGCACGAACGGCGGCACACTGATCCCTGCCACCTTCATGCGAGTCACCGTGAATTTATAACGAAAAGGAGAATTTCAAAATGTCAATGTGGCGCCCCGATCCTACGTTCTACCCTTCACCCAAGATGGCCATGGAAGCCCCAGCCGAAAAGCTGGCGTTCGTCGCCATGGTCAACGGAAACGGTAACGGACGTCACGACGCACTCGGCGTCGTGGACGTCGATCCCGAATCCACCGGTTACGGCAACATCGTCGGCCGGGTGGACATGCCGAACGCCGGTGACGAATTGCATCATTTCGGCTGGAACGCCTGCAGCGCCTGCCTGTGTCCGCACGCTGCGCATCCGCATGTGGAGCGCCGTTACCTGGTCGTTCCGGGCATTCATTCCTCGCGCATCCATATCGTCGACACCAAACCCGACCCGCGCCAGCCGCAAATCGTCAAGGTAATCGAGGCCGAGACACTGGCAGCGCGCACCGGATACGCCTCCCCGCACACGCTGCATTGTGGTCCGGACGGTATCCTCGGCAGCGCGCTGGGCGCACCCGACGGCAACGGTCCCGGCGGCCTTTTCGTCATGGATCACGAAAGCTTCGACGTCCTCGGACAGTGGGAACTGGATCGCGGCCCGCAGAAATTGGCGTACGACTTCTGGTGGCACCTGGGATTCGATACGGTCGTCACCAGCGAATGGGGAACGCCCAACATGGTGAGCAAGGGCGTGAATCCGGAGATTCTGTTGAGCGGCGGCTACGGCCACAAGCTGCATGTCTGGGATCTGGTGAAGCGGCGGCATCAGCAGGAGCTCGATTTGGGCTCCGAGTATCAAATGGTGCTGGAACTGCGGCCGGCCCACAATCCCACGCGCGCCTATGGTTTCCTGGGCGTGGTGGTCTCGCTCAAAGATCTCTCGGCGTCGATCTGGGTCTGGCATCGCGAAAACGGGAGTTGGGGAATCAAGAAAGTCATCGACATTCCCGCCGAGCCCGCCGATCCGGCCCTGTTGCCACCGCTGCTGCAGGGCTTCAAGGCGGTCCCGCCGCTGATTACCGACATCAACCTTTCGCTGGACGACCGCTTTCTGTACGTTTCCTGCTTTGGCACTGGCGAGTTCCTGCAATACGATGTTACCGATCCTTTTCACCCGCGGAAGACCGGATCGGTACACCTGGGCGGAATCGTGCGCAAAGCGGCGCATCCCAAGCAGCCAAAGACTCCGCTGAACGGCGCTCCGCAGATGGTGGAGATCAGCCGCGACGGCAAGCGCATCTACTTCACCAACTCGCTCTACACTCCGTGGGATGCTCAGTTCTATCCGGAAGGCATCCGGGGCTGGATGGTGAAGCTTGACGCGAAGCCGGAGGGTGGCATGGAGATCGATCCCAAGTTCTTCGTCGAAACCGGGGACTTGCGGCCTCACCAGGTCCGTCTGGAGGGCGGTGACGCATCCTCAGACTCTTACTGCTACGCCTAGGAGAACCGTCATGAACGAACAACTCGCGGCCTGGTCCACGCTGTTTCTGTTGGGGGCCTATCACGGGATCAACCCCGGAATGGGTTGGTTATTCGCCGTGGCTCGGGGGATGCAGGAACATCGCACGGGAGCAGTCGCGTGGTCGCTGCCTCCCATCGCCCTGGGCCACACTCTTTCGATCGGCGCGGTGGTCCTGCTGGCGAGCTTGGCGCAGGTGGCTCTGCCTCTGACGTACATCCGCATGGGCGTGGCCGCCGCGCTGGTAGGACAGGGTGTGTACAAGCTGTTCCGCAGCCGGCACTTCCGCTGGGGCGGCATGCAGGTAGGATTTCGCGACCTTACCATCTGGTCATTTCTGATGGCGTCGGCTCACGGCGCCGGCCTGATGGTGCTGCCGGTGGTGCTGGCCGGACCTCATGCGCATCATCATCACGCCGCATCCCAAGGCGCCGCCGGCGGGGTGTGGGCCACGCTCATCCACACGCTGGGATACTTCACCGTGACCGGGGCGGCGGCATTGCTGGTTTATCGAAAATTCGGTCTGGCAATGCTCCGCCGCTCCTGGTTCAATCTGGACCTGATCTGGGCCATCGCGCTGGTGGTAACCGGTTTCGTAGCGCTAGTGGTCTGAAACCTCTCTCCGTCGTGAATCCGGCCCTAAACGACCAGGAAAGCCAGGCCCGAGGGCATCCCCACGCCGACGAATTGTTCGGTGAACACAGGCTTACCGTCGGAACCGATCTTAAACGTGGTTATGTTGTCGCTCCTCTGGTTAAGCGAAAACATATACTGACCGCTCGGGTCGATGCCGATCACACGCGGATAATCACCCCGGGTCCATTCGTTCCCGAGCAGAGTCACCTCGCCCGTAGCCTGATCAATCGAAAACGTCGCAATCGTGTTATAGAGCCGATTGGCGGCGTACAGGTACTTCCCGTTCGCCGATACGATGATTTCCGAGGTGTAATTGGTGCCCTGATAATTATCGGGCAGCGTCGACTTGGCGCTGCGGGGAGTCAGCTTTCCGGTGGCCGGATCGAATAGCATGAACGCGACCGAAGAACCCTCTTCGGTGATGAGGTACAGCCATTTGGCATTCGGATGAAACGCAAAGTGCCGCGCCCCCGCGCCGGGAAGTGTGCGCACGGATCCCTGATCGGTGGGAACGGCCTTGCCGTCCTCCAGACTGAACACCATCAACTGATCCAATCCGAGGTCAGCGACCAGCAGAAACTTGCCGGAGGGATCGGTCTGGGCCATATGAGCATGCCGGTTGTCATGCCCGCTGATCGCAAAACTGCCGTTCGGCGCGTTTACAGCAACATGTTGGCCGTACATCGGACCCTTGCCGGATTGGACATCGGTGGCCTGGCCGAGCGAACCATCCGACTGCACCGGTAAGATAGCGAAGCTCCCGCCGCCATAATTCGCCGCAAAAACGTATTTGCCGGTTGGATCGATGCCGACGTGAGCCGGACCGGTGCCGCCTGTGGCGACAGCATTGATCAAAGTCAGATCGCCGCTGGGGACCTCGATCGAGTAGGCTGAAACCGAACCCGTTGGCATGCCCCGGAAATTGGAAATCTCGTTTACTGCATAGAGGTATTTTCCATTCGGGCTGATGATGATTGAGGAAGGGCTTGTGTTACCTACATTGAAGGTCTTTTTCGGTCTCAGGAAGCCGGTCGCAGGATCCATGACAAAGAGGTAAATTCCATTCCCCTTGGATACCTCGAATCGCGCCGAGGTGCTGGCGTCGGTGTAACCGCCGATGTACACCAGGGTGGTCTTAGCGGTTGGTGTTTGGCCAAGCAAGCTTCCGGCTGAAGCGAGCGCAGCGGCGCTTTGCAACAGTCCGCGACGCGTCAAAGCAGGACGAGTTTCACGTTGTATTTTCATTGATGTCCCCGGTGTTGGATTCCGGGCCAGAATAAGCCCCGGTGGAACAGACTATAGTTACGACGATCACCGATGTCAAGGTTGGTGAGAGAGGCGTGATCAAGCAATTGTCTGATTTAGATCGTTTCCCTCACCCGATCCAGGCCCGGATGTGCAGCGTCCCCGAAATGCTGACGGCCAGTGTTCAGCCCGTTGACACCGCATCAGTCTCACTAGAGGCACAATTGCGGCTTGCGGCAGGACGGCGGAAGGATTCACTCCACAACAGCGAAAATGGTGGCCTTCCAAAAGGTCGTTAAGCCGCTTGGATCGGGCCAGTCGCCGTTTTCCGGAGTCAACGCCCGCCGTTGCCCACTCTCCTGGCGACGTCGGCACGGATCTTGGCTGCTTGTCCTTCAAAAAAGTGAAGATCGCCTCTCTCCGCGGAACGGAGCTCCGAAATCTCCCATGTTTCCCGCATCAGCCCGAAAGGCTGATGCGCGTTCGGTCCCAGCAGCAGGTGCCCTATCTCATGAGCCATCAAGTAGCCCAGAATCGCTGATCTCGAGGACTGGGCCAAACGCGCTCCCTCGACCACACGATCGTAAAATATTGCGGCCTCGTTACGCTGGCCACCAGGCTCCCCTTCGAACGCCGATCCCACGGTCTTTTTCCATGAAACACGCTTTGACACATCCTTGCCCAGCAGCCAAATCATCACGCCTCTATCGATGCGCTCACCATCTACGGACCACTGATCGAGTGCGCGCAGGCTCAAGCCGCCGTCGTGATGATGCCATTCCAATTGCACGCCAGCAGCATCGAAGACCTTGCTGGTGACCACAACGGCACGCTTCACTTCTGCCTCGCGAACCTTCGACAGGTTGAAGACATGCACGCTAAGGACGTGCTGTCCGCCGGTGGCCGCCATGGGGGTCAGCAGGCCCAGGAGCAGGCGAGGAAAGATTCGCGTCATCCAAACTGATTTGCCATAGCGCCGGAGATACCTCCAGCCTGCGACGCGCATTGCTGCGTCATCCTCGCCTCAAACTAACATCACCCCGTTTCTCTTAGAAACCAAAGGCTTTATGGCCAGATGTCAGTGAGGCTCCCACCGTTGTGCCGTGGTATACTGGTCGAAATTTTAGAGAGTTGCGGTTTGACCCCGAGGAACCATAGTTTCCAGTTCGGAATCTTCGAATTTGACCCTCATAGCTGCGAACTGCGCAAGCGTGGCATCAGGCTGAAAGTGGGCGATCAACCGGCTCGGGTTCTTCATCGAATGCTGGAAACGCCTGGCCAGGTTGTGACGCGCGAAGAACTGCGTCAACTGCTGTGGGGCGAGCAGACATTTGTAGATTTCGAGCACGGGCTGAACGCCGTCGTCAACAAACTGCGGGAAGTGCTTGGCGATACGGCGGCCAATCCGCGTTTCATCGAAACCATACCTCGCCGCGGCTATCGCTTCCTGGCGGAAGTAACGAGCCCGAACGCTCCGGCGGAATCAAACCCCGCTCTAGACAATTCCCCGCAACCTCAGAATCGGAGGCGCTCCTTCGTAGGAGCCGCCAAAACCCTCGCTGGAGCCGTCGCTTTGATCATCGGCCTGGCAGTCTTTTTGTGGTTTTCCCGCCACCGCGCAACGGTTCCCCCTCGCGACAGCATACGCTTTGAAATCGCTGTCTCGGGGGCTGCCAATTCTCCTCCATTCCGTCTCTCGCCAGATGGACGGAATATCGTCATTGCCGATAACCAGTTGTGGGTTCGCCCGCTCGATTCCTTCGACGCCAGGCCGCTGCCGGGAACCGATGGCGCCTACGACCCATTCTGGTCGCCTGACAGTGACATGCTCGGATTCTTCGCCCAGGGACAACTGAAGAAGATTTCTATGACCGGTGGGCTGCCTCAGACCCTGTGCAATGCCCGAGGTGCACGCGGCGGGACTTGGAGTCGTGAAGGGGTGATAGTCTTCGCCTCCGACGCAGTGCAAACCCTCCTGCGTGTGCCCATTGCGGGCGGCGCTCCGTCGCCGGCTACAAAAGTCACTGCCGATCTTTCAGAACAGCACCGCTACCCTGAATTCCTGCCGGATGGTCGGCATTTTCTATTCCTCTGCTCCCGTGGAAAACCCGAGCTCAGCGGTATATATGCCGGTTCGCTGGACGGCGCAACGCCCATACTCGTAGTGAGCGAGCCCTCCAATGCACTCTACGCGCCTGACTTGATTTGGCATCGGAAGGGCCATTTGCTCTTCCGACGGGGGAGCACGTTGATGGCGCAGCCGTTCGATCCCGATCGTCTTCAAAGAACTGCGGAAGCTGTCCCGATCGCCGAGGACGTTGGAATCAGCAGAGCATCTTTGGGCATGGGTGCATTCTCGGTGTCCGAAAACGGAACTTTGGCGTACCAGTCTGGTCCCGGTGGTGGCAGCAATCAGTTCGTTTGGGTAAATCGCACAGGGAAGCGCGGTAGCGTCACAGGAAAACACGGCGCTGGAATATGGCCGGCAATGTCCCCGGACCAAACCAAAACCGTCTTTACAACACAAAACTTGGACGGCTCACAGGATCTATGGATCCAGAATCTGGAAGACGGTGGCCTGTCACGATTCACCTCCGGCCCTGGCACGAATATCGCTGGAATCTGGTCACCCGATGGCCGGCAAATCGCGTTCTACAGATTTGCAGGAGGACAGTTCTACCTTTTTCGGAAGCCGGCGAGTGGCGCCGGTCCGGAGGAATCCCTCATTCGCCTGCCGGCTCTCGCTCGGCCATCGGACTGGTCACTCGATGGAAAGTTCCTCGTCTTTTCGGAGTTCTCCGGCGCCACGCGCTGCGATTTATGGCTGCTTCCCCTAAGAGGGGACCGCAAACCCTACCCATATGTTCAGACTGTTGCCGATGAATACTCAGCTCAGTTTTCTCCAGACCTGCATTGGATGGCATACGTTTCCGATGAGTCCGGCCGGCCCGAGGTCTGGGTACAATCGATACCGCCCAACGGAGTCAAGTGGCAGATCTCAACCGCCGGTGGAAACCAACCCCGGTGGCGTCGGGACGGCCGCGAGTTGTTCTACGTCTCAGCCGATGAAAAACTCGTGGCAGTGCCCGTACGGACAAGTCACAGCTTTTGGGCAGGTCCAGCGCAGCCGCTGGCGAATATCAGCGTGGCTTCAGCCTTAGGTGGTGCCTACCTCTATTATCCAGCCGCGGACGGCAGCCGGTTCCTGCTGAGCGAGCGCTCGGCGGGAGATAGACCACGGATCTCAGTCGTATTGAACTGGCAGGCCGCATTGAAGCGATAATTTTGCCAAGACAACAGCTACCGTCCTTTCTTGTCACCCTATTCGGCGGTATTACTTGAGCCTCTCAATTCTGAGGATCGCACATGGGTTCGCAATTGCGAGTGTTTGGGAGGTTGCATTACGAACCCCAGTTCCCAAATTCGACACCGCAAAGTAAACCGGAACTGGCGCCTGCGCCCGCTGCTCTGCCGCCGGTGTCTTCCCGGAGAGCCCGCTTGTCGCTGCTGCCGGCCTAACAGTCAGGTGCGAATTGGAACGTCGAGAACCACAAACCTTTGATATAATTGATAGAACTCTTTCTTCCGGAGGGGATGAATGGGCTATCCTCGAACGTCGATAGCCGTTGCCCTGATAGGCACGGTTGCGCTTGCGGCTGGACTGCAGAAGGAATTCACTCCACAACAGCGAAAATGGTGGGCCTTCCAAAAGGTCGTCAAGCCGCCGGTACCCGCGACCAAGGATTCGCGCTGGGTTCGTAACGATCTCGATGCGTTCGTCCTCGCCAAGCTCGAGGAAAAAGGACTGCACCCCGCGCCTGCCGCCGACAAGATCACGCTGATCCGGCGGGCCACACTCGATCTTACCGGCCTGCTCCCGACACCTGAAGAAGTGTCGGCGTTCGTTAGCGACACCTCGCCCGATGCGTTCGCTAAGGTCGTCGACCGGCTGCTCGCCTCGCCGCGTTACGGCGAGCGCTGGGCCCGCCATTGGCTCGATCTGGCGCGCTACTCCGATAGCGAAGGCTTTAAGAGCGATGAGACACGGCCCAACATCTGGCGCTATCGCGATTACGTCATCGACGCGTTTAATCAGGACAAGCCCTACGACCGCTTCGTCAAAGAACAGATCGCCGGCGACGAGCTGTATCCCAACGATCCCTCCGCCTTGATCGCCACCGGTTTCAACCGCCATTTTCCGGACGAGAGCAACGCCCGCAACCTGATGCAGCGGCGGCAGGAGATCCTGAACGACATCACCGATACCGTCGGAGCCACCTTTCTGGGCATGACGTACGGCTGCGCGCGCTGTCACGATCACAAGTTCGATCCGATCCTGCACAAAGACTATTACCGGCTGCAGGCCTTCTTCGCCAATACGCGCATCGACGATGAAGCCGCCCTGATCTTCGGACCGGAGCGGACCGAGCGCCAGCAGGAGTACGCCACCTGGGACGCCAAGACCAAGGACATCCGGGCCGAGATGACCAAGCTCGCCGAGCCCGGCCTGAAGGCGATGTACAAGGAGAACTTCGACAAGTTTCCGGCGGAGATCCAGGACGCTGTCAACACCACGCCGGAGAAGCGAACTCCCATCCAGTGGCAGATGTACTATAAGGCCAAGCCGCAGCTTGACCATCCCATGGACGAAGCCGTCAAGAAACTGCGCGGCGAAAAGAAACAGCGCTGGGGGCAACTGGAAACCGAGTTGCACAAGTTCGACTCCATCAAGCCTCCCGACATGCCGATGGCGCAGGCCATGGTGGACAACGGCAAGGACTCGCCCACGACGCACGTGCTGGCCGTGGGCGTCTATGACGCATATAAAGAGGAGGTGCAGCCGGGCTTCCTCTCTATCCTCGATCCCAGCGACGCCAGGATCACGCCGCCCACTGGAGTGAACTCGACCGGCCGGCGCAGCGCGCTCGCGCACTGGCTGGCGGATCCGGCGAATCCCCTATCGACGCGCGTGATGGCGAATCGCATCTGGCACTACCACTTCGGTCAAGGCATCGCCGGCTCGCCCAGCGATTTTGGCGTCATGGGCGAACGCCCGGCGAACAAAGAGCTGCTCGAGTATCTCACCGCCACGTTCGTGGAAGGGGGCTGGAGCATCAAGAAGATGCACCGGCTGATCATGCTGTCGAACACGTATCAGCAATCGACGAAGTTTGATGCCGCGGCCGCCAAGGTCGATCCGCTGAACAAGCTGCTGTGGCGCTTCAACCGGCATCGCCTGGAAGGCGAGGACATTCGCGACTCGATCCTGCAGGTGAGCGGCCGGCTGAATCTGAAGATGGGCGGACCTGGTGTTTTCCCACCCATGCCGAAGGGCGTGGTGACGCGCGGCGGATGGAAGAAGAACGAAGACCCATCCGAAGCGGACCGTCGCAGCGTATATGTCTTTGTCAGGCGAAATACGCGGTATCCCATGTTCGAAGTCTTCGATATGCCGGACACGCACGAGAGCTGCGCGCGCCGGAATACGACCATCACCGCTCCGCAGGCGTTGGAACTGCTCAACAACGAGCTGGTGCTGGATTGGGCGCGGAGCATGGCGAAGCGGGTGATGAACGATCAGGGCCTGACGACGGAAGCGGAAGTGGATCGCGCCTGGAAGCTGGCCTACTCGCGGACGCCCAGCGCGGACGAGCGGGCGTCGGCCATGAAGTTCCTGGAGCGGCAGTTGGAGGTTCTGGGAAGTAATTCGAAAGAGGCGGCGTTGGTGGACCTGTGCCATATGCTGCTGAACTCGAATGAATTTGTGTACGTGAACTGAAATGAACCACAAGCTTGCGCATCATTGGCCCGTCACTTCGCGGCGGGAGTTCTTCAACCGGGCGGGCAGCGGCCTGGCGGGCATCGCGCTCGCATCGCTGCTCCACCAGGACGGCAAGGCGGCATCCATTCCGGTCGACATGCTCGCGCCCAAGCAGCCGCATCACAAGCCCAAGGCGAAGTCCGTGATCTGGCTGTTCATGGAAGGCGGCCCGAGCCATCTGGACACCTTCGATCCTAAGCCGAAGCTCAACGAACTGGCGGGCCAGCCCATGCCGGAGTCGTTCGGCCGTCCGATCACGGCGATGGGTACGGCGAACAACACGCTGATGGGCACCAAGCGCACGTTCAAGCAGTACGGCCAGAGCGGCCTCTGGGTCTCCGACTGGCTACCGCACATCGCCCAGCACGTCGACGACATCACCGTGCTCCGCTCCTGCTGGGCCGACGGGCTGAATCACGTGGGCTCGGTGTGCCAGATGAACACGGGCTCGATCCTGGCGGGCCGGCCGGCGCTGGGCGCGTGGGTGACCTACGGTCTCGGCAGCGCCAATCGCAATCTGCCCACGTTTGTCACGCTGCTCGACGACAAAGAACCGGTGGGCGGGCCGAAGAACTGGAGCGCCGGATTCCTGCCGGCCACGTATCAAGGCACGCAGTTCCGCCAGGGCGATACGCCGATCCTGCATCTGAAGCCTCCGGGGAACACCACCGACAAGCAACAGCGCAGCAAGCTGGACTTTCTGAAACAGCTTAACGAGCGGTACGCCATGGAGAATCCGGGCGACTCCGAACTGGACGCGCGCATCGGCGCTTATGAACTCGCCTACCAGATGCAATCCGCGGGTCCGGAAGCGGTGGATCTGAAGAAGGAAACCGAGACCACGCGCAAGATGTACGGCCTGGACGATCCGGCCACCTCGGCGTTCGGCACCAATTGCCTGTTGGCGCGGCGGCTGGTGGAGCGCGGCGTGCGCTTCGTCGAGCTGTACGCCGGCTCGGGCAGCGGCTGGGATGCGCACAACGATATCGAGGGCAACCATTCCAAGCGATGCCGCGCGTCGGACAAGCCGATCGCGGGTTTGCTGGCGGACCTCAAATCGCGCGGCATGCTGGATGACACGCTGGTGGTCTGGGGCGGCGAGTTCGGCCGCACGCCGTTCAACGAGAAGGGCGATGGCCGCGACCACAATCCGTGGGGTTTCACCATCTGGATGGCGGGCGGCGGCGTGAAGCGCGGACAAGCCGTAGGCACGACCGACGAGATCGGGCTGCGCGCGGTGGAACGGCGCGCGCACGTGCACGATATCCACGCGTCGATTCTGTGGCTGCTGGGATTGGACCACGTCTCGCTGACCTATCTGCACAACGGCCGCGCCGAGCGGCCGACGATCACCGACGGCGAGGTGATCAAAGAACTTTTCGCATGATTTTTCTGCCGCTGCTTTTTGCTGCCATTGCAGACGGTGACGCGGAGCTGGCACGGCGACTGCAGAAACGTGATCCGCAGGCGCTGGGGGAACTGTACGACAGGTACGGCCGGCTGGCTTATTCGCTGATCTACCGGATTGTGCGCGACGCGGGCATCGCGGAGGACCTGGTGCAGGAGACTTTCCTGCGCGTGTGGAATCGTGTGCTGGGCTTCGATGGGGATCGGGGTGCGCTCGGAGGATGGCTGCTGGCAGTGGCACGGAATCGCGCCATCGATTACACGCGCTCGGTCGCCGGACGCATGTCAAACACGATGGCGCTGGAAGAAAACGACCATCCATCGCTGTATCTCGATTTGGAAAAGGAAGTCCTCAATTCGGACCAGGCTCGCAGGCTGCGCAAAGCGATGGAGACGCTGAATGCAAACCAGCGCAGCGCCATCGAGCTGGCGTATTTTGAAGGCCTCTCGCAGACCGAAATGGCGGAGCGGATGGGACAGCCGCTGGGCACGGTAAAGACCTGGGTGCGGACTGCGCTCAAGCATCTGCGCGAGGAATTGTCCGCGGCGGTGTCGGCATGACCTGCGAAGAACTCCGCGACGAATACGAACTGTACGCCCTCGGCCTGGCCGACGAACCGGAACGGTCGGAGCTCGGGGAGCATCTGCATCGCGGATGCAAGACCTGTACGGCGGGCGTTCGCGGCGCGCGAGGCACGATGGCGGCACTGGCGCTGACGGCCGAGCCTATGGCTCCTCCGCCGCGGTTGCGGCGCCGGATCATGGCGTCGGTGGGCCAGGAATCGCGCGGCTGGGGCTGGTTCGCCCCGGTGTGGGCCGCGGTGAGCGCCCTGTGCCTGGTGACGGCCTTCTTCTTCTACGGGCGCGATCGCGACAACGCTCTTCAACTGGCGCGCGCGCGGGAAGCGGCGCGGGCGCAGGCGATCGAGCTGGCGCGGGCGACCGAAGCGATGGCGCTGCTGAATCAGCCGGAGACGCGGCAGGTGACCTTCGGCGGAGGCAAAGTTTTCGTGCATCCGAAGGCGGGCGTGCTGCTGCTGGCGTCAAACCTGCCGGTGCCGCCGCCTGGCAAGACGTACGAGATGTGGCTGATCCCGAAGGTAGGAAGTCCGGCTCCGGCCGGTCTGTTCCAATCCGATGCGGATGGCTCGGCGAGGCACTTGCAAAAGGCGTCGGTGGATATCGCAGCGCTCAAGGCGGTGGCGGTGACGCTGGAGCCTGCCGGCGGCGTGCCGCAGCCGACATCGCAGCCCGTGATCGTGGCGATGCTGTAGGGGCATCCCGCTTCCCTGCCAGAAGTACATGAAAGCGGACGCGGCGAAGGAACATCGAAGCGCCCAAAGGTAACTACTACGTGGCGGCACATGGACCTCTGGGCTTGGTGGTCGCGCCCAAGAGTGGTTTACGGGAGAACACTCAACGTGAGCTGCGACGCGGCGGAACCGCGGTGGTGGACTGTGTTTCGGGCGACCACCCACTGGCTCTCGCCGTAATTGTTGCCGCCTGTGTTGAGATTGCGATCGAAGAACGGGAAATTGCTGCTTGATATTTCCAGCCGGATCTGATGTCCAGGTGCGAAGTAATTGGCTGTCGAGCGCAGGTTCAGGTTGAGGCGGTAGGTCGTTTTCGCTTCCATCCAGACCTCTTTTTCATAACCCTCCCGATACCGGGCGCGCAGGATCGTGTCCTGAACGTTGTACGCCACGCCATCCGGATAGACGTCCACGAGTTTCGCGGTGAAATCCGTGTCTCTGGCGGACGACGAAGCATAAAGGACCAATTCGACGGGCCCTGCAAGCTGGACGCCTTTCGTCAAGGGAGGCGTGGAATACACGAGAACGTCATGGCGCGCCTCAATGTCAGATTGGTCGATTGCACCGGATCGGATTCCGCTAAGCGACTGGGCATAGGAACGTCCTCCCACGGTCGGAACCGGCGTTCGGGGATCGTAGACATAGGTGTCGGGAGGCTCTTCGCCTGGCGCTTGAGCGGTCAGCGCGCCGCTGCCGAAGCGGCTGTTCGCGTGTCCATCGCTGTGCAGGAAGTAACGCAATGGGCGAATCCCCGGCGGAGGCCATTCCGCTTCCTGCAGCCATCGGCCGGCGCCGATTGCGTAGGCCTGAACTTTGGGCATGCGCGTCACACCATTATCCGCGCCCTTCAACCACCGGTCGAACCAACGCACATAAAGGTCTTGCATGTCGAGGCGGGCGTCGCCTACGTCGCGATTTCCCACCACCGTATGTTCAGACGCGCTGAAGTTACAGTGCGTACGCGGTCCGACGATCAGGAATTGATTTGCGGCGGCGGTAGCGCTCACGCTCCGGCGCACAAACAGCTTGAACAGATCCAGAACGTCGGGCGCACTGGTATCGAACCAGGATGTCATGTGGATAGCCGGAACATCAAAGCGGTCCGTGTTCAGAATCGGGGCAAAGCGGTTCCACCATGCGTCCATAGGCCCGTGGGACACGATTCCCTCCCACTCCGTATCTGTCTTGCCGAGCTTTCGCAAAACGTCAACGACGGGCAGCGAGCGCAGCCCCGGGCCAAAGTCAATTTTTGGAAGCGGGACGGGGGGACTTTGTTTGCCACCGAAGACACGGAAGAATATCGCCCAGTCCATGAAATTTACGGCGCCGCCTTCGCGCATCCCCATATTCGGGCCCAGGTAACATGCCTGGGCAATCATGGCAGAGTGGTTGGGATGACGTAGCCGGGCGAGTTCCACCTGCACATCCCCGTGACTAGAACAACCGAACGTACCAACTTTGCCGTTGGACCACGGTTGCGCTACCAGCCAACCCAAGGTATCGTATCCATCGGCTCCCGTGTGCTCATCCAGGTATGCGTATTCGCCTTCCGATTCGTACCGCCCTCGCAGGTCCTGGACCGCGAAAACGTAACCGTGAGCCAGGAACAGGGCGCCGGTGCTAACCGACGCCGAGCCGAAGTCATTTTTCCCGTACATAGTTCGCACCAGGATTGTCGGCAGTTTCCCGGTGGCGCCCTGGGGGAAGTAGAGGTCGGTCGATAAGTGTACGCCATCGCGCATCGTGATTTTGACCGAGCGCTCGATCCGTGCGGAAGAGTTTGCAAGTGACGAAAGAGGCGGGCGTGGTTGCGCAGCCGACGGCAACATCTGAATCGCGAAAAGGGAAGTAGCGGCAAGTGTCTTTTTCATCAGGGCAGCCTTTCATTCGTGGGGCCTGGCGTGTCGCTTGCGCCACTGACCTTGCAGCCCGGATGTAATTCAGGCGCCGGCACGGCAAACAGGGACTGCGAATAATATTGTATGATCGATCCACGCTGCGAGGTTCAAATGCCTCAACCTGAAAAATTCGATCCAGCCAGGCAGGAAGGATTTGCAGGCAAGATGGTGACTGACATCGGCGGCTTCCCTGGCTACAACGCTCGCTTCGATTGGCGACCGTTTGGGACTGTTTAAACAACTGGCCGGGTATGACTGGACGACGAGTGCCGAACTGACGGCGCCAGCCAATGTGAATAAGCGCTATACGCGTGAATGCCTTCGGTGGCATGACGACGGCAGGATACCTCGAGGCTCCTGCGGATTGGCGGCCGGAGGGGGGCCATCAGACCCGCACCGGCTGCGGATTCTGGAACAGCATTTCTCCTTCCCGCGAAAGCAGCGCCCATAGGCCGTAAATCCCCAGCGCGGTGCCGAACGGGAAGTGGATCAAATCCAGGCCGGAAACAATAATCCCCAGAATCCTCGCCCACGGGCGGAACTTCAGCAGGCCGATTCCGGCTATCAGCCCGGGCAATCCGAGAACGATACACACCAGGAAGATCAGCCCGCCAATTCCTCCGAGAATCGGTATCGCCGGCAGAGCGTCGCTCGATCCCGATGCGCCGATCATCGTCGCGACTCCGCCCATGACCCCAAGCACCACGAGTCCTGCCAACATCGTGAGCGCGCCGAGAACAATGTGCAGGATGGCCACGATCTTGATATGGTCTGCCATGATCCGCCAGTATACTGCGCCGGTGTGCCGTCGGCCAGGGGGCGGCTCGTGCTACAGTGAAGTTTCCATCATCATCACAAGGCTTTTCTGATGCGCAATGTCGTAATCATTGGCTCCGGCTGTGCCGGAAATACCGCTGCAATCTATACCGCGCGGGCGAACCTGAAACCGTTGGTCATCGCGGGGCATGAAGCGGGCGGGCAGTTGTCTTTGACCACGCTGGTCGAAAATTATCCGGGATTCCCGGAGGGAATTTACGGGCCGGAGCTGGTCGATAACATGAAGAAGCAGGCCGAGCATTTCGGCGCCGAGTACATGCATGGCTCCGTCATCGATACCGACTTCTCCCAACGCCCGTTTCGCATCAATATCGAAGGCGAGTGGGTGGAGACACGCACCGTCATCATTGCCTCCGGAGCTTCGGCGCGCTGGTTGGGGCTGCCGAACGAGAAGAAGCTCATCGGCAAAGGCGTGAGTTCCTGCGCCACCTGCGACGGCTTCTTTTACAAAGGCAAGAAGATCATGGTCGTGGGCGGCGGCGACTCGGCCATGGAAGAGGCGAACTTCCTGACGCGCTTCGGCGAGGTTACGCTGGTGCACCGGCGCGACCATTTTCGCGCCTCGAAGATCATGCTGGACCGCGCCAATCACAATCCCAATATCCGCTTCCTTACCAATACTGTGGTCGAGGATGTCCACGACGTCGACAAGCAGTTGGTCTCATCGGTGCTGCTGCGCAATGTAGCCACCGGGGCGACTTCCGTGGAGGCGGTGGACGGGCTCTTCGTCGCCATCGGACACATTCCGAACACGGCGGTTTTCAAGGGGCAGATTGAAACCGATGCGGACGGGTACATCATTTCCAAGGGCGGCGCGAAGACGAATATCGCCGGCATTTTTCACGCCGGCGACGTGCAGGACCGGGTTTACCGGCAGGCTGTGACCGCGGCCGGCGCCGGATGCATGGCGGCAATCGAAGTGGAACGATATCTGGAATCGGAAGGACATTGATATGGCAGACACGACTATCGAAAGAATCACACCCCCGGGTGTTCCGGCGCCGCGCGGACCTTACTCTCCGGCAGTGCGCGCGGGCGATTTCATTTTTGTGGCGGGGCAGGGACCGATCGACCCCGCCACCAACCAGATGTCGTACGGCGACATCCGGCACGAGACGCGGCTGGTGCTGAACAACATCAAGACCATTCTGGAAGGCTGCGGCGCGAGCCTGGCCGATGTGGTGAAGTGCTCGGTCTTCCTCGTCGACGGCAAGGATTTCGCGGCGATGAACGAGATCTACGCGGAGTTCTTCGGCGCCGCCAAGCCGGCACGGACGACCGTGGAGACGAAGTTCGCGTCACCCCCGATGAAGGTGGAGATCGACTGCATCGCGTATAAGCCGCGGTGAGTGCGTGGGGCGGACGATCGATTTGTGCCGTCTGCCCTGGTGGTAGGTTCACGAGGGCAGACCACAAGAAACGATGGTCTGCCCCACGTCTCTAGAACACGTACTTCAAGGCCAATTGCAACACGCGATTGCCGCCCTTGCCTGTCACCAGTCCGAACGTGCCGCTGGTCGGGTTCGTGCTCGCTCCGCTCCAGTTCGGATGGTTGAACACGTTGAACATTTCGAAGCGGAACTGCAACAACTGGCGCTCGAAGGTGGGGAAGTTCTTGCGCAGGCCCGAATCGACATTCCACGATCCGGGGTTGTTGATCGAATTGCGCAGCTGCTTGCCGAATGTTCCGGCAGCCGGCTGGCTGAACACGGCTTTGTTGAACCACACGGCGGAATCGGTGAAAGCCGTGACGGTCGCGCTCGGATCTCCGTTCAGGTTCCAGAACTGGTTACCGCTGCCCGCGCCCACGCCCGCATAGTCCACATTGTTGCGCACCGAAAACGGATTGCCCGTCTGCGCCTGCAGTACGCCTGAAATCTCCCAGTTGCCGAACGCTCGGCGCACCCACGACGATCGGCCCTTCAGGAAAGGAAGCTCGTAGCTCGAGCTCGCGATCAGCACTTGTGTGCGATCGAAATCCGAACGGCCCCAGTAGGCCGTGTCATCATACGCATTCGGCAGCACGTCGGTCAACGAGGAGGTGTTGTCCTGCGATTTGGAATACGTATAGGCGATCCCGAACTGCAGCCCGGTCGCAAACCGGCGCTCCACGCTGATCTGCATGCCGTGGTATTGCGAGAGCCCCGAGTTCTCGGCCAGACCCAGAATCCCCAGCCCCAGATACGGCCGCAGCGCGTTCACGTTCGCGCCCGGATTCGCCTGCACCGTGCCCGGCAGAAGCTGGTTGATGTTCCGCTTGCGCTGATTGTGGATGCCGCGCCGCCCCACGTAGCCGACCTCCACCGTGGTGCCCCAGGCGATCTCGCGCTGGAACGTCGCGTTCCAGTTCCACGCCACCGGAATCTTGAACACCGGATCCTGGCTGGTCAGCGTGAACGGGAACAGTCGCGGCGTCGCGCCCGCCGGTGCGTCGGCATTGCCGTTGATCACGGTCGACTGCGGCTGGAACGGCGCATTGCCGCCCAATGCCGTGTCGCGGTTGATGGCCGTCCGATTCGCAAACATCCCCACACCCGTGCGCAGCGCCGTCTTGGGCGTCAGCGCGTAAGCGATTCCCAGCCGCGGCTGGAAGACGCCCCAATGCGTCTCCGCCAGCCCGTCAGGCAGGCCGTGATAGAGACGATCGAACTGGCCGCTGTGCAGCACCGGAAACCGGTTGCCCTCGGCCTCCGGTACCTTGCTCCCCGGCAGCACGATCCCGTTATAAGGATCGCCGCTGGTGATGAAACCGCCGGCACGGTCGATCGCCGGCGCTTTGCTCCGGTCGTAGAACGCCGGCAGGAACTCCGCCAGGCTGCCCCAGCGGCTGTGCCACGGCGGCCAGATCGAATGCCGGATGCCGTACTCGATGGTGAGGTTGCGCCGGACCTTCCAACTGTCCTGCGCGAACCAGTCGAACGAGGTGGCCACCCACGGCGTGATCGGCTTGCCGCCCAGCTCCGAGTAGTCGCTGAACAGGCCGAGCAGCGTGTTGCCGATGCCGAATCCGGTGAAGCTGCCGTCCAGGAAGCGGAACGAGCCGTTCTCATTGATGGTCGCGGGCGCCGAGGCGGTGGTGAACTGGATGTGATCGTTCTGCCCGGAGCGCTCGATGAACACGCCGAACTTGAACGTGTGGTTGCCGACGATCTTCGTGGTGTTGTTCGCCCAGGCGTACGTGAACCCGGACCACGTGCCCGGGTAGGGGCCGTTATCAATCGTCGTCAGTTCACCGATCGTAATCGACGGGATCTTCTCGCCGAACCACTTTGTGCCCGGATATATGAATGGGAAATTGATTCCGTACGTGCTGCGGTTGCAGCGCGCGCCGCATCCTTCATTGGCGTAGATGGAGCCCAGGCCGTCGGAGCTTGCCGAGAAAGTGAACTCGTTGATAAAGGTCGGCGAGATCGTGCTGGTGACACTCAGCGAGGCAGTGCGGTTCGGGCGCGACCACGAGGATTGAAACAGTCCCAGCGTGCCTTCGAACGGGCCGTCGAAATGCCACGGAATACGCGTGCCGCGGAAGGTGAGGTGATGTTTGTCGGCCAGGTTGTAGTCGACCTTCAGGGTGTCTTTCACCGTATCGGAGAAGTGTGGATAGGTGACGATGTAATTCGACGTGCCCTGCAGAAAGCCCGCCGTGGGCTCCGGATACGCCTTCAACAGCGCCTGCCCGTTATGGCTGATCCGGTTCGCCGGGATGATATTGCCGGGGAACGGTTGATTTCCGTTGGCGGGATCGTTAATGACAATAGAGCGGCGGAAGAACGGATTGGAGGCGCTCAACAGCTCGCTCAGATTGCCGTTGCGCATCGCCAGGCTCGGCACCGTGCCGGTGGCGTTCTGGCCGTCGCGCCGGCGGATCCACTCCTGCGCCCAGAAGAAAAACAGCTTCGTGTTCTCGCGCCTGGTTTTTCCCGGCACGAATACGGGGCCGCCGATGTCATAGCCGAACTGGTTGAAGCGAAACGGCGCCGGCCCGGAATATTGAGACGCGTTGGGACTGTGATTGCGCGTCCAGTCGTTGGCGTCGAGCGCGGAGTTGCGGAAGTTCTCCACCAGGTCGCCGTGGAATTCCCTGGTTCCGCTCTTGGTCACAAACCGGATCTGGCCCGAAGAGGATCGGCCGTATTCGGCATTGTAGGTGGCCGTGAGGATTTGCATTTCCTGGATCGTGTCCACGTCCTGCGCGCCCAGCATTGAGCCGGAGGAACGCGTGCGCGTGCCGACCGCGCCGTCGATCATCACCACGTACTCGTCGGCACGGCCGCCGTTGATGCTGAAGGAGCCGTTCGATACGCTGTCCGGATCGAAGGTGCCGACGGAGCCGCCGATCACGCCGGGCTTCAGCAGCGCCAGATAAATTGGATTGCGGCCGTTCAGCGTCATGTTTTGGATCTGCTTGTCATAGACCACGCGGCCCACCTGCGCGCTCTCGGTCTGCACCAAGGTGGCCGTGCCCTTGACCTCCACCGTCTCGGTGACCTGGCCCACGGTAAGCGCCAGATCGATATTCAGCTTCGCCGCCGAGTCGAGGGTAATGCCGGACTGCACCGTCTTCTTGAAACCGGAGATCTCCGCGGACACGCTATACGTTCCTACCGGCAGGTTGGGAAAGACGTAGAAGCCGTTGGCATTCGTAGTGGTCTGGCGCCGCTCGCCGGTGCCCTCGTTGGACACCACTACGGCCGCTCCCGAAACTATGGCTTCCGACGCGTCGCGCACGTAGCCGCCGATCTGGCCCGAGTCGAACTGCGCGAGCAGCACGCCCGAGAGGCAACCGCAGAGAGTCAGGATGGAAAGAAGGCGTCGCATGAGATCTCCTCAGAAATAGAGTTTCATCGCTAATTGAATCTGGCGCGATGTTCGCTGATACACCGTCGGGCTGCCGGCGCTGGTGATTTTGGCGACGCCGGCGAACCCTATAGCGGAGCTCGGGTTGTTGAATTGCGGAGTGTTGAAAGCATTGAAGGATTCGGCGCGAAACTCCAGTCGCCTGCCGGCTTCCCCACCAAACCGGAAGCTCTTGAACACCGAGAGGTCGAACTGCCGGGTGCCGGGCCCATATAGAATGTTGCGTCCGGAGTTGCCGTAGATAAACTGGCCCGGCGCGGCGAAAGCGCTCGCGTCAAACCAGCGGTCGATGGATCGCTGGTCCGACGGCAGCACACCCGAGGCAATCCGATTGGGAAACTGCGATCCGGTGCCGGTATTGAGAGCGCTGGTCTGCATCGTGGGCGTGAAAGGCAGCCCCGTCAGGATGCTGGTGATCGTGTTCAGTTGCCATCCGCCGGCCAGCCATTCGACCGGCGCCGACGCTCCCCCGAGGAAGTGCTTGCCCTTGCCGAAGGGCAGCTCCAAATTCGCCGACAACGATAATTTGTGCCGGACGTCGAACGTCGCACTGGAGCGCTGCCCGGCCAGGTTGTAGGCATTCTGGATCGGGCTGTTGCTCGATTCGCCGCTGGTATCGTCGATGCAATGAGACCAGGTCCACGCCGCGGAGAAGCGGACACTCCCCATCCGCCGCTGCAAAGTGTTCTGCATCGAGTTGTAGGACGAATTGCCCCATGGCACGACGCCGGTGGCATCGCTCAGATTCGGGTACGGCCGCCGGCTGACCACCGCGCCCGGTCCCGGAATCGCCTGATTGATGTTGAGTCCCACCACGTCCACGTACGATCCCTTGCCGCCCACGTACGCGGTCGAGAGTACGAACTGTCCGGGGAACTCATGCTGCAGGTTGATGTTCCACTCGTACATGGTGGAGATCTTGCTGTCCTGCGGCCAATAGTAGAAACCGGTTCCGGCGATCGGCCAAAGCTGCGGCCGCTCGGCGGGGAATCCGGCGGAGATCGGCTTGGCGCCGGCGTAATTGGCGGCGTCGTTGGTCGTCAGCAGCGTGCCGCTGAACGGCGCGTTCTTGGCCATCGAGTTGCCCGAAGTCACGGTCTTGAAGCTATAGAAGATGCCCCCGCCCGCGCGCAGCACGGTCTTCGGGTTGATGGTGTAAGCGAGTCCCGCGCGCGGTCCGAGATTGAACGGCCGGCCATCCAGCACGGAATCGCCATTAAACGGCGCGTTGCCCACGGGAATCAGGTTGCCGCCGCCGGTGGGAACGAAGCCGGCCAGCCGGTTGTGCCGCTCCTTCCAGGCCGTGATGGAATCGTTGCGCAGTCCCACGTTCACGGAGAGTTTCGAATTCACCCGCCAGTTGTCCTGCACGTACCAACTGAAGTAGAAACGCATCAGGCTGAAAAACTTGGTCACGTCCAGACGCGTGCTGATCGGGCGGCCGAACAGAAAGTCGGCAAAGCCGAAGGTGCTGTACACGCCGGTGAAGTTGAACTGGCCTGCCGGAGACCCGGGCGAATGGAAGGCGAACCGGCGCGACATGTAATCGAAGCCGAACTTCAGCTCGTGCCGGCCGTGTACCCAACTGAGGGCCTGGTCGATCTCCCACATGTTGTTCACCTTTTGCAGACTACCGGATCCGTCGCCCAGGCCGGTCATGCCGGTGATGTTCGTGGTGCTCAAACCGCCGGCCGCGCCGTGGCCGTTGGCGTTGGGAATTCCAATGTCCTCCGCGAAGGTCAGCAAATGGCTGTCGGAGTCGTAGATGCCCTGAAACATGCGCGAATAGCCGACGCGCAGCTCGTAGTATTTCGCCGGGCCGAGCGAACGGCCGTAGCCGATCACCGCCTGCTTGCTCGGAATCACCACGCGTCCAGGCCGTCCCGGACCTGCGCCGACCGCCGGCTCCGGCAGGTTGCCCGGATTGAAAGTGTCCGCGTCCTCGTAGCTGAACCGGCCGAAGATCGCCGACCGCTCGGTGCGATAGTCGGTCTTAATGTTGAACTGGTCGACGCGATTCGTCTGCACCGGATTGTAGAGGAAGTTCGTGATCTGGCCAGGCAGGTTCGGCTCCGGATAGAGCGCGGCCATGCGCGCCGAAGTCGCGTCGATCGCCGAAGCCGGCATCGCGTTGTTGGGGAGCGGCGTTTTCGGATTGGAGCGCGGGTCCATCACGATCGCACGCATAGCGGAGAAATCGCCCTTGCGGAAGGGATCGATCGGCACGCTGCTCAGAAACGTCTGCGCCTGCCGGACCCGTTTGCCTTCGTAATCGCCGAAGAAGAAAAACCGGTTCCTGCCGTTGAAGAGCTTCGGAATCACTACCGGCCCTCCCAGGTTGAAGCCGAACTGATTCAGCTTGAACGGGGGGATGGGCTTCAGCGGCGAATCGAAGAAGTTCTTGGCGTCCAGGGCCGAGTTCCGCAGGAACTCATATGCCACGCCGTGCAGATTGTTGGTGCCGGATTTGTAATTGACGTTGATGATCCCTTGCCCGCCGCCATAGGCGGCCTGCGCCGAGCTGGTCTGAACTTTGAACTCGTAGATCGAATCCACCGGCGGGAAGAAGATGAGCACACCCGCATCGGTGTCGACACTGTTGATTCCATCGATGATGTAAGTGACATCTTCGACCGGCGCGCCGTTGATGACCGCACCGTTCGTGCCGCGCCCGCTGGTATAGCCGAGCAGCCCGGAGGCCCCGCCGACACCCTGCAGTACTCCCGGAGCCAGTTGCACGAGTTGGGTGAAATTCCGCGTGTTGAGAGGCAGTTCGGCGATCTCTTTCGCGGGCCGGATTTGTCCGATCTCCGACGACGCCGTTTCGATCGTAGCCGCCGTCGCCGTGACGTTGACCTGCTCGGTGACGGAGCCCAGCTCCAGCGCGAAATCAACCTGCAGCCGCTGTCCCACCGCGAGCTCCACCTCAATGGTCTGCTCGCGGAACCCCTGTTGGCGAACGGTGACGGCATACCGGCCGGGCGCCAATGGCAGGGAGTTGTATTCACCAGTGGCATTGGTGGCCACCGCGCGCTTCACGTTGGTCGTGAGGCTGCGGATATCTACAGTCGCGGCGGCCACCGCCACTTTCGAGGGATCGGTCACTACCCCGACGATCGAGCCGAGATCAAATTGCGCCCAGGCAAAACCGGAGCACAGACAGAGCAGAACCAGACGAGTCACCGTTACGCAGCGGTACATTATGCCCCCCCTCGTTGAGCAGCTTGTCTCGGAAGTTACTGCATCCTATGTCTTGTGTCAATGCTTCGGAGCGTTAAAAGCAGGCGAACGTCCCGTTCCGAACGGTTCGGCGAACGGTTCTTTTTTGAGGCAGACGCGGGCCATGTGTTTGATATAAACTAAGAAGCGCTCAAAAGGCCACGATGCCGAATCTGACCGCCAGCACGGTCTCGCCGGAAGATGCGCGGCGGGAACTCGCGGCTGTCCTGCGCAGCCCGACCTTCGAGCGCTCCGAACGCCTGCAGAAATTCCTGCAATATGTCTGCGAGCTCACGCTGCAGGGCGAAGGCGCGAAGATCAACGAGTATCTGATTGGGAACGAAGTCTTTCAGCGCGGCCCGTCCTACTCTCCCAACGAAGATTCGGTAGTCCGCCGGCAGGCGCACGCCTTGCGCCGCAAGCTGCAGGAACATTACGAGCGGGAGGGCCGGGACAGCGAGATTCGAATCGAGCTGCCGGTGGGCCGCTACGTGCCGATCTTCCGGCGGCGCGACGAGTTTGCGCAGGTGCCGGTAGTCGAACTGGCGCCGCCGGTAGAGACGCCGCCGCCAAAGCCGAAGCCGGTGCAGGTTTGGTGGGCAGTAGCGGCAGCCGGTGCGGCCGTTCTGTTTTTCGCGGGATGGCTGGTAGGGCGCGCGACGCCCGCCGCACCGAAGACGCCTCGGCTGGACCCGGCAGTAGCGGAGATTTGGGGAGACTGGTTGAAGGATCCTCAAGGAGTGAGCATCGGCTTCAGCAATCCGCTAACGGCGGTGATCAAACATTTTGCCGTGCCTGTGCCGGCGGATTCGCTGCCCAAACGGGTGCCTCTCACGGCCGAACAGGGGAAACTGACACGTGCGGAATTCGGCTTACCAGAGGGCGGGTATCTATACTTTGCCCCGGCGGTTTCGCAATCGAAGACGGGCGAGGCGATCGGCGCCGTCGCGCTGGCTGCGTTGTTCGCGGCGTCCGGTGTGCCCGTGCGCACGACGCAGAGCCGCTTCCTGAATTGGGAGGACCTGCGCAAACATAACCTCATCCTGATGGGCCACGACGAGGCGAACCGCTGGATCGATCCGCTGCTGGCGAAGTATCCGTTCCGGCTGTCGGCAACCTCCGGCGCGCGCCAGCGGGCGATTGTGAACACGAAACCCGAGGCCGGCGAGCAGCCGGAGTATCAGATCAAATACGCGGCCGAGGCAGCCGCGGACGCGACGCAGGAATACGTGTTGATTTCCGTGCTGCCGGGCGTGGATGGGCGGCACAAGCTGATGCTGATCAGCGGGCTCAACACGCAGGCCACGCAAAGCGCGGTGGAATTCCTGACCGATCCCGTGCTGCTGCGCCAGTTGCTGAGCGCGATGCAGAAGCGTGCCCCGACGCATCGCGGGCAGTGGCAGTTCCAGGCGATTTTGAGCACGGAAGTTCACGACAAGGTGCCGACAAAGGCCACGCTGGTGGCGCTGCGAGTCTTGTAACGAGTGGGGCAGCCAATCTTGAGGCACTTGCAAAATTCCGTGAGACCGCTTGCTGACGCGCGCGGCTCCAGACACACTTTACTGAGCCGCGACCGTGAGGGAGCGGTCCCAACGAATTTTGTAAGTCCCTCAAGATTGGGTGCAGACCTTTTCCAGGCGGGACCGCTGCCACTGCCACCGGCCGCTTGAAGGTTTGGCTTGAAAGCCGGCTGCAGCCGGATTGGCGGGCCCGGCGTGATAGCATGGCCGCATGTCGACCCGATCCGCCGCCGTCACTCTCTGTGTCATGTGCGCCGTCACCGTTGTGCTCTGGCGACAGTCCGTCACACAGGCGCAGGTCACCAGCCCGCAGGCCGCTCCGCCGGCCAACGAGCTGCAGGCCGTCACCTTGATCTTCGGGGCCAAGGACGCCGCACCGGCCAAGTGGGACGGATCGGTCTCGCTCTCGCGCGGCCGGATCGAGCGCATCAAGGGTTATCACTTTAGCAGCGAGTGCAAGGTCGTCGGCGGCAACGCCTGGCTGTGCGGCACCAGCGCTTGGTCCGCCTTCACCGGCGGAATGCATCCTGACGAGCGTCCGCAGCCGCAGGCGAGCCCTGTGCAGCCTGTCGGCGTCACCATCGAGTTTCTCGCGCCTCCCGACGCGGAACTGCGCGTCAAGGTCCCCAGCGGCGAGTTCGCCTTCCGCCCGCTCGACGTTCCCGCCGAAGGCGGCATTTTCCCGCTGGGCGCGACAGTCGAGGTCTATCGCACGCCGCCCGTCTTCAAGATCAGCGACGCCGGTTATGAGAACGACTACCCGTCGCTCGCCGCTGACGGCAAGGATCTCTGGCTCGCCTGGCAGGGCTACAAGAACGAGAGCGAGCACGTCTTCCTCCGCCGCTTCACCGGCGAGCAATGGGGCGAGACGCTCACCGTTACCGAAAAACCCGCGGACATCTTCATGACCGGCATCGCGGCCCGCGCGGGCAAAGTGACCGTGGTCTGGTCGGAGCGCGACGGGCAGAACTGGAACCTGCGCGCCCGCACCTACGACGGCTCCGGGTTTGGCAAGGTTCAGTCCGTCACCACGGCCGGCAACAATATATTCCATCGCGTCGCCGGAGACGCCGCGGGCAACGTCCACGTCGTCTACCAGAGCGCCCGTAAGGGACGCAGCGATATCTACCTGCGGAGCTGGTCGGGCGGCAAGTGGGGAGCCGAGATCAATCTGAGCGATGCGCAGCGCGACCGCCGCGCCAATGACTGGAACCCCGCCGTCGCCGCCGATCGGAAAGGCACGGTGTGGGTCGCCTGGGACAGCTACGCCACCGGCAGCTACAACGTGTTCCTGCGGCCCGTGCGCGCGGGTGTCGCCGGAGAGTTGATTGCCGCCACCGCCTCCACGCGCTTTCACGCGCATCCGAGCCTCGCCGTCGATCGCGAAGATCGCGTCTGGCTAGCCTATGACGAAGCCCCCGAGAATTGGGGCAAGGACGTCGGCTTTCTCCTGAAGGGCGGCACGGGGTTGTACGAATCGCGCACCATCAAAGTTGCCGTCTACACCGGCGGCCGCTGGATGACGCCGCTGCGCCAGCCGGGCGACGCGGCGCCGTGGGGATTCCGACGCTACATCCAGACGCCGCGACTGGTGGCCGATTCCGCCGGCCGCATCTGGCTCTTCATGCGCCCCCGCACCTCGGCGCGCCTGCCCACTTCGCTCTGGGCCGCGGGCGGCAAGTGGGAGGTGCTCGCCACGCATTACACCGGCGACCGCTGGAGCGATCTGCAGATCATCCCCGATACCGTGGGCCGCAACGAGGGTCCGTTCGACGCCACCGCAGATGCCGCAGGTAACGTGTATCTCACGGTGGTTTCGGATCAGCGCGGCTTCGGTGGGCCGAACTTCGGCGAGAATCCGCAGAACAACGCGCTGGAATTCGCGCGCCTGCGCAGCGATACGGTCAGCGCCCCGCGCCTCGCCGCGCGTCCTGCCGAGCAGCCGGCCGGCGCCTCGTCCGAGCCGCAGGAGAAGCAGCAGGTGGCGGCCGTGCGCAGCTACGCCATCCGGCAGGGCGGCAAGACCTATCACATCTACCGCGGCGACATGCATCGCCACACCGACATCTCCGCCGACGGCGCGGGCGACGGCACTATCTGGGACGCATATCGTTACGTGCTCGACGCCGCCGCCATGGACTGGTTCGTGCTCACCGATCACCAGTCCGGCGGCCAGGAGTACACCTGGTGGCGCACGCAGAAGGCAGTGGACATGTTCCACGTGCCGGGTTTTTTCACCGCGCTCTATGGCACGGAGCGCAGCTTGGGCTATCCGAACGGACATCGCAACCTGGTCTTCGCGCAGCGCACCCATTTGTTGCCCATCACGCCGCAAGAGCAGAAGTCGAGCACGGGCCCGGTGCTCTATCCGTACCTTCGCACCAACAAGGGGATTGCCAGTTCGCACACGTCGCACACCACGATGGGCACGGACTGGCGCGATAACGATCCGGAACTGGAGCCGATCGTCGAGATCTACCAGGGCGCGCGCACGAACGCCGAGCACGAAGGCGCGCCTCTAGCGCCCACGGAGAAGCGTACGGAGCTGCACGCCGGCGGCTATCGGCCGCTCGGCTATGTCTGGAACGCGTGGGCCAAGGGCTACAAGCTGGGCGTGCAGGCCAGTTCCGATCACGTCTCCACGCATCTTTCCTACGCCTGCGTGATTGCCGAGAACCCCAGCCGCGAGGCACTGATGGACGCGATGCGCAAACGTCACACCTACGCCGCGACGTCGAACATGGTGATGGACTATCGCATGACCGCCGGTAGCGAGACGTACCTCCAGGGCGACATTTTCGAGTCGGGCGCGCTGCCGGAGCTGACCGCGAAGATCATCGGCACCGGCCCGTTAAAGAAGGTCGTGGTAGTGCGCGACAACCAGTACATCTTTTCGCAGGAGCCGGAAGGCAGCACTTACAATCTGCGTTTCAAGGAGAACTCGCTCGCGGCCGGCGAACATTATTACTACGTCCGGGCGGAGCAGAAGAACGGGAACGTCGCCTGGTCGTCGCCGATCTGGATCAAGTACAAGTAGAAGTGGGGCGGACCCCCCGGTCCGCAGCCGACCCCCTGGTCGGCTTCACTCGAGCCGAGGCAGGCGGACGAGGGCGTCCGCCGCAGACCAGGGGGTCCGCCCCACTTATTTGCGATACAATCACGCTCAAATGCCTACCCGACGCACTGCCCTGGCGGCGCTGGCTGGAGCGGCACTGGCTCGCTCCGCCCCTAAATCCACAGCGTATTCGCTGATTGGCGACCGCTATCACAACTCCGATTACATCCGGACCGGACTGACGCGCACGATCGAGAAAGACCTCGGCGTCAGCATCGATTTCTGCGACGAGACCAAGATGCTCACCGCCGAAACGCTCGCCGGATACAAGCTGCTGATCATCCTGCGCGACGGCATGATCTGGCCCGACGGTTATCCCGACGAGACCACCAATGCCGCTTGGGTTGCCGGTGGACGCGTCAAGCTTGTCTCCGATCCGCCCGTGCCTGCCGCGAAGCCGCAGTCCGCGTTCTGGATGAAGCCGGCACAGGGCAAGGCTGTCCGCAGCTTTGTGGAGAACGGCGGCTCGGCCCTGTTCCTGCACAACGTCACGCACGTGGGCCTGACCGATCCCGACTTCCGCCATGTGCTAGGCGCAGCGTACGCGGGCCATCCGCCCATTCGCACGTTCAAGGTGAAGGTCAAGAATCCGGACCATCCGATCACCAAAGGCGTGCGCGATTTCGTGGTCACCGACGAGCAGCACTACATGGAGTACGACAAAGATCCGAAACATCTGCTGCTGGAAACCGTGAACGAAGAGGGCCTGACATATAGAAATATGGGCGCGACGGCGCCGGGCGGCTGGGCCTACGATTACGGCAAGGGCCGCGTCTGCTATATGTCGCCGGGCCATCTGCTAAACGTGCTCTGGAATCCGGAATACGTGAAACTGCAGCACAACGCCGTCCGCTGGCTGATGAGGTAACGCGGCCGCGAGCCGGCCCGTCAAAATCCATGTTGCGAAAAATCTATTTACTATTCTTATTGCCTTGCCTGGCATTGGCCGGGCAGCGTGCGTTCACGATTGAAGATCAGTACCGCCTGAGCACTCTCGAGTCGCTCTCGGCCGGACCCGGCGGCACCGTGGCGTTCGCGGTGAAGACCTTTGATCTGCCCAAGGCGAAACAGGTGACGCATATCTGGGTGGTCGAGCCCGGCAGCCAGCCGCGGCAACTGACCTTCAGCGAGAAGGGCGAATCGTCGCCCGTCTACTCGCACGACGGCAAATCGATCGCGTTCGTCAGCTCGCGCGACGGCGATTCGAACCTGTATATCCTGCCCACGGCGGGCGGCGAGGCGCGCAAGCTCACCAGCATTTCCACTGGCGTGGCTGATGCCGTCTGGTCGCCCGACGACAAGTGGATCGCGTTCGCGAGTGACGTCTATCCGGAATGCGCCGAGGACGGGTGCAATAAGAAGGTCGGCGAGCGCTGGAGCAAAGGCAAACTGCAGGCGCACATGGCCGACGGGCTCCTCTATCGCCACTGGACCGAGTGGAAGGACGGCAAGACCACTCACATCCTGTTGGCCGAAGTGGCGACCGGCAAGGTCCGCGATCTGACGCCGGGCAAGTTCGACGCGCCGCCATTCCAATTGGGCGGCGGCGTGCAATACGACTTCTCGCCCGACGGCAAGGAGATGGTGTTCGTCTCCAATCACGACGAGCAGCCCGCCTCCTCCACGAACAACGACCTGTGGCTGCTGCCGCTCTCCGGGGGGCAGCCGCGCAATATCACAGCGTCCAACCGGGCCTTCGACGGCAGTCCGAAATACTCGCCCGACGGCCGTTACATCGCCTACCGGTTGCAGAAGCAGGCGGGATACGAGAGCGATCTTTTCCGGCTGGCGCTGTACGATCGCGCGGCCGGAACATCCCGCATTCTGACCGAATCGTTCCGCAACTGGACGGACGATTTCGATTGGGCGCAGGATTCGAAGTCGCTCTACTTTTCGGCCCCGGTGGAAGGTAATGAGCCGATCCACCAGGTGGACATCGGCTCGGGCAACATCCACCAGGTGCTGCGCGACAAGACGATCCGAGAGTTCATGCTGTCGCGCGACGGGAAACGGATCGTGTACACGCGCAGCGCCGTAGGCGAGCCGCTGGAGGTGTACGCTGCCGATCTGCGCGACGGCACGGCTTCGGCGCCACAGCGCGTCTCGCAGTTCAACGATGCGGTCGCGGCGGAAGTGGATATCCGTCCGGCGGAATCGATGTGGATCCAAGGCGCGGGCGGAGCCAAGATCCACACGTTCATCGTGAAGCCGCACGATTTCGATCCGGCGAAAAAGTATCCGCTGATCCTGAACGTTCACGGCGGCCCGCAGAGCCAGTGGGCAGATTCGTTCCGCGGTGACTGGCAAGTCTATCCCGGCGCCGGATATGTCGTGGCGTTCGCCAATCCGCACGGCTCGACGGGTTACGGGCACGAGTTCACCGCGCAGATTTCGGGCGACTACGGCGGGATGGTTTTCGAGGATCTGATGAAGGTGACAGACGCACTGGCGAAGTTGCCGTACGTGGACGCGAATCGGATGGGCGCGATGGGCTGGTCGTTCGGCGGCTACATGATGAACTGGTTTGAGGGCCACACGAACCGCTTCAAGGCGATCGTGTCCATGATGGGCCTGTTCGACCTTCGTTCCTTTTACGGCACGACGGAGGAGCTCTGGTTTCCGGAGTGGGATCTGAAGGGTCAACCGTGGAACTCGCCGCTCTATGACAAGTTCTCGCCGTCGAGTTACGTCAAGAATTTCAAGACGCCGTGTCTGGTGATCACCGGCGAGCGCGACTATCGTGTGCCGTACACGCAGTCGCTGGACTTCTTCACGGCGCTACAGAAGATGAAGGTGCCGTCGCGGCTGATAGTTTATTCCAAGGCCGGACACTGGCCGGACTGGTACGAGATGGCGCTCTACTACACGGCGCACCTGGAGTGGTTCCACAAGTATCTGGGAGGCGCGGCGCCGGCGTGGACAACCGACCAGTTCCTGCGCAACGCGGTGTTCGACACGGCCACGGGCGAGCGGATCAAGGAGTCGCAGAAGACGGGCGGCTTATAATTAAGTCATGCAGATCACGCTGTCGCCACACGCGCAGGAGCTTGTCGAAATAGCGGTGTCCCGTGGCTTTGGCCGCACGCCGGAAGAGGTAATCGAGCGTGCGCTCGAAGATATCGAGCGATCGCCCCGTAAAGAGCCTGAACTCACGGAAGAAGAGAGGCAGCGGGGCGAGAAGTCAGTGGATGAGATGCTGGCGTGGATGGAGAACAATCATTTCACGCTCAATCGCGATCGCAAGCAAAGCCTACAGAAACTAATGCACGAAGGGCACAAATATTGAGTGCAAAGTTTGTCGTGGACGCGTCGATCGTCTTGAGTTGGTGTTTCAAAGACGAAACCACTGCATTCACCCGTCACGTACTGGAGATCCTCGGTAGGACCCATGCGGCAGCACCTGCCCTCCTTCCTTTTGAGGTCGCTAGCGGCATATTGGTTGGTGAGCGTCGTGGGAGGATTACAGTTGAAGGACATCGTACTGTTTTGGAACTGATTCAGCGACTGCCCATCGAGATTGAACAGCGCCCCTTCATCTGGCTTTATCAGCAGGTTCTCCCCCTCGCCCGCCGCTATGGCATCGAAGCTTACGATGCTTCCCCTCGCCACACTCGACACCGGTCTGCGCAAAGCAGCTCTCGCCGCGGGCGTTGCTCTGGTCGAAGGCCCGGCATAAAATCTCCGTTGTGAACTCATTCCGCCACGCCCTGTAATGCCCAGGTGTGCAGACACCGAATAGTCAATATACTTGTGTGACACTCGAAAAATGCTGCAGAAGCGGGTTAGCCTCGATCCCGATTTCCGCAAGCTCTGGATCGGCCAGGCGATCTCACAAATCGGATCCAACCTCACTGGTGTCGCGCTGCCCCTCACTGCCGTGTTCGTCCTCAAAGCGTCGCCTCTCCAGATGGGATTCCTCTCCGGAGCGGGCGCGGCGGCCGTACTTATCTTTAGCCTCTTCGCCGGAGCCTGGGTGGATCGTCTGCGTCGACGGCCAATCCTCATTGGCGCCGATCTGGGGCGCGCCGTGGTGCTGGGGATCATCCCGCTGGCGGCGATGCTGCACCGGCTGACGATTGGAGACCTCTACCTGGTTGCGGTGGCCAGCGGCGCCTTGACCGTCCTGTTCGACGTGAGCTACCAGGCGTATCTGCCCTCGCTTGTCGAGCGCGAGAACATCCTTGCTGGAAACAGCCGGCTGGCGTTGACCGAGTCGATTGCGCAGATCGCCGGTCCCGGTATCGCCGGCACCCTGGTGCAACTGATCACGGCGCCCATGGTCATGCTGTTCGACGCCATATCGTTCGTCTGTTCCGCCATCTCGGTGTGGCTCATCCGTAAGCGGGAACCTGTGCCCACTCGCACCCTGGAACCCCATATCGGCCGGGAAATCTCCGAGGGTCTCGCCGCGTCGTGGCGCGATCCGTTGCTTCGCGCACTGGCCGGCCGCAGAGCCACCAGTGCGTTCTTCTTAGGTTTCGGGAGTAGTCTGTACTTTCTATTTGCGACGCGTGAGCTGCGGTTGACGGCCGCCCTTTTAGGCATCATCATCGCGATCGGCGGGACCTCCGGCTTATTTGGTGCCTTCCTGGCAGAGTGGCTGGTGCGCCGCTTCGGTTTCGGCCGGACTTTCATTGGCTCCGCGGTGGCGATCGGTATGGCGATGTTATTGATACCGCTGGCGCACGGATCGGTGGTGGTCTGCAGCGCTTTCCTGATTGCGGCGCAATTGGGTGACCTGGCGTGGCCGGTCTATAACATCAGTGAACGGAGTTTACGGCAGGCGATCACACCGGATCGTCTTCTGGGGCGTGTCAATTCCTCCATGCACCTGCTTTTCCACGGCGTTCTGCCGCTGGGCGCGCTTGCGGGCGGCGCCATTGCGCAGGCCATGGGAGTACGGCAAGCGCTGCTAATCGGCGCAATCGGAGTTCTAATATCGACGATGTGGCTGGTTTTCTCCCCGGTACGCCGGCTGCGCGAGATCCCGCACGCCGTGAAGGAAGTAAGGGCATGAGGACTATTCGGCATAAACCTCCGTTAACATTGCCTTAAATGGATCATGAAACACCGGCTGTCGTATAATAAAATAGATACTCTGAGAGGAATTGTGTCCCTGCGTTCGTTCTTTCGTCTTTTTATCCATACCCAAATGATGCCCGTCCTGGAAAGCGGCGAGGAAACCCTCGTCGGCGGCCAGGCCGTCATCGAGGGCGTCATGATGCGCGCCCCCCACAGCTACTGCGTCGCGGTCCGTAAGAAGGATGGCGAAATCGTCACCGAAGAAATGCCCCTGGCGCGCATGTCGGAGAAGTATCCGATCTTCAAGCTCCCAGTCTTCCGCGGCGTCGGCACACTTTGCCAGGCAATGATGCTCGGCCTCAAGGCTCTCCGCTTTTCCGCCAACGCCTCGCTTGCCGACCAGCAGGCGGAAGGATCCACAGCCAAGCCGAAGGAGCTCTCCAACTGGGCACTTACTGCAAATCTCATCTTCTCGCTCGGGTTTTTCTTCTTCCTGTACAAATTCGTGCCGCTCTACCTGGTGACGCAACTGCAATCGTTTTATCCCACTTTGCAGGGACATGTCGCCAACGCGCTGGTCGATGGCGTGATCCGCATTGTAATCTTCCTCGTGTTCCTGACTCTGGTTTCGCGCATGAAGGATATCCGCCGCGTCTTCGAATATCACGGCGCCGAGCACAAGGTGGTTTTCAATTTTGAGTCCGGGCAGCCGGTCAACGTGGAGAACGCGCAAAGCTTCACCACGTTCCATCCGCGCTGCGGCACCAGCTTCCTGCTGGTGGTGATGATCGTGTCCATGATCATCTATATGCTGGTTCCTTTCGACGGCTTCTTCATGAAACTGGCCAGCCGTTTTGTGCTGCTGCCGGTGATCACCGGCGTCAGTTACGAGCTCATCCGTTTCGCCGCCAAACGCCGCGGTTCGTTCCTGGCCATGCTCACCGCGCCCGGCCTGTGGCTGCAGCGCATCACCACGAAACCGCCTTCCAACGAACAGGCCGCCGTCGCGATCTGTGCTCTCGATCGCGCCATGGAACTGGAGAAGGTCCAGGGCGGCGAGCTCGTCATTGCCTAACGTACGCTCATGCAATTCCTGCAAAAGCTCGAGCAGATCGAGGTGCGCTTCGAAGATCTGAACCGCCAGATGGCGGACCCGTCTGTCATTGCCGATGCAGAGCAGTACCGCAAGGTCACCAAGTCCCACAGCGACCTCTCCGAGGTCGTGGCTAAGTATCGCGAGTGGAAGAAGGTGCATAGCGATCTGCGCGAAGGCCGCAGCATGCTGGCCGAGTCCGACCCCGACCTCAAGCAGATGGCCCAGGAGGAAGTGGCGCGCCTGGAACCGCGCGAGCAGCAGATCGAAGAAGAGCTCAAGATCCTGCTCCTGCCCAAAGATCCGAACGACGAGAAGAACGTGGTGCTCGAAATCCGCGCCGGCACGGGTGGCGACGAGGCCACGCTGTTCGCAGCCGAGATTTTCCGCATGTACAACCGCTACGCCGAAACGCAAGGCTGGCGCGTGGAGGTCACGGCCACCAGTGACTCCTCGGTCGGCGGCCTCAAGGAAGTCATTGCGCTCATCAGCGGCGAAAAAGTCTATAGCAAGATGAAGTACGAAAGCGGCGTGCACCGCGTGCAGCGCGTGCCCGTCACTGAGCAGCAGGGCCGCGTGCACACCTCTGCGATCACCGTCGCCGTGCTGCCGGAAGCCGACGAAGTGGAGGTCGAGATCGACGCCAAGGACATCCGCATCGATACTTTTTGCTCCTCGGGTCCCGGCGGCCAGTCTGTAAACACCACGTATTCCGCGGTGCGAATCACGCACCTGCCGAGCGGACTGGTGGTCTCCTGCCAGGATGAGAAGTCGCAGATCAAGAATCGCGCCAAGGCTCTCCGCGTACTGCGTTCGCGGCTCTACGAAATCGAGCTCGAGAAGCAACAGGCGCAGTTGGGCGCCGAGCGCCGCAGCATGGTGGGCAGCGGCGATCGCAGCGAAAAGATCCGCACGTACAATTTCCCGCAGAACCGCGTTACGGATCATCGCATCGGGCTCACGCTGCACCAGCTCGACATGGTGATGGACGGCAAGCTCGAACCCTTCATTGAAGGACTGACCACTCACTACCAGACGGAAAAGCTCAAAGGGCAAGAGGGCGCGGCGGCGTAGTGTGACAACCCTACCGAGCCGCGCGCGCAAGCAAGCGGTTTGCCGGACGGCGGCTTAGGTCATGACCGTGCAGGCGGCGCTCCTCCAGGGGACGAAGCTGCTGGAGGATGCCAGCATTACGGCGCCGCGGCTGACGGGCGAAGTGCTGCTGGCGCACGCTCTCTCGCGCGACCGTTCGTATCTCTACGGCCACCCGGAGCAGGAGCTGACCGATCTCGAGTGGCTTCACTACGGCCGCTATCTCCACGAGCGGCTCGCGGGCAAGCCCACCCAGTACATCACCGGCCGCCAGGAGTTCTACGGCCGCGAGTTCCGCGTCAACCAACACGTGCTGATCCCGCGCCCGGAAACGGAGCATGTCATCGAAGCGGCCTTACAGATCGCGCCGGCCGCTCTGAACATCCTCGACATAGGCACAGGCTCGGGCGCGATCGCCGTCACTCTACAGCTGGAGACTAAGGCGCGAGTGGCAGCCACCGACATCTCCGAGCCCGCGCTTCGAGTCGCCGCTGAAAACGCGCACCGCCTGCAGGCGTCCGTACAATTCGTCGCCTGCGACGTCGCCCGAGCCATCGCGGATGGCACGCAGGATCTCGTGGTCTCGAACCCGCCCTACGTGCCTCAGGCCGATGCCGCCGGTCTGCAGCGCGAGGTCCGCGATTACGAGCCGCACGTCGCTCTGTTCGGCGGACCCACTGGACTCGAGTTCTACCAGCGCCTCATCGCCGAAGCCGCGCGCGTGTTGCGTCCCGGCGGGTGCCTCATCGCGGAGCTTGGCTTCGGCACGCACGAACGCGTGTGCGCCATGCTGGATGCCCGCTGGTCCGATGTTTCCGTCAAGCCCGATCTCGCCGGGATCCCGCGCGTGCTCATCGGCAGGCTCACCGCGGCCGGAGATCCGACGCATCCACCGTATACGCCCTAAGGCCGCGCCGCGCCTGCGCCTCCAGCTTCACTGCCTCCGTCTTGCGCCGGGTCGCGCGCAACAGCCGCGCGTACTCCATCATCGTGCCCGCGGTGTTCGGATGTTCCAGCCCCAGCTTCGCGGTCTGAATCTCCAGCGAGCGCGCCAGCACAGGCTCCGCTTCGGCGTAGCGCCCCTCGGCCAGATACAGCGAACCCAGGTTCGTCAATCCACTTGCCAGATCCGGATGCTCGTGTCCCAGCACCTCTTCCTTCAGCGACACCGAGCGCCGCAGCATTTCTTCGGCATCCCGATACCTCCGCTGCCGGAAGTACACCAACCCGAGTGCGTTCATGCATGACATCGTCCGCGGATGCCGAAGACCCGAGGCTTTCTCCAGAATCGCCAACGCGCGCCGCAAATCCGCCTCCGCCTCCGCATACCGCCGCTCATGGTCGAGCGCGCGAAAGCGGTTGACGAGAATTGCCGCGACCTCGGAATGCTCCGGCCCCAGCACCGCCTCGGTCATCTCCAGCGCCTGCGTGAAATACTGATCCGCTTCCTTGTACCGCGACTGGTCCAGCCGCAAGTCTGCCATGGCGGCAAATGCCGCGGCGAGCTGCCGCCGCTCGCTTGCGCCCGCTTGTTCCCAAATCGCAACCGCCTGCCGCAGCGCTTTGTCCGCCTCTGCATAACGCGCGAGCTGCCGGTATACCGTTGCCAGACCGTAGAGACTCGCGGCCACGCCACTACTCTCCGTGTCATCTACGGCTGCAGCCAAATGGCTGGCGCGCCGGTAGAGTGACTCGGCCTCGGCAAAGTGACCTTGCACGCGCGCCAGTTCCCCCAGACCGAGCAGAACCTGGCTCTCGAGCCGCTGATCCCCGCATTCGCGCGCCAGCACAAGCGCACGTGCCAAAAGCTGCGCGGCGTCCGCAAAGCGCGCCCGGCTCAGATAGGTGCGGCCCTGATTCAACAGATTCAGCGCTATTCCCGGCCTATCGAGAGCGGGATCTTGCGCCGTCAGCTCGGTAGTGAGAAGTATGATGAGAAACCCAGCCCGATGTAACATTGGTAAACAACCCGCTTCCCCGGTTACATCGACTGTAAGTGCAGAGACTGTGACTTACAAGAGCCACTCAGCGCAATGCGAATAGCGCCACTTCAGCTCATGAGCGCCGAGCGGAATCCGCCCGCCGCTTTGATCAGGCTGGGCACTTGATCTCCCAGAGGCAGATACTCGAATGTAACGTATCCGGCGAATCCGGACTTCTGAATCGCCTTGTACACGTTCGCGTACTGAATCTCACCGGTTCCCGGATCGTGCCGGCCCGGATTGTCCGCAACGTGGAACACCGCGACATACGGCGCTGCCTCGATCAGTGTGCGCGTCACATTCCCCTGCTGCACCTGCTCGTGATAGATATCGAAAAGCAGCCGCACGTGCGGATTATCCACTTCGCGCACGAGCTTCAGTCCCAGCGTACAGGTCGTCAGAAAAAAGCCTTTGTGATCGACCAGCGAATTCAGCGGCTCGATTATCGCTGTTACCTTAGCCTGCGCGGCCAGTTCACCGGCGCGTTTCGCGCCTTCCAGCAGCGAGGCGTACTGCTCCTCGGGCGAGCGTCCGGCTATCGCGTTCCCGCTCAGCAGAATGATCTGCGGGATCTCCAATTTTTTGGCGAACGTAACGGCCTTGCGGAAATCCGCCAGAAACCCCTCGCGCTGCGCCGGATCCACCATCGACACCGGCCGCTTGCTCCAATCCGGCGTGGCGATCAGCGTATCGATGCCCATCTTGAACGACCGGCAGTGCTTCAGCACGCGCGCGATATCGGCATCGGCCCAATTGACATGCTCGGCCACCAGCTCCACCGACTGCAGCCCCGCGCGCGCCGCCGCCTCCACTCTCTCTTCGAACGATCCCTTCAAGGTCCAAAGCATCACCGAGCTGGTGATCTTTGCCTTGGGTGGCGGAGGGGGAGCCGGAGTGACCTGCGCCATCAGAGCTCCCTTCAGCAAGTCGCGCCGCAGCATGGCTCAGCTCCTCGCGGAGTCGCCCGTGAACGCGCCCTTTTTCAAACCTGCGAGCAGCATCTCGACCACTGCTTTGCCCCGCTCGAACGCGCTGTCGAAATGCTCGCGCCGTTCGCTCGACGAATAGTTCTGGCCGAAGCGGTTGACTCTCTCCAGTCCCTTGCCGACCACGTAGGTCCCTGCGTAGGCGATGGCGCCCTTCGGAATCAGGCCGCCGCCAAGAGGAATCTTACCCACCAGCTCGCGCGCCAGCGTGCGCCATCCAAACGCGCTGCCGACGATCCCCGCCAGTTGCGCCTTCTGCTCGAGGTAACCGACATCCTGTCCGCTGGCGGCGGCGATCAGAAACGCCATCCGCACCTGGTTGATGGTCAGGAACGCCGTGTCGCTGGCAAACTCTTTCCAGCACATTGGGATCCTAAGCTTAGAATTCCACGTGGACAAGTTGTCGCG